>Ga0209906_100384_pt1 | contig 21781 bp, 22 predicted proteins | sample FECB24metaG_FD_188303 | JGI IMG/M metagenome (GOLD analysis project Ga0209906, IMG submission 188303) | Cyanobacterial communities from the Joint Genome Institute, California, USA from Joint Genome Institute, California, USA - FECB-24 metaG... ... | reverse complement strand
CGTGAACCTGACCCGCCAGGGCGGTCGCCAGAGCGGCAACACCGGCAACAAGAAGGAAGCGTTTGATCATACGGGTTATCGCCCTGTGTTCGAGTGTTGGTCGGTGCAGCAGCGACAATAGTTCAAAACAATTCGCACGGACATCGCGCCATCCCTCGCACCTGATCAAACATACAGATTCTTCGTGTCAATCCGGTGCCTGTTACTCACAACGGCGTGATCTTGACTCCCCGGCGGCCGGAATGGATCATGGTTACCGCACTGGTTCTCCGGCCCGGCCGGAGAGGCAAGAGGGAACGCGGAACGGTCCGTTTCGACCGAAGCCGTGGCTGCCCCCGCAACTGTAAGCGGCGAATCTGCGTCCATTCATGGCCACTGGGAAACCGGGAAGGCCGGATGCAGGTGACGACCCGCGAGCCAGGAGACCTGCCAGCGCAGTCACCCAACCGGTGGGCGGGGCGTCCATACGGAGCGGCTGTTCGCAGCGGTGACGCTTAAATGCCGATGCGAAGGCCGCTGGGGTCTCCCAGCGACTTTTTCATAGGGCGTGAGCGGCGCTGACCGGCGCGGTGGCGATGTATGCTGTCGACGGTGGTAATGCGGGGTTCGCGTGTCCTTCGCGTCGGGTGTGTTCACCCAAGGCTCCGGCTCTGCCGGGGCGGCGAAGGATCGTAATGATGGGGGCTTTTTCCAATACAAGTCGCGGCCGGGTGGCAAGGCGAAGCGGGGCGACGGCACTTGCCGCTCTGCTGTCGTCGGCGGCCTTCGGCGGGGCCATGGCGCAGAGCGTCACGCTGCCGGATATCAACGTGACGAGCAGCCGGTTGAGCGGGGTCGGCGGTATCGGCCGCCCGACGACGTCAGAACCGGCTCCTGGAACCGTGCAGGAGGCCGAGGCGGTGAGCGGCATCCTGTTCGGCGCGGCGGGGATCACGGGTGCGTCCACCACCGTGATCACGGCCGAGGATATCTCGCAGTCCCCAAGCATGACGGTGCAGGACATCCTCGCGCGCGAGGCGGGCGTGCAGGTCCAAAGCCTCTACGGCAGCGTCAACGGCGCCGGCAGCACCATCGATTTGCGCGGCTTCGGTGCGACCGCGCAATCCAATACGCTGATCCTGATCAACGGCCGCAGGCTCAACGACGTCGACATGGCGGCGGTCGATCTGTCGTCGATCCCGCAGAACGGGATCGAGCGGATCGAGATTACCCGCGGTAATTCCGGCGCGGTCCTGTACGGCGACAATGCTGTCGGCGGCGTGGTCAACATCGTCACCAAATCCGGCGTCAACCTGCCACCCTCGGCGCGGGTTGAGGCGCTGGCCGGCTCCTATGGGTATCGCGAGGGGCGGGTGTCCGGGAGCACATCGTCCGGACCCTTTTCCGCGTCGGTCTATGGAAATGCCGTCACGTCAGACGGCTACCGCGTCAACAACCATCTCAATCAGCAGAATGCGGTTGGCGATCTTCGTTACACGACCGAGCAGGGATCGTGGTTTCTCAACCTGTCCGGCGACAACCAGCGGCTCGGATTTCCGGGCGAGCGCCGCGTCAATCCCTTCCTCGGGATCGATCAGATGACCACGGACCGCCGCGGTACCGATAAGCCCTATGACTACGGTGACAAGCAGGGCTACAGCGCGACCGGTGGTTTTACCCATATGCTGGCACCCGACATCGAACTGATTGTCGACGGCGGCTGGCGACGCAAGGATCAGCAGGCGGGATTTTTTTCCCCGTTCCAGGAAGCCTACGTCAACACCACGCTGTCGACCTATTCGCTGACGCCGCGCATGAAAATCAACACGCCGCTGTTCGGCCTGCCGTCGCGCATCATCACCGGTCTCGATTATTACGATTCCAGTTACGATTCCGATCGCAGCCAGTTTTCGGGCCTGGCGCCGATCCATCAATACAGGTTGGGGCAAAGCTCGCTCGGTGGTTATTGGCAACAGACCGTGTCGGTGCTTCCGACCACCGACCTGTCAGGTGGCATACGCGTGCAGCGCACGAGCGTGAACGCGAGGGACCAACTCGATCTCAATGCGCCGGGTGCGTCACCGGTCGTCTGCTTTCCGCCTTTCGGCTGCTTCGGGGATACGCAGGGAATTCCGCTCGATCAGGCCGAAACCAACCAAGCCTATCACGCCGGATTCGAGCATCGCTTCAATTCGGTCTTTTCGGTCTTCGGCCGCGCCGCGCAGAGCTTTCGGACGCCCAATGTCGACGAGCGGGTCGGCATGGCGCCGAACGGGACGCCCACCAACTTCAATCTCAAGACGCAGACCTCACACGACATGGAGGCTGGCGTCCGCTTCAAATACGGACGGTTCGCGTTGCAGAGCAGCGTCTATCAGATGAAGCTTGAAAACGAGTTGATGTTCAATCCGGTGACCTTCATCAACTACAATCTCGATCCGACGCAGCGGCGCGGCGTCGAGACCATCCTGGGATGGCAGATCACCGACGATGTGCGGCTGAAGGGCAGCCTCACCTATATCGATGCCACGTTCCGCGAAGGTCAGTATGCCGGCAATCAGGTGCCGCTGGTGTCACCCTGGACCGGCAGCATCGGCGTGACATGGAACATCTTCAAGCGTCAACTGATGTTCGATGGCGTCGTGCGTTATGTCGGCGAGCGGCGGATGGACAACGATCAGGCGAATTTCCAGCCGCAGATTCCGGCAGTGACGCTGGTGGATGTGCGGCTCGGCGGCGAACTCGATCAGTTCTTCTGGGCGGCGTCGATCGAAAATCTCTTCAACGAGATGTATTACAATTACTCGGTCGCGAGCGCGACCCTCACCAATGTCGGCGTCTATAACGCGTATCCGCTGCCTGGCCGCACATTCATGCTGCGCGCCGGCATGAAGTGGTAGGCTGCCGAGGACGAAAGACTAAGGGCCGCCCGGCGAGGGCGGCCCTTTGTCGTTGCAGTGGTGGCAAGACTATAGCGACGGCGACCACATCGCCGGCACCAGGTCATAACCCTTGGCGGTTTTGGTGATGTAGCCGGAGGCGGGGAACGGCCAGTGATAGCCGTGCGCCAGCATCTTGTCGGCAGCAGCACGGTCGAGCAGCATCTTGCGGGTCTCAGCGGCCTTGTTGCCGTCGGCGTCGAACACCGCTTGCCAGGTTGGATTGCGCACGAACAGCCACGGATTGTTGGTGGCGTCGGCAACATACAGCATCGACTTGTTGCCGTTTGCGATCGAATAGGCGGTGTGACCGGGGGTATGCCCGGGGGCGGCGATGCTGGCGATGCCGGGTTCGACCTCCTTGCCGGGCGTAAAGCGCTGCACCTTGCCGGCGATGTCGCCGAAGATGCGGCGCGCATTCTTGAACGAGCCCTGGGCTGCTTCCGGTGCACGGGTCATGTTGCCGTCATCCATCCAGAACGACCATTCGGCTTCCGGCACATTGATCGAGGCGTTCGGGAAGAACAGCGCATTGTCTTTCCCCTTAATGCCGTTGATGTGGTCGGGATGGAAATGCGAGATGTAGATCGCATCGACCGATTTCGGGTCGATGCCGGCGGCAGCGAGATTCCCGGCGAAAGTGCCGGATTGCGGGGCAGGGCCAGCTGCCATCATCCCGCCGGTGCCGGTATCGAGCGCGATCAGCTTGGAGCCGGTATTGACCATCAAGGTCGTGAACGGAATGGGCACCACGTCGGTTGGCAGGAAGGCGTCGGCCAGCGCCTTCTGGACGTCGGGCAATTCGGCGTTGCGCACAAATGACGCATCGAGCTTGCGGTACCAGGTGCCGTCGTTGATCGCGGTCACCTCGTAGTCTCCGATCTTGAAGCGGTAGAAGCCAGGACCTTGCTGACCGCTTTGCGGCGCAGCGGCACGGGCGGCTTGCGGCGGCAGTGCGGCGCCGACGGCGGCTATCGCGGTGCCGGCAAGCAGGTGGCGGCGAGACAAGTCTGACATCACGCATTCTCCCTCGTTGGTGATTCGTTGGAATTTCGGCTTACTCCGGCATCAACACCGCAGGGCCGACGCTATTCCGGAACCCCGGAAAAGTCGGCCCCGACCTTGTTTTCAGTCAGTATGCCCCGTTACTCTGCCGCCCATAAATACCCGCTCCATGAAGGGCGGATAACGGGAGGAATTCATGAGGCCTTTTTCTGGCTGGGCTCGGACTCTGCTTGCCGCGACGGTCGCTGTCTGTTTCGCCGCCTCCGCGCAGGCGCAAAACTATCCGTCGAAGCCGATCACGCTGATCGTGCCGTTCCCGGCCGGCAGCACGACCGATCTGGTTGGGCGGATCCTGCAGGACGAACTGGCCAAGGCGGTCGGCCAGACCGTGGTCATCGACAATCGCGGCGGGGCAGGCGGCAGCGTCGGCACCGAAGCGGTCGCCCGCTCGGCGCCCGACGGCTATACCTTGCTGATGGGGACGATCGGCACGCATTCGATCAATCCGGCCGTCTACGCCAAGATCAACTACGATCCGATCAAGGATTTCGAGCCCGTCATTCAGTTCGGCACCGCGCCGAACGTGCTCGTCGTACATCCCAGTCTGCCGATCAAAAGCGTCGCCGACCTGATCGCCTATATCAAGGCCAATCCGGGCAAGGTGAATTACGGCTCGTCCGGCAACGGCACGTCCAACCACCTGTCGGGCGCGATGTTCGTTGCCCGCAACGGACTGAACGCGACGCATGTCCCCTACAAGGGCGGCGCGCAGGCCATCACCGATCTGCTGCGCGGCGAAATCCAGTTTATGTTCTATCACTATCTGCCGCTGCTCGGTCATATTCAGGACGGCAAGCTGCGCGCAATCGCCAACACCAATGCGACCCGGATCGATGCATTGCCGGATGTGCCGGTGATGAAGGAAGCCGGCATGGACGATTTCGTGGTGTCGGCGTGGTTCGGGGTCTGGGCGCCCGCCAACACCCCGAAAGACGTCGTCACCAAGCTGAACGAGAACATCCTCAAGATCATCAACTCACCGCAGGTGAAGAAGAATCTGCTCGCGCAGGGGATCGATCCGGTGGCCGGTTCGCCCGAGGACTTGCGCAAGCTGAACGAGGCCGAACTCGCCCGTTGGGCAAAGGCCGTCCAGCAGGCCGGCGCCAAGCTGTCGAATTAGAAAAGTCACGGGAGGAACGTCATGAGACTGAAACTCACGCGGCTATCCGTCTGTGTTGCCGCGGGTCTGGCAGCGTTTGCTATGCCGGCGGCCGCTCAGCAATGGCCATCGAAGCCGGTCACGGTGATCGTGCCGTTTGCGGCCGGGGGCAATGTCGATGCCGCCGCGCGCATTTTCTCCGAGCGGCTGTCGTCGCGGCTCGGCCAGCAATTCGTCATCGAAAACAAGAGCGGTGCCGGCGGCAGCATCGGCATCGGCGCGATGGCGAAGGCCAACCCGGATGGCTACACGCTGGCGGTGGTATCGGCGGGGACGCTGTTCATCCTGCCGCACATCTACAAGGAGAAGCTCGGCTATGACGGGCTGAAGGACATCCGGCCGATTGCCATGGTTGCGTACCAGCCCAACATGCTGATCGTCGATCCGAAGGTCCCGGCGAAAACGCCGGCCGAATTGTTCGCCTACATGAAGGCCAATCCGGACAAGCTGAGCTACGGCTCGTCCGGCATCGGCACGTCGCAACATCTGTGCATGGAATTGATCGTCCAGCATACCGGCGCCAAGATCGCACACGTGCCTTACCGGGCATCGAACCAGATCATCCAGGATCTGATTGGCGGCCAGATCCAGATGACCTGCGATCAATTCTCTACCGCCTACCCACAGGTGCAGGGGGGCAAGGCGCGCGCCATCGCGGTTTCCTCGCTGGAGCGCTATGCCGTGGACCCCTCCATCCCGGCGCTGGCTGAGACGGTACCCGGCCTTGAAGTCACATGGACGGCGGTGTTCGTGGCCCCCAGCAAGGTGCCGCCGGAGATCGCCGACAAGCTCGCCGCCGAACTGCGGGAGATTGCAAAGGATCCGGCCATGATCGAACGCCTGAAGGGGCTCGGCGTGACGCCGATGAGCGTTACAGGGGCGGATTTGCAGAAAATGATCGCGGCCGATTACGACAAGTGGAAGCCGATCGTGGAGCGGGCGAAAATCCCGCAGCCCTGATCCGCCGCAGATCCTAAACCATATTGCAACTATCGCCATCATTGGCCGGGCATAAGCCGTCGAAGACGCCTTGTGTCCCGGCCAATTGCGTCCTTAAGCTAACGCGAATCGAGCATCGATGTGCTTGGGTATCACGCGCACAACGTGCTGTGATCGCGGGAGATTGATCGTGACGGACGTATCCCGGCGGACGGTGATTGGTGGTGCGGCGGCGATAGGGGGAGTGGCGATGGCTGGAGACGGAGATTCTTACGCGGGTCAGCCGCCTTATGGGCCGATGCCGGTGCCGCTGCAGGGCAAGGAATTGCCGTCGCTGCGCTATGCGCTGGGCGCCGCGCCGAACATCCCGCGCGACGGGGGCTGGTCGAAGGAAGCCACGGCGCTGAATTTTCCGGTCTCGCAAAAACTGGCCGGCGTTTTGATGCAGCTCGATCCGGGGGCATTGCGCGAATTGCACTGGCACGCCAACGCGGCCGAGTGGGCCTATGTCATCAAGGGGGCCTGCCGGGTCACCACCATCGATCCGAACGGGCAATGCGAAATCGTCGATTTCGGTGCGGGAGATGTCTGGTACTTCCCCCGCGGGCACGGCCATTCGATCCAGGGCATCGGGACCGAACCCTGTGAATTCATCCTGATCTTCGACAACGGCTATTTTTCGGAGTTCGGCACCTTCAGCATCACCGACTGGATCGGCCATGTGCCAGCGGGGGTGCTGGCCAAGAACTTTGCGGTGCCGGAATCCACCTTCGCGAATTTTCCGAAGAAGGAAGTTTATCTGGTGAAAGGGCCGGTGCCGCCGCCGCTGCCGGACAATCCCGCGCCCGGATCGCTCAATGCCCCGGCCGAGACCCACCGCTATCGCATGCTGGCGCAGCGCCCGCCGCAGGAATATCCCGGCGGCACGCTCCGGGTGGTCTCGCAGAAGGAGTTTCCGATCTCGACGACGATGACCGGCGCGCTGATGCGCGTGAAGCCGGGCGGATTGCGTGAACTGCATTGGCATCCCAATGCCGACGAGTGGCAGTATTACATCAAGGGCAGGGCACGGATGACCGTGTTCGGATCGGGTGGTCGCGCTCGCACCGAAGAATACGGCCCCGGCGATGTTGGTTACGCGCCGCAGGGCTTTGCCCATTACATCGAAAATATCGGCGACGACGAACTCGAACTCGTGCTCGCTTTCAACAACGGCGACTACCAGTCGATCTCGGCAACCGCCTGGTTCGCGGCCAATCCGCCCGAATTGCTGGCCACCAATTTCGGCGTCCCGGCGTCAACCTTCGCCGGATTCCCGAAGGCCGAAACGCCGATGCCGGATTGAGGTCTGCGGCATGAAGGCATTGCCGCGTTGTCTGGTGGCGTTGCGTTACGTCTCGACGCTGCTGCCGCTCGTCGCTGCATCGTCCGCATTTGTTGCGTCCGCATGGGCTCAGACCCTTGAACCTGGGCGCTGGCGGGTGATGACCACGACCTTATCCCGGCCTTCGACGCCACCGGAGGTCGCAACCCGGTGCCTCACGCCAGAGGATGTGGCCGACCTGGGCAAGACATTCGGACCGCAGGTCAAGACCGAGAATTCCGAATGCAAGCGAACGGAATTCACGCTCGAGCCCACCGGCCTGACCTGGCGACTGCAATGCAAGGGCCAGCTGAACATGGACGTCGCCGGCCAGTTCATCTTCGACAGCCCGACGCGATACAGCGCGATGGTCACCACCAGGGCCAGCATGCTCGATCAGATCGTGCAGCAGGGGATGGTGTCGATTTCGGCCGAACGCATCGGCGAGTGCCGGTAGCATTTCGGCGGGTGTCGTTTGGCGCCAACCGCGGGCGCGACGCGCCTTAATCCGGCAGCACGGTCTTGGGGCGGGGATAGAGGTGGTCGGCCGCAACCTTCACCATGATCAGGATCGGCGTGGCCAGGAACGCACCGATCGGCCCCCACAGCCACGCCCAGAAGGCGAGCGACAGAAACACCGCCAGCGGATGCAGCAGCAACTGGCGGCCGATAATGGTCGGCACCAGGAAATGCCCTTCGATGAAGGTGAAGGACATGAACAGCGCTGGCGCGATCAGCGCCGGCAACAGCGTATCGAAGGTCAGAAGCCCGATCATGAAGAGGACAAAGTGCATCACGCCGGGGCCGACATAGGGGATGTAGTTCAGCGCGAACGCCAACGCGCCCCACAAGAGCGGTGCTGGAAAACCGAGCGACCAGGTCACGAGCGTGCAGACCAGTCCGACGCCGGCATTGATGATCGTCACCGTGAGCAGATAGCCGTTGAGGCTTCGCTCGGTGTCATTGAAAATCTTCAGGGCGCGCAGCCGTCCGTCCCGGGTGGCAAAAATATTGACGACATACTGGCGCATCGCCGCGCGGCCGAGCACAAAGAAAAACAGCGTCGCAAAAAAGAGAATGAATTGCACCATCGCCGGCGTGATGGTGCCGACCACGCTGCCGATCACTTGCGTCGGCTGCGACACGTCCACGGTGACACCGGACGATCCGGCGAAAGTCGAATACAGCTCCTTCAGCGCGGTCAGGGGCCTTTCCATGAACCGGAATTTTTCTTTGATATTGGCGCCGATCTCGCCCGACCGCGCGATCAGATCGGAAATTGGATCGGCAAGAAGCAGCACGGCGAAATAGAACATTGCGCCGATGATTGCCACGATCACCAGAGCCGGCACCCAGGCGGGCAGGCCGTGCCTGACCGCATATCCGGTGAGCGGTCCGATGGTGAAGGCCACGATCAGCGCGGCAAGCAGCGGCACCAGCAACGGCCGCGCGAGATAGAGGAACACGCCGAACATGATCGTCGCCATCAGAATGGTGGCGAGCTGCGCCGTCATCTGCCAGAACGCGGTGGTATCCTCGAACGGGGTCGGGTCCATCGCGCCGATCCGCACACGGCCCGCCGTCACGGAAGGCGGTGCGGGTGGGCGTCCACCTGATTCCCGGGGATCGGCCGGCTGTCCCGTCCGGGTGTTTCGCATCATATTCAAGATGGTCTTGCCCCGTCGCGTTGCCGGCCCCTTGCCGCGCAGCACGGAACAATCCCGAAACCGCGAATGGGTTCCATTGTCGCAAAAACTGACGACGAACGCGGTCCTGTCCCGGTTCGGCACGATTTTCGTGGCATCGCGGTTGCACATCCTGTCACGGGATGCAGTCACCGGCCAGGACGTGCCGGAAGGGGAGTGGCGTGCCATGACCAAAAGAACGGCCGTGGGCCTTGCAATGATTGCCGTCGCCCTGGGTGCGGCAGGAACGCCGGCCCTGGCGCAGCAGCGCACGACCGATACGGTGGTGGGAAGCTGCGTCTATAGCGGCGGCGGCTCGCATTGCGTGCGGCAATACCGCTATGGCGATCTAGGAAATAGCGGGATCCGGTCGCTGCGCGAACCGATCCCCGAGGAAGTCGCCGAACTGCGTGAGCGCGAGATGCGCTGGGTCGAACGCTGCCAGCCGATGCTGCGCCGTGACGCCTATGGCGTCGGCCGATACGTCTATGCCGCGCGCGGTTGCGAATACGGCCGGGACAGCGACTGAGCGTCCCGCGCTAGAACCGGCTCGGCCGAGCCGTGAGCATCGGCGCGACCAGAAAAACGATCAACAGCAGTCCCACCAGATCCATTGCGGTCATCCGCATCTCCCCATGGTGCTGGGATGGCGCGACCCCCGTCGCGCAATCCGGAGCGCGCATTCCTGCGCGCCTCGATAAACCCGCATCTCCCAATGCGATCCGGAACAATGGTGGGCGCGGCGGGCTAACGCCGGCTGAAGAAACACGGTTAACTGGCGCACCGTGGCCACGAGACAACAGGCGCGATCCGCATTAGGATGGCGCGATGAGAACGATCGCCATCGCCCTCCTGATAGCTCTGTCTCCGGTGACGTCCGCGCTCGCCCAGAGCAAGGCTGCGACCACCAAGGCGCTTGCCACCCGGCCGACCACCGACATGCAGCCCGCCGGTCCGAAGGCGCAGTCCGAAAAGCGGGCCAAGCCATGCGAGGAATACGGTGCCGGTTTCAAGCCGATCGAGGGGACCGGGACCTGCGTGAAGATCGGCGGCTATATCCGCATGCAGAGCGAGCGGTAGCGGGAGGCGTCAGCGCCTTCTGCGCATAACGCTTCGATCGGGTGCCAACCAAAAAGAAGCCCCACGCCGTTTCCGACGCGGGGCCGACTTGGTCCAATCGGATAGGGAGGTTCACGCCGCCGATTGCCCTTCAATTATCGCAGCGGCGCGGAAAATGTCGTCTCACAAGCTGTTGCGGCGCGTGACACCTCGTGAAACGGCGTTGGGATGGAACCTGATCGGGTGCCGGACATTGCCAGCCCAGAGGTGATTCATGGGATGGGTTGGCCCGAATGGGCGCGTTTACAAGGACAAGCGCTGGGTGGTGTTCGCCGCGATCGGCGCGGCCTTCGTCGCGGTCGCTGGCTGGGTGAAGGGGCGCATGACGCGCAAGTCAGACGACGGCGCGGAGGAGTGATGCGCAGTCGGCGGGCCGCAACGGATATGGGGCGCGTCTATTCGGGTCTCGGCAGTTGCGGCGCCGGCTGGCCCTTCTTGTCGGGGCAGGCATTATCCAGGACGGTGTACAGATCGGCCATGCCGAATTTCATCATCCTGGGCCCGAGGTCTCCCGCCGCGATCGTGATCTGAGAATCCCCCAGTTCGATCGTCGTCTGGGCGGTCACGAACCATGAGCCGTTCGGCTTCCTCAAAAACAGGGAGCAGTCGACTTTGGCGTCCGCCGGGTTGTTCTGAGCGGCTGCAACAGGCGCCGCAACGAGTGCAATCAGCAGGACAGGAATTTTCATGGTCATGCGCCTCGGCTTCGTCGCTGCGGGTCAGTGACCGAACGTGGTCGTCCGGCGACGGTTCCAGGTCGTCTGGCAGGGTGAGGTGGCGCAGCCGGCATCTCGTCCGCGCGGAGGACGGCCAGCGTCGCCAAGCAATGTTGATGTGCCGGCCGAGGGGATCGAGACCCCGACCTTCGGTTTACCAAGCAAGCAACGAGCCCCACGCATGATGAGGAACACCTGAGGTCCGGGGTGGTTGTCTGCCCATGAACACACACGGCATAGTCCAGGACGAGCGCGGGCAGGACCAGCCCGAGGACAAGAAGCGGGCTCAACAGAAATCCCAGACCAAAGTGGGTACAGCCAAACCCGAGCTGACGGACTACGAGAAGACGCCGGGCGCGGGTACGCTTCCAGGGCCGGGGAAAAACGACGACGCCACGGCGGGCTGATTGTCCGACCTTTAGCCAACTGCGCAGGCTGAGCCGCAATCTCCAACCCATCCGCAGCCATGTCTCGGGCCGCAAACGCTAGCTCGCATGACGAGATGCTCGCGCAGAGAATTGCGGAGTTCGATCCGGCGTAACTGAAGGAAGCCCCCGCGGCGATTGAGGCCAACCGGAAACTCCGCGCGCCGGTTGCGGGCCAGTCCGGAGAGAGGCAATCGAAGAAGCCGTTGGCAGAGTGGTGCCGGCTGAGGGGATTGAACCCCCGACCTTCGGTTTACAAAACCGCTGCTCTACCGCTGAGCTAAGCCGGCCCAGCGTTGCCAATACTACGTTTTTTCGTTCGATCAAGCGCGAACATGCCCGGCAGGGAGTGACTTCCAGACGTTCGCCTTTCAGCCGTCAGACGCTGCGCTGCTTCGACGCGATCACAGTATAATAGGTTTTCGGTTCGACCAGCTGAAATCCGGCGACGGTCGCGACCGCCATCACCTTGACCTCGAGTACGAACACCACAGTGCCGTCCTTGTCGATGTCGGCCACCTTGTCCCCGGGGACGAAACCGAAGGTGGCGACGACGCAGGCGTGTTCGTCGCCGGCTTCGCGATTGACGGCAAGGAGCGTGCTCTCGACATTGTCGCCCATCAGGGAGATGAAGCGCTCGGCCTGTTCCTTGGTATCGCAGACCAGCCCCGATCCCGTCAGGATCTTGTCCGGCCCCGGCGTCTCGGCATTGGCAATCGGAGCCGCGCAACACAGCAAGGCAGCGGTCAGCATTCCGAACAGCATTCGCATTCTGGCCTCCCGCCGGCCGCCGCGAAATGCGCATGCCGGAACGATTTGTCTGTCGCGGCAACGCGAGTCATGGGCGGAGGTTCCGCCTCGACGGCAGGCGGGCTATGCGCGAAGGCAAGACACACGACGGATCATGGAGGCGAAAGGCGATTTACGCGCTGCGGTCGCCGGTCTGGATCACCGAATAATAGATCTTGGGTTCGATCATCTGCAGGCCGGCCGCGGTGGCGACCGCGAGCACGCGCACTTCGATCACGTCCACGAAGGCGCCGTTGCGTTCGACCTCCGACACGATCTGGCCCGGGATGAAGCCATAGGTCGCAACCATGCAGGCATCCGGCGTACCCGCCTCGGTGTTCACGGTGCCGATCGCCTTTTCCACATTGTCGCGCAGCACCAGCACGAAGCGCTCCGCCTGTTCGCGGGTGTCGCAGATCAGACCCGATATCAATCGCGGTGCTGGTTCGGCGGTCTGCGCCGGTGCAGCTTGCACAGCGCCGATCAAGACAAGGCCGGACAGAACGATAGCGCACAAATGTCTCACGACCGCCTCCATCGCGCGGCCCAGAATTGAAAACCTGTTCTGAGCCCAGGCTGAGATTGCTCTTCTGCCATTGGTGTCGAAACGGCCGGTGACGGTTCATTCCGGCGGCGCAACATCGGGCGGGCGCGGCCGGTCCGGTCACTTTGAATTAATCCTAACCCATGATTTACGCGGCTCGTTAACCGCGGGGCATCCGGTCACCGTCATAAATGCGGCAGGCTGAGGGGGCGTGAACGGCGCCCGCGCTGGAGTTCTCGCGTATGCGTTGGGCGTTGGGTGCGCTCGGTATAGCGGCTGCATTTGCAGGCCTTGCGGAGGCGCGTGCCGATCATGCACCGGTGCTCGTCGTCCCGGGACGGCCAAACGTTCCGGTGCCGATCAACGGATACAATGCCGCCTGGGGCGTGGTCTCAGGCGATTGGGGTCTCTACCGGCCGGGCGCTCCGCCCGGCGTGACGGTCTATCCGTCGCCATACGTGCCGCCGCTCGAGCCCGAGCGGCCGGTGCGCTACAGGCGCCCGGTCGGCTATTTTCCAACAATGGGGACCAGGCCCCATATGGGCCGTCTTGAGGTTGAGCCGCCTGCCAACCGGCCGATGCCGAAGCCTGCGGAAGCTTACAGCCGCTCGTGGTCGGCGGAATCCATGGATGTGCCGCCGACGGAATATGCGCCGACGCCGCCGATGATGATCAGTCCCGAAATCAATACCTGGGGGGGCGGCGAGGGGCCGCGTCCTCCCTTTCCGCCACGCCCGCCCCATCGTCGCTAACTGCTAACCTCGAGAAGGACGTAACATGTCTCGCGTAACGTTTTCCCTCCTCACCGCTGCGGCGGTGACCATTGCGGCGGCAGGCACCGCCAATGCCCAATGCTGCAATTCCGGTTTCGCTTTCAACGCGCCCGTCGCCTATGCGGGCTCCGGCTGCTGCGGCACCGGCTTTGCCGTGCAGGCTGCGCCGATCGTGGTGGAGGCAGCCCCGGTCGTGGTGCAGCAGCCCGTGATCGTGCGTCAGCCGGTGATCGTGCAGCAGCAGCCGATCGTGCAGCAATATGTGGTCAATCAGGGTCCGGTCTATTCCGGCCCGGCGCTGACCGATTACCGCGATCCGATCTGGTACGCACCGCGCGCCGTTGGCGCCTATCCGTATGTCGCCGGTCTCGGCGGCCGCTACGGCTATCGCGGCGCCTATCACGCACCGCGCCGGCATTATCACCGGTATTACCGGCGCCATCACGGCCCGATCAGCGTCTATAACTGACGAGGCCGATCGTCCTCACCTCCCCGTCGCAGGGGCGGTGAGAACGGCTTACCTTGCGAGCCGCGTCGTCGCGACATAGAGCGCGAGCGCGGCCGCATTGGAGACATTAAGGCTTTTGATCGCGCCCGGAAGATCCAGCCGGGCGGTGCGGTCGCAGGTGTCCCGCGTCAATTGCCGCAACCCCTTGCCCTCGGCGCCGAGCACAAGAGCAAGCGGTGCGCGCAACGGGGTCGCCGCAAGATCGGCCTCGCCCTCGCTATCGAGCCCGACAAGCAGAAAGCCGCGCTCGCGCAAGGCTGCGAGCCCCCGGGCCAGATTTGGCACGGTCACCATCGGCACATAGTCCAGCGCGCCAGAGGCTGATTTCGCGAGCACGCCGGTCACCTCCGGTGAATGCCGCGCGGTGGTGACCAGCGCCTTGACCCCGAAAGCCGCGGCGCTGCGCATGATCGCACCGACATTGTGCGGGTCGGTGATCTGGTCGAGCACCAGCACGATGCCCTCTTCGGCGAGTTCGGAAATGTCCGGCGCCTCGAGAGGGTCGGCTTCGGCGAGGAGTCCGTTGTGGACAGCGTCGGGGCCGAGCCGCCGCGCGATCTCGTCCGGCCGCACGATCTGCGGCGTAACCTTCAGCGCAATGCCATCGGCTGCAAGCCGCTTGGCGGCATTCTCGGTCGCGTAGAGCGCGCGGATGCGGCGGTTCGGATTGGCAAGCGCGGCCTCCACCGTGTGAAAGCCATAGAGCAGGGCGGTATCGGACTCTGCCGCGCGCGCAGGCTTTCGCCCGGGCGACGGACGATCCCGGCGGTCCCGCTTGAAATCCGGTTTCTTCCGAAAGGAAGGCTTACGATTCCGCTCGCTCATGCGCCTTCATGGCACAGACTTGCCCGGGCATAAATCCGGCATCTGCGCCGCTGACGGGAATCTGGATTCATCACGACCCGAGCGGAAGCTCTCTTGGGCGCGTCTCAGCTCATTGTTGGGCGCGTCTCAGCTCATTGTTATCGCAGGATTGCGGACGCGGTCCTGTCCAGGACCACGCGACCTGCTTTCGTATACATGCCGTGGTAAAGGGCTGTGTCGATCAGAACCAGCACCAGCAGCGCAATCGTGCCAGAAACCATGACCTTCATGTTTGACCTCGCATGACAGGTTGCTCAGGTCTTAGCCGGACGGCTTCAAAGTCACTTCGATTGTATTAATGTTGCCGACAGGTATTGAGATTTCCCTTCGAGTTCCCGGCCATTTTTCGGAAAAGCTGAAACGGACGTCCCGAATAACGCGACCGAACGCGCTCCTGCATCGAATGCGGCGGTCGCCTTACGACTGCGAAGAATCTGCTCCTTCAAATTCACGCCGAGTTAATGGATGATAGGCGACGGTAATAGTAATTTATCCTTTTGCGTGCAGGTTCGATCAGACGACCTTCAACAAATTGCAGGCCGGCCATGTCCGAGCGTCGCATTTCTCCGCGTATTCCAACTCGACGAGCCGCTAGGATCGACATCAAAGGCAAGGATCCGATCGAGTGCCTTGTGCGCGATTTGTCCTCCAGCGGGGCTCGTCTCGAAGTCCCCGATGTGAGGGAGGTCGCAAACAATTTCACCCTCACGATCGTCGGCAGCTGGAACAGGCAAGCCTGCCGCGTCGCCTGGCGCAAGGGCAACATGGTCGGCGTCGAATACGTCTAGCCGGCCTTCGCGGGAGCAGGGTCGTCGGTCGGGGCAGAATCCTGATGCCCCGGGCATTCGGCAGGAGATCGATCCCCGGAATGTGCGCGTGAGAAGCCGCTGGGGCGGTGCGAATTGCGCTTTCGCCTTCCGATGCTGTTGACGGGAGTTGCCTCCGGCCGTCGCCTGTCCTGACTCCTCAGGCGGGTGGATATCCCTGATTTCCCATTGACTTAAGTGGCGTCCGCCACCATAACGCGCGGCGCGTCCGATGCCTGCGGGATTTCCCAAGGTGCAGCGGCGTTTTACATCTGGCCGATCCGGGGTAAACCTTTTGTCGGCTTGGTGCGACCAAGGATCATCGGTCGTATCGATTTTTCCCGTGGAGGGGTGCCCGAGTGGCTAAAGGGGACGGACTGTAAATCCGTTGGCTATGCCTACGCTGGTTCGAATCCAGCCCCCTCCACCAGTTTTTGCCTGCCACGCGAGCGCAGCCTGCTTGGCAATCCAATCCAGCCGAAATCCGGTGTAGACTTGTCCCACCGATATCGAGGGACCCGTCCATGCCGCATGCGTCTCGCCGTGACATTCTGACCGCAGTCGCAGGTCTCACGGCAGCCCAGGCCATTTCCGTTCTGCCGTTCATGAGTTCCGCCATGGGCCAGGGAATGCCGGCCGCTACGCCAGAGACCGCAACGGCGATCGTCGCTGCGATCCGCGAGAAGCGGATGACCGCCACCGATGCGGTGAAAGCCGCGCTCGCCCGTGCCGAGCAGATGAAGCACCTCAATGCGTTCATTACCCTCAACACCGAGGGGGCGCTCGCTTCCGCGCAGAAGATCGACGCGATGGTCGCGGCGGGGCAGCCGTTGCCTCCGCTCGCCGGCCTGCCGATCGTGGTCAAGGACAATATCAACACCGCCGACATGCCGACCACCGGTGGCACCGAGGCGTTGCGCAATGCGCGGCCAAAAGCCAATGCGCCGTCGCTGCAGAAGCTGATCGATGCCGGCGCCATTGTGATCGGCAAGACCAATCTGCATGAACTGGCCTTCGGCATCACCTCGACCAATGCCGCGTCATTTGCGGGCCCCGTTAAGAACCCGCACGACACGACGCGCATCCCTGGCGGTTCGTCGGGCGGTACCGCGGCTGCGATCGCTGCCGGCATCGTCACGGCCGGGCTCGGCACCGACACCGGCGGCTCGACGCGCATCCCGGCCGCATTGACCGGCACCGTAGGCCTTCGCCCGTCGGTCGGAAATGGGGGCAATGAGCGGCGCTATCACGACACCAATGCCGTGGTGCCGATCAGCCGCACCCGCGACACCATCGGCCCGATGGGCCGCACGGTCGCTGACGTCGCTTTGCTCGATGCCGTGATGACCGGATCACGGGTTGTCAGCGCGCGTTCTTTGAAGGGCAAGCGGATCGGTATTCCGCTGTCGTACTGGAGCGGACTCGATCCTGACCTCGAGGCGGTGGTGAAGGCAGCGCGCGGCAAGTTGGAGACCGCGGGTGTGGTGTTCGTTGACGGCGACCTGCCGGGGCTCGCAGACCTGAATGCCAAGGTCTCGTTTCCCGTCGCGCTGCATGAGCCCGTGGAGGACTTCCCGGCCTATCTCAAGGCGTCGGGGATCGAGGGCGTGACGATTGCCGATATTGCCGGACAGATCAAAAGTCCGGATGTGCAGGGCGCGTTCGGCGCGATCCTGAAGGACGTGTTCGGCAAGGATTACCCCGATGCGATGAAGGTGCACCGGCCGGCACTCCAGAAGCTGTTTGCCGATTACTTCAAGAGCAACAAGCTCGACGCCATGCTGTTCCCGACCACGCCTGCGCCTGCGGTCCCAATCGATGCGGAGAAGGGGTCCGGTGACATGTCGATTGCCGGCGGCAAGCCGGCGCCGACATTTGCGACGATGATCCGCAATACCGACCCGGGGAGCAACGCCGGCATCCCCGGCCTGTCGCTGTTTGCCGGAATGACAAAAGGCGGGCTTCCGGTCGGGGTCGAAATCGACGGACCGCCTGGTAGCGACCGGATGCTGCTGTCGCTCGGGCTTGCGATCGAAGCCCTGCTCGGAACCGCGCCGGTACCTGCTGCGAAGTGACGGTTGGGCTGCAGTCGATTATGCCGGGGGCAACGCTGCCGAGACCGGGTCCGGACGCTCGGATAGGGTCTTGTTTCCGACGGCATTTTGTGAAAACAAGCGGGCCGACGGATCCGCAAAGCTGCGGGTTTCGCTCGCGGGTGTAGCTCAATGGTAGAGCAACAGCCTTCCAAGCTGATGACGAGGGTTCGATTCCCTTCACCCGCTCCATCACTCCCGTCGCAAAACATCTCCTGACCCGTTGAAAAATAATCCGTTTTCCGTAAAATGCCCTCGAGGCTGACGCATGGCGTTGCGCCGCGTCGCAGGGCGTTTCCTCCTCGTCTGGGAGCCAAAACGGAGCCAAAATGGCGACGGTCGCATTTACCGAACTGACAATCCGCAACCTCAAACCGGGGTCTTATTTCGACGAAAAGACTCCAGCATTCGGCATCCGCATCGGCAAAAACCGCAAGACATGGATCGTCGTGCGGGGCAGGGAGCGCATCCGCACCCGCGTCGGTCATTACCCGGCTTTGCCGCTCGCCGAAGCGCGCAAGAAGGCACTCGTGTTGCTCGGCACGCCGCTCGAGCAGGGGCAGGTGGCGAATTTCGCCGACGCGCGCGAGCTGTACCTGCGCACCCATTGCGCCCAGAAGCAGCGGGAGCGGACGCGCAAAGAGACGCAGCGTCTGCTCACCAAACATTTCGTGCAGCTCGACCGCAAGAAACTCTCCGCCATCACGACCGCCCAGCTCTCGGCGATCCTCGATCAGCTTCTGGATACGCCGTCGGAAGCGCAGCACGCCTTCAAGGCCTTGCGCACGTTTTTCCGGTGGGCGGAGGGCAGGGGTTATTGCAAGAACATCTGCACGATGCCGCCGCCTTCCAAAGAGGTGTCGCGCGAGCGCGTGCTTTCGGACGATGAACTGGTCCGTGTCTACAACGCCGGCACGGGACAATTCGGGCAGATCGTCCGGCTCCTTATTCTGACCGGGCAGCGACGATCCGAAATCAGCACGCTTAGGTGGGATTACATCGACCTGGAAGCGAGCGAGATTTCCCTGCCGCCGGAGGGTGTCAAGAACGGCCGCCGCCACAGCTTTCCGATCGGCACGACGGCGGCCCGGATTCTGAGCGAGATACCGACACAGGGCCCCTTCGTGTTCCCGGCGCGCCGCCGCGAGACGCCGTTTGCCGGCTTCTCCGCGAGCAAGACCGATCTCGACGAGGCGTGCGGGGTCGAGAACTGGACGCTGCACGATCTGCGCCGGACCTTCGCGACCGGTCTCGCCACGCTTGGTGTGGCACCGCATGTCATCGAACGCCTGCTCAATCACGTCACCGGCTCTCTCTCGCCGATCGCGCTTCGTTACAACAAGGCGAAATACGATGCGGAAATGCGTGACGCCATCGCCCTCTGGGAAGCACACCTGACAAAGCTGCTGAGCGCGAAGCCGTAGCCGCGCGTCGCGCCCCGTCTTGCGCGCCGCTTGCAGCAAACCGAGACGCATGCTCAGAGCTCCCGTCCAAAATCCTGACCCGGATATTTTTGCCGCCACAATTCCATGTCGCGGCTTATCTGATCGGCGCGGGGCACCGGCGGCTCCGAATAAATCAACGCGCGCCAGGCGGCGTCGTTGAATGCCTGTTCCGGGGCGGGCGTGCTGGCCTGCTTCGGGACGGAAGGTTGCTGCCTCAGATCGGCGAGGGATTGCACGCGGCCATCCATGATTTTGTCGAGCGCGTCGGCCTGGTGGTCGCGCTGCTTCTGACGCTCGGCCGCCTGTCGCGTGCGCAAAGCGTCGAATTCCGTCTTATGGCGTTGCCAGATCCGGTCGGTGTGCTCGCGCGTTCTGGTCTTCACCTCGCGGGCGAGCGACCGGCGTTCGCGTTCGTGAACGCTTGCCATGGTCGTGGCGAGCGTTCTGCCTGAGACGATGTGGCGGAACATTTGTCGGAAGGTGAGCGGCTTTCCGCCCCCGAGACGTTCGCGGTTTCTGAAGACGAACACGGCCCGCTCGAAGGGATGGGTCGCCTGCATGGCGAGGTATCGGTTCTCCAGAGCCTGTTCGCGGTAGATCGCCCGCCATCTGGGGCGGGCTTCCTCCCGCATGCGCGCCCGGACATGGTCGCTCGCCGCCTGGCTTTTGGTATCCAGCTCGTCGCGTTCCCGGGTGTGGGATTGCCAGAGAGCGTCGCGATCACGCTTGCCTTCCCGTTCCGCTTCGCGGCGCAGCGACCAACGCCGCTCTTTTTCTGCTTTCTTCTCTTCCCATTCCCGCCGTTTGGGCGATGCGTCCTTGACCGGCTGATACGGTCTGGCGGCTGCCGGCGCGAATTCCTGCGCCAGCCGCTCCTCCTTGCGCATCCGCCGTACGCGCCGCCGTTCCTCGCTGTTGCGCAGACGTTCCTCGCAATGGACCCGTCCGGCCTCTTTCTCGTAGGCGAGGGCCCATTCCGAAAGCTTCTCTTTCGTGAATTTGAGCGCGGCCGTCCGCCCCGTATAGGGATGGATCGTGTTCGCGACGATATGCAGGTGCGGATGCTTTTTATCGTGGTGGCCCACGATCAGGGCTTCGTGCTCCTCAAGGCCAAGCTGCCGCAGGCTGGCAAATCCGGCCGCCATCATCTCCTCGCGGCCCGGCGCATCGTCGGCATGCCATGACAGGGTATAATGAAGGACGGGCGTGTTGTTCTTGCGCCCGCGTGCCGACAGCCCCGCATTTGCCTTGAGCCTGGCCTGGTTCTGGCACGTCTCGTACATTTCGAACCAGACATGGTCCGGTTCGCTCGCGAGATTATGCGTAATAGCCCAGGCGATGCGGTCACGCGTCTGTTTCCCGGGATCGTGCAGGACGTACCTGCACGACCCTTTGAAACTCTTGCCGCGGGCTTGCAGGCGCGGAATCATCGCGTTTCTCCTTTGCGTCGCGCAGCCGCTGCAGCAGCAGCTCGTCGCGCATCAATGTGCGGATCAGATCGCGCAGACTCCCGGCCGCGAACAGCGTGTCCGGCGGGAGGTTCGAATGCACCGCGTGCGCGATCTGGTTCAGATTGTTGCCGACGCGCTTGAGCTCCGCGATCAGAGCCGGATCAAGCGGCGCAGGCATCCTCGAGGCTTCCACCCGTACCGTGCCGCGCGTGATGTAACGCTCGGCTAACCCCGACACGCTGGCACCGGCCTGCGCCGCCTCGGCCTGCAACCGCGCGTATTCTGCCGGCGTCACCCGGACGGTGATCGCCTGTGTACGCGCCGCTTGCGGGTGGGTTCGGGGTCTTGGCACGGGGTGGTCTCCCTCGAGGATGGGTTCGGGGCGCACGCGCGCCCTGACAGGAAGGGGTCCCGGGGAAGAGCGGCGCGGCTCCCTGGGCGAGTGGGATTTGATTACGAAATCAATTGGGATTTCGAAATCAAATCCACATCTCGCTACCCCACTTCCACTTATGTCTGTTCCTTGTTCTGCTTACGTGTATTCGGTTTGCTTATGCAGCTCCGCACAATCACTTACTCCCAACTTTTGTAGGTGCAATGCGTGTTGCTTTCCGTAAAGCGCGGCGTCCGCGTCTTAAGTCGTGTCTTTGCGTCTCTCTGATTCCGGATTGGTCCGACGACGTTCTGTTACGTAAAATCGTACACGCATGAATCCCGTGGCGGCTGCGCAGCGTTACCGTCTACAATGCAGCCATATGGATGTTGAGCATTTCAGGGATACCGATCTTAATCTGCTGCTCGTGTTTTCGGTGGTGATGCAATCGTCGTCGATCACGGCGGCGGCGGAACGTCTTTCGATCTCGCAGTCGGCCGTCAGCCAGAGCCTGAAGAAACTGAGAGCGGCGACCAACGACGAGCTGATCGTCCGCACCCGGACCGGCATCGTGCCGACGCCGCGCGCGGTCGCGCTGTACCGCGATATTCTGCCCGGCCTGAACGCGATTCAGGTCGCGCTCAAGAGCAACGCGGCCTTCGACCCCCGGACCTCAACCCGCTCGTTTCGCATCCGCGTCCTGACGACGCAGAGTGCCAGGGTCATGCCGCATTTCCTCAGGCTCG
>Ga0209906_100382_pt1 | contig 22059 bp, 20 predicted proteins | sample FECB24metaG_FD_188303 | JGI IMG/M metagenome (GOLD analysis project Ga0209906, IMG submission 188303) | Cyanobacterial communities from the Joint Genome Institute, California, USA from Joint Genome Institute, California, USA - FECB-24 metaG... ... | reverse complement strand
GCAGCGTGCCCAGCCGCGCGTAGTCGTCCGCCGTCAGCGTCAGGTGATGTGGCGTCGCCTCACAGGTCGCGACGTCCTTGTGATGTTCGAGGAACTCGATCTCCTCGGCGGTCGAGATGTGCAGGACGTGAATGCGGGCCCGCGCACGGCGCGCCACGGCCACCAGACGCTCGGTGCATCGCAACGCCGCGATCTCGTCGCGCCAGACCGGGTGCGAGGCCGGATCGCCCGGCACGCGCTCCCCCAACCGCTCGCGCAGCCGGAATTCGTCCTCGGAATGGAAAGCAGCGCGCCGGCGCGTGTTCTTCAGGATCGAATAGACGCCCTCGTCGTCTTCGACCAGCAGATCGCCGGTCGACGAGCCCATGAACACCTTGATGCCTGCCGCGCCCGGCAACCGTTCCAGTTCGCCGACATCCTTCGCGTTGTCGCGCGTGCCGCCGACCCAGAAGGCGAAGTCGCAGTGCATGCGGTTCGTCGCCCGCTTGACCTTGTCGGCCAGCGCCTCGGCGCTGGTGGTCAGCGGCTTGGTGTTGGGCATCTCGAAGACCGCGGTCACACCGCCCAGAACCGCCGCGCGGGAGCCGGTCTCGAGGTCTTCCTTGTGTTCGAGACCCGGCTCGCGGAAATGCACCTGGCTGTCGACGACGCCCGGCAGAATGTGCAGGCCGGTGCAGTCCACAATTTCGCCCGCGCTCGCCTGGCTCAGGTCGCCGATGGCGTGGACCCGTCCCGCGGTAACGCCGACGTCGCGGCTTCCGGTGCCATCGTGGTTGACGACCGTGCCGCCCTTGAGGATCAGGTCGAAAGTCTGCGCCATGTGACCGCCTCCATTCACGCTCTTGTCCGCACCGCTGACGCGGCTTACGTAATGGCCTTAGCCAATGCAAGACCGGGGTCCGCGATGCCGAGCGTTTCACTTCCCGACCGCGCCGTGTTGCGGGTCGTCGGCCCGGACGCCGAGCATTTCCTGCAGAACATCGTCACAGCCGACCTCGGCGACCTGTCGGCTGGCGATGCCAAGCCGTCGGCGCTGCTGACGCCGCAGGGAAAGATCCTGTTCGACTTTCTGATCGCGCGCGACGGGCCGGACGCCTTCCTGCTCGACGTGCGCGGCGATGTCATCGACGACTTCATGCGGAGGCTGATGATGTATCGGCTGCGCGCCAAGGCGGAGATTTCCAAGCAGGAACAGTTGCTTGTGTCGGTCGCGTGGGATTCCGATTCAGAGCCGCCAGCAACTGGATCAAGCGCTTCACAGATTGATTCAACCGGATCGTTCGGCTTCCGCGATCTTCGGTTTGCGCCGCGCGCGGTTTTCCGCCGCTATGCGACTGCCGAACAGGGTTCGGCCAACCTCGACGACTGGAACCGGCTGCGCATCTCAGAAGGCGTCGCCGAGAGCGGCTCGGACTATGCCCTCAGCGACGCCTTCCCGCATGACGTGCTGCTCGACCAGAATGGCGGCGTCGGCTTCAGAAAGGGCTGCTATGTCGGCCAGGAGGTCGTCTCGCGCATGCAGCACCGCGGCACCGCGCGGCGGCGGGTGCTGATCGCCCGGTCCGACGCGGCGCTCCCCCCTTCGGGCGCCGAGGTCACGGCCAACGGCCGCTCCATCGGCGCGCTTGGAACCGTGTCCGGCACATCCGCGCTCGCCATCGTCCGGATCGACCGCGTCAAGGATGCAATCGATGCCAGGGTGGCGATCCTCGCCGGCGACGTGGCACTGCACCTCTCCATCCCGCCCAACGCCCGCTTCACCTTCCCAGTCGATGTAACTGCCGAGGGCACCTGATGGCCGACCGCCCGAATGCCCCGCCGCGCGCATGGCAGCGCATGCTGTCCGGTCGCCGTCTTGACCTGCTCGACCCCTCGCCGCTCGACGTCGAGATTGGCGACATCGCCCATGGGCTCGCCCGAGTCGCCCGCTGGAACGGCCAGACGCGCGGCGACCACGCCTTTTCGGTCGGGCAGCATTCGCTGCTTGTCGAGGACATTTTTTGCGCGATGCATCCCGACGCTCCGCCGGCCCACCGGCTCGCGGCACTGCTGCACGACGCGCCTGAATATGTCATCGGCGACATGATCTCGCCGTTCAAGTCGGTGGTCGGCGGCGGCTACAAGGAGGTCGAGGCGCGCCTGCAGGTCGCGATCCATCAGCGCTTCGGCCTGCCGCCAAAGCTGACCGAAGCGCTGAAAAAAGAGATCAAGCGCGCCGACCAGGTTGCAGCCTATTTCGAAGCCACCGAACTCGCGGGCTTCACCCACGCCGAAGCCGGGCAATACTTCAGCCGCCCACGCTGGATTTCGCCAGAGAAGCTGGAACTGGAGCCAAAGCCGGCGAAGGCGGTTGAGGCGGCGTTTCTAAAACGGTTCAAGGCGATCCAGGTGTTCGCAGGCGTAACCATCGGCTGACCCTACCGCCCGTTGCGTTCCAGCCGATCCAGGAACCACTGCGTCAGCTTCACCCAGACTTCGTCCTTTTCACCTGAATCTTCCCAGCCGTGGTCGAGGTTCGGGTTGTCGTTGACCTCGATGACATAGACGCCATCAGGCGTTTCCTTCAGATCTACGCCGTAGAGCCCGTCGCCGATGCAGCGCGCAGCCTTCACTGCCGTGTCGATGACGATCTTCGGCGTTTCCTTGAGCGTGAACGTCTTCACCCCGCCCTGGTCGGGCTTGCCATTGCGGTCGTGATTGACGATCTGCCAGTGCTTCTTGGCCATCAGGTAGTGCACGGCGAACAGCGGCTCGCCGCCCAGCACGCCGACCCGCCAATCATAGTCGGTGGGGATGTATTTCTGTGCGATCAGGAGATCGGAATCCTCCAGCCACGCGGTCGCCAGCGCCTTCAGCTCCTCGAAGTTCGAGGCTTTCTTGACGCCGCGCGAGAAGGCGCTGTCGGGAATCTTCAGCACCAGCGGAAAGCCCAGCGCTTGCGCGGCCGCTTCGAGATCCGCAGCGCCGGAGATCGTCACCGTTGGCGGCACCGGCACCTTGTTGAAGGTCATCAGCTCGTTGAGATAAACCTTGTTGGTGCAGCGGATCATCGACAGCGGGTCGTCGATCACCGGCATGCCTTCCTGCTGCGCGCGCCTGGCGAAGCGGTAGGTGTGGTTGGAGATCGAGGTCGTTTCGCGGATGAACAGCGCGTCGTAGTTCGCAAGTTTCGCCAGATCCTTCTTCGTGATCGGCTCGACCTCGACGCCCATCTTCTCGGCAATCCGCGCCCAGTGTTTCAGCGACGCGATGGACGACGGCGCAAACTCTCCCTCGGCCGGGTTGATCAGCGTCGCGAACGTGTAGCGCGCCGGTGTCCGCTCCTTGGTGTCGCGCCATTCCCGGCTCGTGTAGCGCTCCAGCGATTCGAGGAAGGTCTTCTCCTCCTCGTCGGTCATGCGGGCGAGCGGCAGAAAGCCGATCTTGCGGATCGTCGCCCATTCGCCATTGTCCTTGACGGACACTTCGAGCGCAGGCGCCCGGAACCAGTCGAACAGCAGTCTGGCGAAGCGGTCCCAGGCCTTCGACGGACCGATGCCGAAGAACACCGGGATCCTGGCGGGAAGCGCGCCGCCGAGGTCCTTGCGGCAGCGGTTCAGCACCACTTCCAGCTCCGGCAGCGCGTGCTCGTAGAGCTTCTTCTCCGACAGGTCGATCATCGTCTCGACGGTCGGGATCACCTTGTGCCCGCGGGCGCCGGCGAGCAGCGAGGCGTAGTAGCCCCTGCTCTGGTAACCGACATTGTTGGACAGGTTGATCACCTTCGGCCGCGCGCCGCGAAACAGCGACGGATGCGTGAGATAGTCGCGCGTGGTGATGATCTTGTGCGGCGTGGCGAACTGGTCGATGTCGCTCTGGCGGCCTGTCAGGATGACCCAGGTCATTGCTCGCTCTGTCGCTTTCCAAGAATCACGGCGGCCCGCAGCCTCTTGCCGAACTGCGCCATTCGCATGAAGACATCGTAGGGGATCGGAATGTTGGCGGCGTCGCCCTTGGTTTCGTCGTGCGCCGTCTCGACCCAGGGATCGTGGATGATGATGTGCTCGCCATCGTCGCCGATCGCCAGCACCCAGTGCGGCACCTTCTTGCCGAACATCAGGAAGCCGCTGACCAGCACCACTGCGAGCTTATCCTCCGCCATCGCGCCACGGATGTCGTCGAGCGAGAACGAACGAGTCGCGACGGGGATCCCGTAATCTTCGGCGCGGGTGCGGAAATCGACCTGCGCGAGTTCCATCACCCGCTTCTTCTCGGCGCTGCGCACCGACTGCAGGAACAGCGCGCCGTAGAAGGAGACGAGGATCTCCGCCGACAGGCCATTTTCGTATGCCGCAACCGCCAGGCCAAACGGCTCGCAGCCGCCCGGCCCTGACATCATGAAGACTGTCGTCGCCTCGCGCCACAGCCGCACCTCCATCACCGGGGTCGGCACGAAGCCGGGCAGGAAATGCGCCATCGCCATCAGCAGGCAGGACGGACCGCAGGTGAAATCGGCCGTCTGCTCGTAGAATGGGACTGTGGTCGCGAAGCCGACATTGCCGCGCAGCATCTTCTCGTAGCGCAGCGCAGGCGCGTGGTCCTCGTAATAGTCCGGCTCCATGCCGATGCGGCGATAGCCATTGGTCTCGTAGATCCGGATCGCGCGCGCATTGTCCTCGCGCACCTCGAGCCGCAGGATCAGCCGGTCGTGCTCGAACGCCGTGTCTTCCGCCGTTTCCAGCAGCAGCCGGCCGACGCCTGAGCCGGCGTGGCCCGTCGCGACCGCGATCGAGTAGAGCCGCGCGACGCCGCTGCCGCGCCGAAACAGAACCATGCAATAGCCAGCGATTGCACCGTCGACCTCGGCGACCAGCGTCTCGGCGGTCTCGCGTTCGATCAGCTTACGGAAGGAACGGCGGGAGATCCGGTCGGTCGGAAAGACGGCGTTCTCGATCGCCACGAGCGCGTCGATGTCGGAAGCGCGGGCCGGGCGTATCGCGGCGGGCATGCGGTGTCGAAAACCTTAGACCGGGACGAGGCCGGAGGATGAGAGACGGGTCGAAACGGTTGCATGACCATACGGCACAGACCGCGCTTTCGCTCCCGGATTCAGGCCAAATTGTGACAGCGCCAGCGCCATACGGCGGTCAACCTTTCGCCGGAGCGGAGAGCAGCTGGCGATAGGCTGAACGCGCCACGGATTCCATCGTCTGCTCAGCCACCGCTCCGGCAATGGCGAAGCAGAATCCGCCGTCCAGCCAGTAGAATGCCCGCGCGTCGGCATTCTGGAACAGGCGAAAACCCGTCTCCTCTTCGCCCTTGCAGGGCGTGACATAGAGCGAGATGCGGTTGCCGGAATAGTCCTGGTACATGAACTGCGCCGCAACTTTTTCTCCCGACGGCAGCAGCCTGCCGCCGACCAGCGTGAAACCCTCGGGCGCGAGGTCCGGAGCGGTCAGATCGGTGCCGACCCGCTTTGACAGCCAGCCCACAAGATGGTCCTTCTGATCCGCTCCCACCTCGACAACATGCAGCTTTTCCGCAGCGTAGATGCGGTGCGCAGTCACCGCGCGTTCGGCCGCGGGCTCGCCAGCGCCCGCGATGCTGCCCGGCATCCCAGAGACGCCAAGGGCGTAACCGACTCCAAGCGCCGCAACGAGCAGGCTTGCGGCAATCGCGCCGCGCCACCAGCTGTTGACCCGCAGCAGATCGGAGCCATTGCCGAGGATCGTCTCGGTCAGTTTGCCGGGCACAGCCTCATAGGCCACTGGACCCAGCGCCGTGCGCAGCCGCTGCCGGTCCGCGTCGAACCGGGCAGCCTTCAACTTCATCTCCGGATTGGCGTCGAGCCATTGGTTGAAATCGCGCAGCCGCTCGGCCGGCAGTTCGCCGTCCAGCGCCAGATGCAGGTCGCGTTCGGAAAATTCGCCGTTCATCGCTCGACCACCCTGATCGTTCGGCGGCGCGACGCGTCCTCCAGTTCCTTGCGCAGTTCCTCCCGGCCGCGCGCGATGCGCGACATTACCGTGCCGGCCGGGATGCCGAGCACTGTCGCCGCCTCGGCATAAGTCAGCCCCTCGACCGCCACCAGCACGAGCGCCGAGCGCCGGTCCGGCGCAATCGCCTGCAAGGCCTGCATCACCTCCTGCGCCGCCAGATTGTCGAGCTGCGATGGTTCGGTGACAAAGGCAGAGCCACGCGCCGTGTCGATGTTCACCGTTTCGCCGCGCCGCTTCACGCGGCGCAACTGGTCGACGAAAATGTGGTGCATGATCGTGAACAGCCAGCGGCGCGGGTTGTCGCCGGTCTGCCAGCTGTCGAGCCGCGCCAGCGCCTTCTCGATGCAATCCTGCACGAGGTCGTCCGCCGAATCGCGGTCGCGCATGAGCGCGCGGGCGTAGCGGCGCAGACGCGGCAACTCGGCAAGGATTGCACCTCGTTTCTCGTCCATCTCGCTCCCGGCGCGGCGCATTCCGGTTCAGTCCGGGCGTCCGGCGCCATTGATACGCCTCTCAGGCCATCGCACAAGCCGCGCGTGAAGCCATTCCAAATGCTCAACGCCCTGCAGCCGGCTTTATTCCGGCCACCTTCAATCGATCAGCGGAATTGAACGGAGAACGATTTCTTATCATTGGACGACGACGCAAGTTCGGCTAATGTGCATATACAACATCATCGCTCGTGACGGGGTAATTCCGTGACCGACCTTAGCCTTTCGACCCGCAAGAGCCCTTCACTCCCCTGGCTGATCATCATCTGCGGCTGCCTGATCACCGCCCTGACCTTCGGGCCGCGCTCGGCGATGGGCTTCTTCCAGTTGCCGATGCTGGCCGACAAGGGCTGGGACCGCACAACGTTCGGCCTCGCGATGGCGATCCAGAACCTCGCATGGGGTGTCGGAACACCGATCTTCGGCGCGCTGGCCGACCGGTTCGGCACCTGGAAAGTGCTGGCGTTGTCCGGAGCGCTCTACTGTTCCGGCCTGTTGCTGATGGCTGCGTCGGACAGCGCCTCGATGCTCTACATCTCCGGCGGCGTGCTCGTCGGTCTCGGCATCGCGTCCGGCTCGTGGGGCATCGTGCTGGCCTCATTCGCCCGCAATGTCGCGCCCGAGCAGCGGAGCCTGGCCTTCGGCATCGGCACGGCGGCGGGCTCGGCCGGCATGTTCATCTTCGCGCCGCTCAGCCAGGGGCTGATCGACGCCTATGGCTGGTACGACAGCCTGGTGATCATGAGCGTCATGATGCTGGTCATCCCGGTGCTGGCGATCCCGCTGCGCGGCAATTCGAGCAGCGGCCGCGCCAACCGGTCCGAGGTCGAGCAAAGCTTCAGCCATGCCTTGACGGAGGCGCTCGGCCATCGCTCCTACCTGCTGCTGATCTCGGGCTTCTTCGTCTGCGGCTTCCAGGTCGCGTTCATCACCGCGCATTTCCCGGCCTACATCGCCGACATCGGCATCGAGGCCCGCTATGCGGTGATCGCGCTAGCGCTGATCGGCTTCTTCAACATCATCGGCTCGCTGTCGGCCGGCTTCATTGGCCAGCGCTATTCCAAGCCGATGTTCCTCGTCTGGATCTATCTCGGCCGCTCCATCCTGGTGACGGCTTTCCTCCTGCTGCCGCAGTCGCCGGCGAGCGTAATCGTGTTCGCGGCAACCATGGGGCTGCTCTGGCTCTCGACCGTTCCGCCGACCAACGCGCTGGTCGCCATCATGTTCGGCACCCGCCATCTCGGCACGCTCGGGGGCATCGTATTTCTGTCGCACCAGATCGGGTCGTTTCTGGGCGTCTGGCTGGGCGGCTATCTCTACGACATCTACGGCACCTACGATGTCGTCTGGTGGCTGGGCGTGGCGCTCGGCCTGTTCGCGGCTGTCGTCCACTACCCGATCAAGGAGCAGCCCATCGACCGCTCCGCCTGGGCGCCGGCGGAGTGAAACGCGGCGACTGGCTCAGCCAGCCGCCTTTCCGGCCCGCGTCAGCAGCTTCTGATAGAACAGGCCGATGCCAATCAGGACGGCGCCAAGCCCGATGAAGGACAACGCGCGCAGCACGCCTTCCAGCTCCGACATGTCGAACAAGAACACCTTGCCGACCGCCACAGCGATCAGCACGGCGGAGGCAATGCGAAGCACCTGCGAGCGCTGCCAGACCCCAGCGACCAGCACCAGCACGCCCATCGCCAGCCACAGCGCCGAATAGGCGTAGGTTTCAACCTGGCCCATGCCGTTGACGAAGCCGATGTATTCGCCCTGGAACAGCCGGCGGACCGACAGCGTCGCCCAGGCAAACAGCAGCGTCGCCGCCAGCAGCGCCAGCATGGCCGTATACCAGCCAGGCCGCTTTCCGCGGGCGAACAATGCCACCGCTGCTGCGGCGATGCCCGGCAGAAGATAGCCCAGCATCAGCAGGTTGAAGAGCGGGATCGCGCCGGTCGACTCGTTGGTGAACACCGGGTTCTGGAAGACGAAGTGCTGCATGACGATCAGCGCCACCGAGACGATGCCCGCCGCCATCGAACCGATGCGGAACACCGGGCTCGGCGAGCGCAGGTCGAGCGCGATCAGGATTGCGCCGGCGCCCAGCGCCAGCAGCGTGTAGATCGCCTGTTCGGCCAGCAGCGGCTCGGCCCCGTCGATGACGCCGCCGTTCATGGCGTGACGGACCAGCATGGCAACGGTGAGCAGCGCGAACAGCGCCGCCGCCGTCTCCATGACAAGGCGTGGCACGCCGCCGGTGGTGCGGCCGAGCTGCCAGGCCGCGGCGATGAAGGCCAGCGCCGGAATGCCGTAGCCGGCGAGCAGCGCGTTGAACACCGGGGTCGTGCCGAGGAACGCCGCGCCGACGATGGTTGGGTCAGGGACGATGCGCGCGACCGTGACCGCGACCGCCGCGACCGACAGCCAGCCGAGCACTGGCCATGATCTGAGCCGCGTCGCTGCAGCCGGGACAAGCGCCAACGCGCCGCACAGGATCGTTGTAGCCAGCGTGCCGAAGGCCGCGTGGACGAACAGAGTGACAGCCGCCGCCGCCCCGCCGAGCGCGAAGCTGACTGCCCAGCCGCCGATCTGCGGCGGTGTTTCGCGCCGCGCAATCATTTCACCGCCGGCGACGAGAATGCCGGCGAGCGCGAGCGCGGCCAGCGCGTAGCGATAGTCGCGGTCGATGTCACCAAAGGTGAACCAGAGCGCAGTCAGAACCGCGACCGGCGCGAGCGCCGCCCAGAACGACCACGCCGCCGCGCATGAAGACTTGGCCGGCACGAAGCGAAGCGCCGACACGAGGCCACCCGCCAGGAAGGCGAGGCCGAGCGCCAGACCAATCAGCAGCGCGGTCGACGCCGCCATCGTGGGCATACCGCCGTTGAACGTGAGCATGCCGTCGAGGAACCGGAAGGCAAAATCGGCGCTGAGCGCAATGCGGGCGAAGGCCAGCAACGTCACCGCGCCGGCGGCGAACAGGAGTGAGACGGCCCGCTCGCGCAGGAACGCGACCGCCAGCATCGCGACGACAAGCGCCGCACCCCAGCCCGCGCCCCCGCCGAGCACGAGATCGTCGCCGATCAACATGGCGGCAGCGTTGAGGCCCGTCGTCAGTGCAACCGCAATCGATGGCAGGTCACGCCAATTCTGTGCCGTGTCGGTGGCGCGGCGGCCGAGCCAGGCGAAGGCCAGCACCGCCAGAATCACCGCATTGATCAACACCACCGGCACAGGCTCGGCCGGGCTCGCTTCCGCGAGATAGACCAGCCCCCAGAGGCCCGAGCCGGCCATGCCGGCAGCGGCGAGGAAGGTCCAGTCGCGCATCCGGGCGATGATCGTGTTGGCGGCGAGGACGATCGCCAGATAGCCGAACAGCGACCATGGATTGGGCGCTTCGGACGCGACCAGCAGCGGCGTCGCCAGCGAGCCGAGCAGGCCGAGGCCAGCCAGCGCCTGACCGTGGATGAGAGCCGCGGCAATCGTGCCAACGCCGATCACACCCATTAGGACGAAGGCTGTCGCCGGGCCGATGAAACCGTAAATTCCATGTGCGGCATAGACCGCGCCGAACAGCGCGAAAGCGCCGGCGGCGGTCAGGATGCCGGGCACATAGGCGCCTGCCATTCCTTGCACTGGGACCTGGAAGCCGGTGCGGCGAATGAGTTCGCCGGCGCCGACCAGCACCAGACCGAGGATAGCCGCCATGGTCAGGCGCACGCCGGGGCCGAATATGCCGGATTCGATGGAATAGCGGATCAGGAACACCGCGCCGAAGGCGAGCGCCAACCCACCGACCCAGACCGCCCAGCGCGTGCCGAGCGCGGTCTCGATGTCGGGACGCTGCGGCGCTGCGGCCTTAGTTGGGGTCTCCGTCGAAGGTTGCGCATCGTCAACCTGCGCGGTCTCCTGCTGTGCGGCCCGGGCGGCGCGTGCGCGCGCCCATGGACCGTTCGGCTCCTCTGCCGACGCCGGGTCCTCGACGACCTCGCCGGCGAGGTCCGCCACAGGCGCTTCGGCTTCCAAGACCTGTTCAGGCATGTCGGCCGCCGCCGCCTGCTGCTCGGCCGACTGCGGCATCGCCAGCGCGGTGCGCAGCTTGACGACTTCGCCCTCCAGGACGCCGACGCGCGAATAGAGCCTGACCACGAAATAGATCAGCGCGACAATCGCGATGACTCCGATGAATCCGTCCAGCATGTCGTGTCCCCGAGTGTCCGTCCGGCTGGTGATCTAGTCGAACGCTGTATCCGAACGGTGTTGGCCGGATCAGCCTCCTGCAAGATTGGCGACAGGAAAGATCGTGCAGGTCTCGGTGCCGAAGGCCAGCAGTTTGCCGTCTTTGTCCTTCAGCGTCGCCTCCGACACGGCGATCGTCCGGCCCTTGTGGACCACTTTGCCCTCGCAGACGACCTCGCCGGTCTTGGTCGTGATCGGACGGGTCAGGTTCACCTTGAACTCGACGGTCGTGTAGGCCTCGCCTTTCACAAGCAGCGTCTGCACCGCGCAGGCAAGCGCCGAATCCATGATCGTCCCGGCCCAACCGCCATGCACGGAGCCCAGCGGATTGAGATGACGCTTACCGGGCAGGCCGCGAAACACCGCCCTGCCCTCCGACACCTCGGACAGGCCGAAATTCAGCCGCTTGCCGATGGCGGGCGCCGGATAGTGCCCGTCGATCAGCCGCTGCAGCAGGTCGATGCCGGAGTAGGCAGCAACATCCTCGCGCGGGATGGTGCCGATCCCGAGCTTCGAAACAAAGCCTGGGAACAGTTCGACGGGTTCGCTCATTCGGTCATGGCTCCGGCTGTCGGGGTCAGGGTGCGGCGGATCGCCGAGATGAAACTGGCGCGGGCTTCCGGCTGCGCCATGCCGCGAGGCTCGTAGACATGCCGCTCGAAGAAGAAGCCGGTCAGGCGGAACGCCTGCTCGAAGGCCGCAAGATCGGCGCGGATGCCAGATCCGCGGCCGAGAAAGGCCGGCAGCGGCAGCATTGCATCGCGCCAAGGTTCGCCGGCCTCCCGCGACACCGCCCGGCCCGACTTGGGCGACACATAGACGAGGTCCTCGCGGCTGCCGGTGGCGGCGCATTGCGTCAGGTCGAGCCCGAATCCCAACTCATCGAGCACTAGCAGTTCGAAGCGCACGATCAGTTCACCGGCCGCGGTCGGATCGTCGAGATGCGTCAGCACGAAGCCCAGCGTCTCGAACAGTTCCGGGTGCGGGTCCCGCTCAGGCAGGAGCCGCAGGTGCGCCGCGAGAATCTGCAGCCCGTAGACCGCGGTCGCGGTGTCAAACAGGCGCGCGGCATTGAGCTCGATTGCCTCGGCCTGGAACGTGCCAAGATGCTCGTCGAGCCGGGCACGCCAGGTCAGTTCGACGCGGTTGCCGGGCTGCAGCATCGGCTGCATCTTGCGTGAACGGCCACCGCGAACCAGCCCCAGATGCCGGCCATGCACACGCGTCATCGTCTCGATGATCGCGCTTGTCTCGCCATGCCTGCGCACGCCGATGATGATTCCCTCGTCACGCCATTCCATGGCCCGAGAGTTTCACGGCGGCGGCGCAAAAGGCAAGGGAGTGCGTCAAACCCGCGCAAGCCACGCATTGCGGCCCGCAATTAACGCCTTGTTCTTGGAACTGTGTGCACTTTGCAGCCATTCGCACATGAGACAGGGCATGCCTTCGAAGACCGGACAACGGCGCGATGAAGAGTTCTGGGAGCGCGCGCTCGATCGCGCGCATCTGGGCGTGTGGGACTGGAACCTCGAAACAGGCGACTGCTTTTACTCCGCCACCTGGGCCAGCATGCTCGGCTACGAGAAAAGCGAACTGCCGCCGGGCAACGACCTTTGGCTGCAACTGATCCATCCGGACGACAGGGAGCGGGCCGTCGCCAGCGGCGAGAGCCATCTCGCCGGCCTGACAGACATCATCGAAACCGAACTGCGATTGCGGCACAAGGACGGCCGCTGGGTCTGGGTGCTCGATCGCGGCGGGGTCATCGAGCGTGACGCCGACGGCAAGCCGCTCAGGATGGTGGGCGTCCAGACCGACATCACCAAGCAGAAGGCTGCGGAATACGCGATCGAACAGGTGAATGCGCGTTTCCGGCTGGCTCTGGCCGCCAGCGGCACCGGAATCTGGCACCACGACATCGATCTGAAGCACAGCTTCTGGGACGAGAGAACCCGGGAAATCTTCGGCTTCGACCGCCAATCGTCGGAAGTGCCAGACGATCTCTGGCACGCGTTCCTGCACCCCGACGACAAGCAGGCCGCCATGCAGGCGCACGACATTCCCATCGGGTCGCAGGGGATCGTATCCGTCCTCTACCGGATCGTCCGCCGCGACGGACAGGTGCGCTATGTCGCGTCGCTGCTGCGCTACATCCCACAGCCGCAATCCTCCGGGCAGATCCTCGGCACAGTTCGCGACGTGACCGACGAGCACAAGCGCGAACAGGAAATGGCGCATGCCGCGCGACACGATCCGCTGACCGGCTTGCTCAATCGGGTCGCGTTCGACGATCTCCTCACCCAGGCCAGGGACGACGGAACAGGCTTCCCGCTCGCGGTGTTCTACATCGACCTCGACTACTTCAAGGCGCTGAACGATTTCGCCGGCCATGCGGCTGGCGACATCGCGCTGAAAAGCATTTCGATCGGTATCCGCAGCTCGATCCCGGCAAACGCCCACCCTGCGCGGCTCGGCGGCGACGAGTTCGCGCTGATCGTGCCAAACTGCCAAGTGCCGGCGGCCGAAGCGCTTGCGGGCCGTCTATTGGCAGCGATCCGCAACGCCGATCTTGGGCCGAACGCCGGCTCGCACAAGCTTGCCGCCAGCATAGGCATCGCCTTCGTCGAAGACCGCAATGCAACCGTTGCCGACGCCCTGGCCTGCGCCGACGACGCCTGCTACGCGGCCAAGGCCTCCGGGCGGAACCGGTTCTCGCTTTTTTCGACCCAGAGCGGCGCCGCGACGCCAAGCCTCAACGCGGCGCGCATGGCGTCCGACACGATGGATGCGCTGGAAAGCGACCGGATTGCGCTCTTCGGCCAGGAAATTCACAGGCTTGGCCAGCCGTGGAGTAATTTCGGCTATGTCGAAGTGCTGGCGCGTCTCATCGCACGTGACGGCCGGCTGATCCCGCCCGGCGAATTCATTCCGGCGGCAGAGCGCTTTGGCGTCGCCTCAAAGCTCGACCGCTGGGTGTTCAAGACCACGCTTGCGCGCTACGCCGCGTCGATGGGCGTGGGCGGCCTGACGCTCGGTTTCAATCTGTCGGCCCAGACGCTGAGCGACCCGCTGCTCTGGGATTTTGTCGACGGGGTGATCGACCGAACCCGCGCGCCGGCCTCCAGCATCGTCTTCGAGATCACCGAGACCGCCGCCGTGACCAATTTCAAAGCGGCCGAGCAGTTCATCCTCAATGCACGCCTGCGGAACTGCCGCGTCAGCCTGGACGATTTCGGCGCCGGCATGAGCTCGTTCGAATATCTGCGCCGCTTCCCGATCGACTCGATCAAGATCAACGGCTCCTTTGTCGAGCATATGGCGACCAGTCGCTACGACCGCGAGATCGTCGCCGCTATCAGCGGCATCGCCCACAGTTTGGGCTACGGCGTCGTCGCGGAGAAGATCGAGAAGCAGGAGACGCTCGACATGCTGATCGACATGGGCGTCGAATGCGGACAGGGATTCCTGTTGCACCGGCCTGAAGCACTTGCGGATCTTGTGGCGCGGACCTCGCACCAGGTGCGGACAGCATAGTAACTGATTGCGGTGACGATCCTATCACGAGCTTTCCGGTGACAGTTTCCATGGGCCTACGAACGTGGGAACTCCAGCCCCATCTCGCGATAACGTTCCGGGTCATCGCCCCAGTTCTCGCGCACCTTCACGAACAGGAACAGATGCACCTTCTGCTCGAGGATCTCGCCGATTTCCTTGCGCGCTGCCTGGCCGATCGAGCGGATCGTCTCGCCCTTGTGGCCGAGCACGATCTTCTTCTGGCTGTCGCGCTCGACATAGATGACCTGCTCGATCCGCACCGAGCCGTCCTTCTTCTCTTCCCACTTCTCCGTCTCGATGGTCGAGGAATAGGGAAGTTCCTGGTGCAGGCGCAGGTAGAGCTTTTCGCGGGTGATCTCGGCGGCAAGCTGGCGCATCGGCAGGTCGGAGATCTGGTCTTCCGGGTAGTACCAAGGCCCGGCAGGCAGAGCCTCAGACAGGTAATCCAGCACATCCTTGCAGCCGGACCCGGTCAGCGCCGAAACCATGAACGTCCGCACGAACTTGACCCGTTTGTTGATCTCCTCGGCCAGGGTGAGCAGCGTTTCGGGCTTCACCCGGTCGACCTTGTTCAGGATCAGGATTTTCGGCTGCCCCTCGCTCGAAATGTGGCTGAGGATCGCGTCGGCGTCGCCCTTGATGCCGCGTTCGGCGTCGATCAGCACCATGACGATGTCGGCATCCTTGGCGCCGCCCCAGGCGGTCGTCACCATCGCGGTGTCGAGGCGCCGCTTCGGCTTGAAGATGCCGGGCGTGTCGACGAACACGATCTGCGCGTCGCCATGGATCGCGATGCCGCGCACGATCGCGCGGGTGGTCTGCACCTTATGGGTGACGATCGACACTTTCGTGCCGACCAGCTGGTTTACCAGCGTCGACTTGCCGGCATTCGGCGCGCCGATCAGCGCGACGAAGCCGGAGCGGGTCTGGCGCTCGGCCGGTGCGGTTTCGCTCGAAACTTCGGTCAAGATGATCTGTCCTTCAGGGCGCCAATGCCCTCGCGCGCGATGAAGCTTTCGGCCGCCGAACGCTCCGCCGCCTGCTTCGACCGGCCGGTCGCGCGCGCCGGCTGGTAGCCCGGCAATTCGACGACAACCGTGAAAGTCGGCGCATGATCCGGCCCCTCGCGCTTCTCTATCGCGTAGGCGGGGCGCGTGCCAGCGAATTGCACGGCCCATTCCTGCAACTCGGTCTTGGCGTCGCGCGGGATGTCGGCGATCGCCTGCGACCGCTTCTCCCAGTATCTCAGGATGAAATGCCGCGCCGGGTCGATCCCGCCGTCGAGATAGATCGCCGCAATCAGCGCTTCGGTCGCGTCCGCCAGCACGTTCTTGGCCTTTGCGCCGGCGCCCGACCTCACGGCAGAGTCGGCGCGGATGACTGTTTCGAGGCCCAGTTCCAGCGCGACGTCAGCGCAGGTATCGCCCCGCACCAGGGCGTTCAGCCGAACGGCCAGCTCCCCTTCCCGCGCATCCGGAAAGGCCTGGATCAGCATGTCGGCGATGACCAGCGACAATACGCGGTCGCCAAGAAATTCCAGACGCTCATTGTTCGATGCCGACCCGGCCGCGCTCGAATGGGTGAGCGCGGTCTGCAGCAATGCGAGGTCGCGAAAGGCGTGGTCGGTCAGCTCGAAGATGATTGCAGCGAGCGCTTCCCCGGTTGGTCTCTTCAGGCCCATCAGCGGACGAAGTTGAACAGGCGGCCAGGGCGCATGTCGGTCGGCCATTTCCAGATTTCCAGCGGGCTCGAGCCGTCGGAAATCGAGAAGAAGATGATGTTGGCCCGGCCGACCAGATTCTCCTCCGGCACGAAACCGAAAGCCCGGCTGTCGGCCGAGTTGTCGCGGTTGTCGCCCATCATGAAGAAATGGCCGGCTGGCACCGTGAATTCGCGCGTGTTGTCGCTGATGCCATTCGGCGTCAGGTCCAGCGTATCGAAGGACACGCCGTTCGGCAGGGTCTCGCGGAACACATCGACCGGCCGGTTTTCCTCGGTGATATCCGGGTTGTCGATCTGCCCGGTCTTTTCGCGCTGGACAGGCACGCCGTTGATGTTGAGCACGCCGTCGATCATCTGGATCCGGTCGCCCGGCAGGCCGATCACACGTTTGATGTAATCAAGCGATGGGTTCGGCGGATACTTGAACACCGCCACGTCGCCGCGCTCCGGATCGCTGCCCCAGATGCGACCCGAAAAGAGATCAGGAGAAAACGGCAGCGAATGACGCGAATAGCCGTAGGCCCACTTGGTCACGAAGAGATAATCGCCCTCGAGAAGCGTCGGACGCATCGAACCTGAGGGGATCGAGAAGGGCTGGAACAGGAATGTGCGGATGACGAGCGCGAGCACCAGCGCCTGGACGATGACACTGACGGTTTCGCCAAGTCCGCCGGATTTCTTCCCAGTATTTTCAGCCACGCTCATAACTTCCTCGATTTACCGGTCACGTCTTTAGCCGCTCGGTCCCCGAGGGGCAACGCAATTGCGGCGAATCTCCGGCTCTTACTCCGCCGGAAGCGCTTCGATGATCACGAATGCCTGAGCCAGCGGGAAGTCGTCGGTGATGGTGAGATGGATCACCGTCCGACAACCGTCCGGGGTCATCTCCGCCAACCGCTTCGCCGCGCCGTTGGTCAGGCGCATGGTGGGCTTGCCGCCCGGCAGATTGACCACGCCCATGTCGCGCCAGAACACGCCGCGCGCCAGCCCGGTTCCGAGCGCCTTGGAACATGCTTCCTTGGCGGCGAAGCGCTTGGCGTAGGACGCCGCGCGCTCCTTTCGGCGGTCGGACTTTGCCTGCTCGATCTCCGTGAAGATGCGGCTGGTGAACCGCTCGCCGAACCGGTGGAGCGACTTCTGGACCCGCCTGATGTCGATGAGATCGCTGCCGATGCCGATGATCACAAGTTGGCCTCTGGGGACACGACGCGCGCGGCGCCCGGTCCTTTTCGTGTTGACATCCGATGGCGCCGCTTCGCTTGGAAGGTCGCAGTCATCCAGCGTGTGACGACGTAGAAGACGAAGCCGGCGAGCAGGCCGAGCGGCACACCCCCGACCGTCATCGGCTTTAGAAGCGGAGTCCACAATTGCGCAAACTCCAGGTTCCACAGTGCCTTGCTCAGGTGCAGTGGCTCCATATCTCCGGGATGACTTCCATGCTCAAAAATGCGGCCGAGTTTGTAGCTCGCTCCCCAGATGAACGGGAACGTCAGCGGATTACCGACGGCGGTGCCAAGCGCAGACGCCAGCATGTTGCCGCGAACAATGTAGGCTACCGCAGCCGCAATAACAAAATGGAGTCCCATGAACGGCAGAAACGACGCGAAAACGCCGGCCGCGACACCGGCGCCGATCGCGTGTGGAGTCGCCGTCAGGCGCAGGATGCGTTTCCTGACATACGTTGCCGAGCGCGCAAAGGAACGCCGCGGCCACAGCAAAATACGTGCCCGCTCCCAGAAATCGGCCGGTATGCGCCGCCTGAAGATCATGTCTCCGATATAGAGACAGAGGCCATGGCGCACAACCGCGCGATGGCCTCGCCGCGACCGGCTGTTCAGATGTTCCGGCTACCAGGCTTGACTGGCGGAATGGCCGCCAGTTCCGGCGGCAGGCGGTCGGCGGGATAGGCTGGCACGGCATATTCGGCGAGCGAGATCAACGGAACGCCGACCTTCGTCTTGCCAGCGGAGCGGTCGACGATGCAGGCAGCCGCCAGCACATTGGCATCGATATCCTGGAGGCAGGCGACGGTTTCGCGAATCGACAGGCCTGTCGTGACGATGTCCTCGATGATGACCACACGCGCGCCCTTCTCGATCTCGAAGCGGCGAAGGCGGAACTCGCCGCCCTCGCGCTCGACCCAGATCGCCGGCACACCCAGATGCCTTGACGTCTCATAGGCGGGAATGATGCCGCCGACCGCCGGGCCGACCACGTAGTCGATCGGGCCATCGACATTCGCCCTGATCTTCTCGGCCAGCGCCTGACACAGGATCGCCGTCTTGTCGGCATGCATGAAGACCCGCGCCTTTTGCAGGAAGACTGGGCTGCGCAGGCCCGACGTCAGGATGAAATGCCCTTCCAGCACGGCGCCGGTGTCGCGGAAAATCTGGATGACTTCGTCGGTGGTCATGAGGGTTCCCTAGCCATTCACGCGCTTGACGACGCTGACGGCTTCGTTGGTCTTGAGCTGCGATATCAGCCGATTCAGATGTTTCAGGTCCCACACTTCGAGGTCAATCACCATCTCGGTGAAATCGGGCGCCGGGCGAACCATCGACAGTGTGTGGATGTTGGCGTCGTTGGCTGCGATCACTTGGGAAATTTCGGCCAGAGAACCGGGCGCGTTCAACGCGGTCACGGTGATTCGGGCCGGAAAGCGCTCTTTCTTGTCCTCCGAAACATCCCATCGCACATCGATCCAGCGCTCGGGCTGGTCGTCGAAGGCGGTCAACGACGGCGACTGGATCGGATAAATGGTGATTCCGGCGCCAGGCTGGAGAATGCCGACGATCCGGTCGCCGGGCACTGCGCCTTCGGGCGCGAAGCGCACGGGCAGGTCGCCGCGCACGCCGCGGATCGGCAGCGCGGATCCGCTGCCGTTGTTCTTTTCCTTCTTCGACGACAGTCCGGGAACCTGGAACAGCATGCTGGCGGCGTTGCGCAGTTTGGACCAACCCTCTTCCTTCGGCTTCGGCTGCGCTGCGGGGCGCACTTCCTTCATGTCCGGGTTCACGGCGCGCAAGACGTCCAGCGACGACAGTTCGCCGCGCCCGACGGCGGCCAGCACATCCTCGACATCCTTGCGCGCCAGGCGCGGCAGAACCTGCTTCAGCTCGCTCTTGGAAAATGTCTTGCCCGAGCGTTCGAAGGCCCGCTCCAAGATGCGCATGCCCAGGCCGGAATACTGCTTGCGGATCGCCGAGCGGGTCGCGCGGCGGATCGCCGAGCGCGCCTTGCCCGTGACGACAACCGATTCCCAGGCCGCTGGCGGAACCTGAGCCTTCGAGCGGATGATCTCGACCTCGTCGCCGTTCTGCAACTCGGTCATCAACGGCATGACACGGCCGTTTACCTTGGCGCCGACGCATGTGTCGCCGACATCGGTGTGCACCGCATAGGCGAAGTCGATCGGCGTGGCGCCCCGCGGCAGCGCAATTAGCATGCCCTTCGGCGTGAAGCAGAAGACCTGGTCCTGGAACAGTTCTAGCTTGGTGTTCTCCAGGAAATCTTCCGGATTGTCGCCTTCGGCCAGCGATTCGATCGTCCGCCGCAGCCAGGCATAGGCATTGGTCTCGCTGGAGAGCTTCAGCGCCGCACCATTCTGCTTTTTTGGCGCATCCTTGTAGATCGCATGCGCGGCCACGCCATACTCGGCCACGCGGTCCATGTCCTGCGTCCGGATCTGCAGTTCGATCCGCTGCCGCGAGGGGCCGACAATGGTCGTGTGCAACGAGCGATAGTCGTTCTGCTTGGGGATCGAGATGTAGTCCTTGAAGCGGCCGGGCACCATCTGCCAGGCCGTGTGGATCGCCCCCAGCGCCCGGTAGCAATCGTCGACAGACTCGACCATGACGCGGAAGCCGATGATGTCGGACAGCTGTTCGAACGACAGCGCCTTGGCTTCCATCTTCCGGAACACCGACCAAGGCTTCTTCTGGCGGCTTTTCACGCTCGCCTTGATCGAACTCGCCGCAAACATTTCGGACAGCGCCTTCTCGATGCTGGCAATAACGCCGCGGCTCTTCTCCATGAACGCGTCGAGGCGGGCCGTGACGGTCGTGTAGGCGTCGGGATTGACGTGGCGAAACGCCAGTTCCTCCAGTTCTTCGCGCATGTCCTGCATGCCCATGCGGCCGGCCAGCGGCGCATAGATTTCCATCGTCTCCTCGGCGATGCGCAGCCGCTTCGCCTCCGGCACATGGTGCAGTGTTCGCATGTTGTGCAGCCGGTCGGCGAGCTTGACGAGGAGCACGCGAACGTCCTCCGATATCGCGAGCAGGAGCTTGCGCAGATTCTCGGCCTGCTCGGCCCGTTTCGAGACCAGATCCAGCCGCTTCAGCTTGGTCAGCCCCTCGACCAGCTTGCCGATGTCCGGCCCGAAGAGTTCGTCGATCTCGGCGCGGGTCGCGGTCGTGTCCTCGATCGTGTCGTGCAGCAGGGCGACCGCAATCGTCGCCTCGTCCAGATGCATGTCGGTAAGGATCGCGGCCACTTCGAGCGGATGCGAGAAATACGGGTCGCCGGAAGCGCGCTTCTGATGGCCATGCTTCTGCATGGCGTAAACGTAAGCCTTGTTCAGGAGCGCTTCGTTCACGTCGGGCTTGTAGCGCTGGACGCGCTCGACAAGCTCGTATTGACGCATCATGGGGAAATTCCGGGCCTAAAAATGCAAACATGCGCCGCGAGCGAACGCGACGCATGGATCATTAGCCCCGATTGTGGCGGCACGGAAGCGCCGCCGGTTGAGCAAGGCTCAGAAGTCGTCGTTTTTCTCGGGAGCGACGAGGCCTTCGATGCCGGCGAGGAGGTCTTCCTCGGTCATCCGGTCGAACGTGACGTTGTCTTCTTCCTCGGTCTCCGCGACAACCGTCCCCGGCGTCGTCTGGCGATCGATCAGATCGGCGCCGTCATTCTCCGGTTCGTCGACTTCGACATGCTTCTGCAGCGAATGGATCAGGTCTTCCTTCAGGTCGTCCGGCGACAGGGTCTCGTCGGCGATTTCGCGAAGCGCGACGACCGGGTTCTTGTCATTGTCGCGATCGACGGTGATCGGCGCACCCTGGCTGATCTGGCGGGCGCGGTGACCGGCCAGCAGAACCAGCTCAAACCGGTTCTCGACCTTGTCGATGCAATCTTCAACGGTTACGCGGGCCATTGATTGCCCCTTTCCTGCATGAATGTGTCGGGAATATTGGCCGCTGCATATCTTCTTCCCGGTGAAATTACAAGCATTGCCGCGAAGCAGTGTCCGGCCGCACGCCGCTGAGCGCAGCGTGTCCGATCATCGTCGATGTTCACTTTTTCTTGCGATCAGTGATTTCGCCCTAGGAAAGTCAAACCTCGGCGCTAACTGGGCGAAACAAGGTCTCGAACCGTCACTTTTCAAGCGGTGCGGCATCGTTTTTGGCGAGATTTCTTTCGGGAGTATTTCAGCATGTTCGATTCAAGGGAAAAAATTGCTCTGTTCATTGACGGCGCAAATCTCTACGCAACATCGCGCTCACTGGGATTCGATATCGATTACCGAAAGCTTTTGACGTTCTTCCAGAAGAAAGGATATCTTCTGCGAGCGAATTACTACACCGCAGTTATTGAAGACCAGGAATATTCTTCGATCCGCCCCCTGATCGATTGGCTGGATTACAACGGTTACAAGGTCGTAACGAAGCCTGCTAAAGAATTTACTGATGCGACCGGTCGGCGCAAGATCAAGGGCAACATGGACATCGAATTGGCCATCGATGCGCTCGAGTTGAAAAAGCACGTCGATCATTATGTCATTTTCTCCGGCGACGGCGATTTCCGCTCTCTGGTCGAGGCGCTGCAGCGGCATGGGCGCAAGGTCACCGTCATCTCGACCATGGTGTCGCAGCCCCCCATGATCGCCGACGATCTGCGCCGGCAAGCTGATCACTTCGTCGACCTGATGACGCTTCGTGGCGAAATCGGCCGCGAGATCGCGGATCGACCGCAACGCCGTGTGGAAGTGCTGGAACAGGGCGACGACGACCTCTGATTTCGTGCAGGATCGGCGGATGAGTTCCGCGATTCTCTCTCCGCACGAGCCGTCTCACGACTGCCCA
>Ga0209906_100379_pt1 | contig 22210 bp, 25 predicted proteins | sample FECB24metaG_FD_188303 | JGI IMG/M metagenome (GOLD analysis project Ga0209906, IMG submission 188303) | Cyanobacterial communities from the Joint Genome Institute, California, USA from Joint Genome Institute, California, USA - FECB-24 metaG... ... | reverse complement strand
TGTCGGTGTTCGAGGTTTCGTGAATCGAGCCGCAAGCGAACTTGAGTCCGCACAAAGGCTTGCGGGCATAGATTTGGTTCCATGTTTGTGAACTGACTCCAACATGTGCGAGTATTGCGTACTGAGTCGTTTTCCAAATGGAGGGCGAGTTGCGTCGCATTCCGCTCAGCCGCCGGTCGCATGTGACCGGGTTCCAGCCCCTTACGACAGGGATGGCCGAGCATGAGAGCGCGCTCGAACGAGACTTCGTGACGCTCGCAAGCTTCGTGGATGTAGGCGCGGTAGTGACGGCACAGCCAGTAACGATCCGCTTTGAGCATGAGGGGCGACAGCGGCGATACACCCCCGACTTTCGCGTCGACTGGAGCGACCACTGCTGCGAGATCGTCGAGATCAAATACCGCGCTGACCTTCGGACTGGCTGGACGGGTTTTCGGCCGGCCTTTGCCGCCGCGCGACATTGGGCGCGTAGTAACGGCGCACGCTTCAGGATCGCGACCGAACGCAGCATTCGCGGTCCACGACTCGATATTGCGAAGCGGTTGCTTCCACTCAGGAACGCACCTGTCGACATGGTGTTGGCGGAACAGGCCGTCGCACATACTCGCGCCCATGCGGTCAGCTTTGGCGAGCTGGTCGATGCACTGCCGACTTCGCGCGAGACGGGTCTTGCGGTGATCTGGCGGCTGATCGCACGTGGTGCGCTCATCGTCGATCTGACGATGCCGATCGCCAGCGAAACAAGAGTGACGGCGCCATGAGTGCACCCGAACTGTCCATGGTCGACTCGACTGCTTGGGATGAGGCTCGGCGATGTCTGCCGGTGATCCGCCGTCTGGCGGAGAACTCGGCGCGGAGACGGGCCGATGTGTTGGCGGCAGCTACCGAACTCGGCTACGGACCGACCCATGTGTATGCGTTGTTGAGACGCTATCTTGCCGATGGGAAGCTCACCAGTCTGCTGCCGCGCCGCCGTGGCCCCGAGCGAGGAATCTCTTTGCTCGATGAGCAGATCGATGCGCTGATCCGCGATGCTGTCGACACCGTCTATCTGACGCGCCAGCGGCCGCGAATCGCACATCTTGTCGACGAGGTTCGACGCCGCTGCCTTGCTCAAGGCTTGCGTGTTCCGGGCCGCAAGGCGATTTCGGCGCGGGTGCGTATGAGGCCGGCCCGTGAGATCACCGCCAAGCGTGAGGGCCGCAAGATCGCGCGCGATAAGTTCGCTCCGGTAACAGGATCGCTGGAAGCTCCCTGGCCGCTGTCGCTGATGCAGATCGATCACACGCTGGTCGATGTGATCGTTGTTGACAGCGAGACACGAGAACCGCTTCAGCGCCCATGGCTCACGCTGGCGATCGATGTTTGCACGCGCTGCGTCGCCGGACTGCATCTGTCGCTGGAGCCGCCATCGGCGACCTCCGTCGCACTTTGCATCAGCCACGCCGCCCTGCCTAAAGACATCTGGTTGGCCGAGCGCGGGATTGAAGGTGAATGGCCAGTGCGCGGCATCCCGGAGCGACTTCATCTCGACAATGCGAAGGAGTTCCGTTCCGAGGCGCTGAAACGCGGCTGCGAGCAATATGGCATTGCCATCGACCATCGCCCCGTTCGCACGCCGCACTACGGCGGTCATATCGAGAGGCTGATCGGGACGATGATGGGCAAGGTCCATCTGTTGCCGGGAACCACCTTCTCGAATGTGCAAGCGAAAGGTGATTTGGATCCGTCCAAAAGCGCCGCCATGACGCTCGACGAAGTCGAACGCTGGCTCGGTCATGCGATCGTCGGCGTCTATCATGGAGAGGTGCATCGAGGGATTGGCATGCCGCCATTGGCGGCGTGGAAACGAGGTATCTCGGGCGATGGCCAGATGCTCGGACGGGGCGAGCCTACGGCGGTGAGCGACCCGCGGCGCTTCCTCATCGACTTCCTGCCGATCCAGCGGCGGCTGGTGCGGCGCGACGGAGTCTCGTTGCATTCCATCGGCTATTGGGCAGATGTGTTGTCGACCTGGATCGGGCACCCCGAACCGATGATGGTCCGCTTTGATCCAAGAGACCTCAGCCGCATCTATCTGCTCGGACCGGACGGGACCTATTACGACCTCAGCTATCGCGATCTGCGGCGACCGCCGATCAGCCTCTGGGAGCATCGCCTGGCGCTGAAACGTCTGCGCGAAGAAGGCAACGCGCACGTCGACGAGGCTGCAATCTTCCGTGCTGTCGAAGCAATGCGGGAGATCGCCAACGAAGCGGTTCGGACCAGCAAGACCGCGCGCCGGCAACGGGAACGACGGCTGCGCGTAATCCAAGGGGGACAGGCTATGACGGCAAGGGATAATCCGCCGCCAGCCGAAAGCACCTATCCTCCTTCGGATGGACGCCAGCCGCACGAACATATGTTCCCGTTCGAGGAATGGAGTTGAGCGGCGACTACCCACATCTGCATCCTGCGGCCCGCGCATGGGCGGATGAGGACGCCGCGTCGCGTATGAGCCGCATCCGCACGGATCGCTGGATCGGCTACGCACGTGCGGAAGCCGCTCTGGCGGCGATTGAGGACGTGTTGTCCTTCCCGAAGCGTACGCGGATGCCAAACCTGTTGCTGGTGGGGCCGACGAACAACGGCAAGACGATGATCGTCGAGAAGTTCAGGCGCAGCCATGCGCCTGTCGGAGCGGTTAGCGCCGAGAACGGAGTTGCCTGCGTGCCGGTGCTCAAGATGCAGATGCCCGCAGGCCCCGATGAACGGCGCTTCTTTGGCGCCATCCTCGAAGAACTCGGAATGGGCGAATGGCCCAGGAACAGCATTGCGGCGCAGCAGGGCCTGGCGGTTCGCCTGATGCGGACCACGGATGTGCGGATGCTCGTGATCGATGAACTACACAACATCCTCTCCGGATCGCGTACCCAGCAAAGACGTTTGCTCAATCTGCTCCGGTGGCTCGGCAATGAATTGCAAATCCCTCTGGTCGGTGTTGGAACGGCCGAGGCGCTGCGTGCCATCCGAAGCGATGACCAACTCGCCAATCGGTTCGAGCCCATTCCTCTCCCACCATGGACAGAGGACGAGGCGTATCGACGTCTTCTCAGCACGTTGGAGGCGTTGTTGCCGTTGCGCAAACCCTCAGCACTGGCCGAGCCTGCATTGGCCGGAAAGATCTTCGCCATGTCGGAGGGCGTGCTGGGCGAGATCGTCGCGATCGTGACTCGCGCTGCTGCTGCGGCGGTGTTGTCGGGCGCCGAGGCAATCTCTCCACGTCTGATCGAGAAGTCCGGGTTCATGCCACCCTCTGGTCGACGGCGTGTGGCGGTCTGACGTCTATCCGACGGAAGTCCATCAGCGCCTCTCGGTGTTGGCCGAGTCGCTTCCTGTGTATGTCGAACCTGCCGCAGATGAGGCCATGGCGTCGTGGTTTTATCGCCTTGCGGTGATGCTTGACCTGTCGCCTCTGAACTTCATCCGACAAGCGTTCGGGATCGACAGCCGACGCGACGTGGAATGGTGGCGTCGACCGCATAAGGATCAGATTGCCGTCATTGGCAACAAGACCGGGCTTGAGTCCGAACATGTTGCAAGCATGACTATGAGAGACTGGTTCTCGGCGCGCGACGATGAGCGCCAGGGCAGGTTCAGTGCTCAGCGTGTCCTTCGCCGCCCAGCGCGACGGGCAGCCGAGCGTTCCATGGTGGTTTGCCCTTGCTGTCTTCGTGATGATGACAAGCCGTATATCCGGCGGCACTGGATGATCGGCTGGCTGGCGGTCTGCCCTCGCCATCAATGCGTTCTGGTGAGCGATTGTCCCTCTTGCTCTCTTGATCTGCGGGTCGGAAACTTGGGGGGCCGGGAGCGCATCGTCATCGGACGCTGCGATTACTGCGGCTTCACGTTCGACGGAGCCAGCGCTCGGCCCGCGCTTGCTACAGTCACTGCGTTGCAGGAGCAATTGCTCGAACTCAAGCGAGATGGGATCGGCACACTGGCACCGCTCGGCCCCATCGACTGGCCTATATTTACAACACTTGCCGATGTCATCATGTCCGCCATTTGGGTGGACACGTCCGATCATGCGCGTGAGGCTTTGTTCGCCCGCATCATCCGCGACCTCGGAATGAAACCCGATCAGCGCTTGCGCATCAAATGGCCGGCAAATTACGGCACGTTGCTCATCTTGACGTGGATGTTTGCAGACTGGCCGAACCGGCTTGAGCAGACGTTGCGCGACCTCCAGTCTCTCAGCATCGAGAGTATCCTTGATCGCTTGCCCGATCTCGGCAGCGAGCTGCGCAAACAGAGCCTCGATCTTCTGAGTTCTGCCCGTGATTATCGTCGTTGCGAGGCAGGCGCTGAGAGATGGCGCGATTGGTTGAACGGCCTTGTCGATGCCGGCGTGGACTTCCGAGCGATGGCGCGAAAAGAACTCGATCAAGGGTACAATGTTCGGCTCACCGTGCTTGCTATGCTGGCCGAAGGGAGCGGCATAGCCGACGCTGCGGCCTGGGCGCGTCTCCAGCACGCCACGGTCGCACGCTGGCTGGATATTGGCAGCACATACGGGCTTCACGCGATCATTGCGAAACCGTTGCGACGAAACGAACTCACGCCCGACCAACTGCGTGACATGGAGGAATGGTTGGCCTTCGCAGGAAGGTCGAGTTCCCCCAAAACCGGCTGGAAGCCGGATCATGCCCGCAATGAGATCGCGGCCCGGTTCGGCGTGTTGATCTCGAGTGCTACCGCTCAAAGCTTGCTCCCCAAAGCCAGGATGCGCTCAGCCGTATCACGTTCCTGACTCGACCAGTACAGTTCGCGAAACCTCGCACCAGTTCGCGAAACCTCGAACACCGACAATGATTGCCGTGGACAGCCTGGCAAACAGGTCGATTCACTAGTATACTAGGTAGCGGTATATTAGTGATCCGGTGACCTCTCTCGCATGAGCTTGCGGGAGACCGTCGCCAAGAACCTTCGCCGGATACGGCAGGCCAAAGGCCTGTCCCAAGAGGAACTTGCGGATCGCGCGGACGTCAATCGCAACTATGTCGGCATGCTCGAACGAGAGCAGCACGCAGCTACGATCGACATGCTGGAGAAACTTGCCGGTGTTCTCGATGTCGATCCGATCGAATTCTTTCGACGAAAGGCATAATTGCACCCGGCAGGCTTTCCTTCTTTTTATATTGGCAAATTCCCGACGGTAGGATGTCAAAAGTTCGGATCGGCGATAGCGCACCTGCACATAGGCGATGCCGCACGACCAGCACATCACTGTACGTGCCTACCAGATTATCGACTCTGGCTTTTCGGACTCCGAGCGCCGAGTATCCAATGACCACCTTTAAGGACGAGCCGCCCCAACTTGATCGTGTCAGCGCTTATGATGAAGCGCATCTCGCCAGCTATGTCCGCTTGCTTGACGCTGAAGCCGAAGGCGCTGACTGGCGCGAGGTCGCCGCGATCATTTTTGGACTCGATCCAAATGAAACACCCGAGCGCGCAAAGCGCATGTATGACAGTCATCTCGCGCGTGCTCATTGGATGACGCAGAAGGGTTATCGTTATCTTCTTGAGCCACGGCTGCAGTGACGTTCCTAAAGCGCGGCAAAGAAGAGGAACATAATACAGGCTTGCCTCTGTCGGAGTAATTTCGATTGCGAGACATTGATATGTTCTATCGTGTCATTCCACTTTAGTGTCTATCCCTTGTTGCAGCCTCGCGGATAATCATCGGCGGCGATCCGTTGGCGATAAACAGCGAGAGTATCAATGTCACAAGCGTATGACTGGCGGTCTCCGACCGCGGCCAAACAACTGATGCAGCTCGATCGCGAGCAGTTCTCAATCGAGTTTCTTCGCCGCAATCCTGCTTATGCGGAAGACTATCACAATACCTTGAATCGAACGCCTCCCAATCCATCCGCAATCGAAATCGCCATGGCAGCACTCGCGCGCCGATGGAGGTTGAGCTTTCGCGCATGCACCGGATACCCCTGCATGGGTCTCCCCTGGATTGTGGCGGCCGGAGCATTCTCCGTCGACCGTTATTGTCGCCGCGGGACCAGGGGGATTCGACGCCGGTTATTCAATCGACTTCGATGGCCTTTCGCCCGTGCTGATGAACGTCGAAACGCGCGATGGCCGGCACGTGCTGCTCAACGATCCAGCGGGTCGTCATCGGCTCTGGTTCGCTGGTGGATTTCGTAGGCGTGGCTCTGCATTCCTGATTCCCTTCGACGGCGACTTCAGCGCGCGCTTGCATAGCGTCCAGCGCCTGCATCGTCGCTTGACCGGCAAGAAAGCTGGACCACAACTTCGCAGTCAGCGGCTTTCCGTCGGGCAGCGCACTCGACTCACCTTCCTTCTTCGGGTGCTCGATGGCGAACAGGAAGGCGTGACCCGACGAGAGCTTGCTGCGGTTCTGCTTGATGAAGACGCGCGCGACATTCCAGCGGTCGAGTGGAAAAACTCGCCGTTGCGAAAGAGAATCAATCGCGCGGTCACGGCAGCCACTGCATTGATGAACGGCGGCTACCTCGCGCTACTGCGTGGAGAGTCCGAGCGAGCCGAGCGATTCCAACGACGATAACAGCCGAGATTGCGCCCTCCTAATGAGGGGGACATTCCAGGAATCGCTCTGCAGCGGGTCTCCCCTATGGCCCCGATTTTCCGTCAGGCTTGCCTCCGATCCGTTGCCGTATCCGGCAACACCTTGAACGGCACCGGAGGCTCACCTTGAACCCCTCATCCGCCCGCGTCACGCCGCGCTTCGTCCGGACACACGACGCCGCAGCCTTTCTGGGTTTGTCCGGCCGCACACTCGAAAAGCACCGCTGCACCGGCACCGGCCCGGTTTTCCGCAAGCTCGGCGGCCGCGTGGTCTATGCGATCGAGGATCTCGAAGCCTGGGCTGCCGAACGCGCGCGCAACTCGACGTCCGATCCCGGTCCGAAGCCATCCTCACCCACGAGGCTCCCGCCGCATCGGACATTCCCCGGAAATCGCTGACGGAGCGTTCGAATGCGTCACTCCGAGGGCTGCGCCACGCCAAGCGATGCCCATCCAACTCATCACCTTGTCCATAGACCGCGACGGAGAAGCGCCATGATCCGGCGATCGCGCGAAAGCACGTTCATGTCGCAGCTTGGCAATACAGCACGCCGGGGCAAGCCACGCGAAAATCGGTCCCGGCCACGCACCAAGCATCGTCCCTTCGCAGCGCGACTGACCATCGACGTCGCCCCCGACTTGCGCTCTCGAATCAAGATCGCAGCGTTCGAGCGCGGAATCACGGTGGCCTGCATGCTGCGTCTTCTCCTGCTCGAAGCCTTTTCTCGCACCAAAGGACGTCGGCGATGAAGGGCGTTACGCTCCAACATATCTCGCGCGCTCCTCATGCGGATGTGGCGCTAACCTTCGTCGAGCTGACCTTCCACAAGCAGCGCATCGAGAACCGGATACGCTTCGGCCAACCGGCAGGCCAGCAGATTCTCGACCGTCATCGACGCGTCGTCCGCTTCATGCCCCGCAGCGTCTTCTGCTTCGTGCGATGGGCCGCCAACGACTACGGCACTATTCTGTCGCGCGCCGACATCGTGCGCGCGGTCTGTCCCGGCGAACGCTACCAGACGCTGCCCTTCGTGCGTCCCGGCGGAGAAATCCTCCTGCGTATGGACGGTTGGCCCAAGGTCGAGCGCGTCCTGCAGGTGATCGACGCGGTGGAGGCACTCGGCATCGACGCTGCCGACGCCGCGCCGGACTATTGGCAGCACGTCCATAACCGAATCTCGGTCAACGAGACACCGCGCAACTACACGCGCACCCGACATCAGGCCTGGCTCAAGCGGCGGGAGGTCAGTTGATGACCCGGATCGCCACCATGCTGGCGACAGCATTTTCCAGCATCACTCTCGGCACGTCGGCCTTCGTCGAGCCGTCAAAGACATTGATCTGGAACGCCAGCGCCAGCGCGCCGATCGGCCTCTATCTCATACAGCCGGCCGATGATCTTGATGTCACCGACCTCGTCGCCGTCGCAGCACCGCCGTTGATCGCCGAATTCCTGTCCGATCGCGGATATCTCCCAATGGGTATGCCCATGATGAAACGCATCCTGGCACTTCCCGGAGACACCGTCTGCCGTATAGGCCTCGACATCATCGCGTACCGCTCGACGATCGGACACGCCCGCGACAGCGACAACGCGGGCCGCAAAATGCCGGTCTGGGAGGGCTGCCGCCGCATCGGCGACGACGAACTCTTCCTCATGAACTTCGATGTGCCAGACAGCGTGGATGGCCGCTACTTCGGCCCGTTTCCCCGCGCCTCGGTCATCGGTCGCGCGCTGCCCGTCTGGACCGACGAAGCAGGCGATGGTCGCTTCCAATGGTGGGCGACGACACGGTGACCGCCCCGCCGATCTTCTCACCAACCGCAGAAAGGAAACACGACATGGCGCAAATCGGCAGCTTCATCCGCACCAGAAACGGCTTCTCGGGGCGGCTACGGACCCTTTCGCTCGACATCGAGCTCGCCATCGTGCCGGCCGAACACTCGGACACCGAGAACGCGCCGAACTACCGCGTTCATGCGGGCAACGAGGAGGGGCCCGAGGTTGGAGCAGGCTGGACCCGCACCGGTGAGAAGGCTGGCGAATACGTCGCGCTCCAAATCGACGACCCTGCTTTCACACAGCCGGTCCGCGCCAACCTGTTCCAATCGGGAAGCGATCGTTCCGCGTTCCATCTGCTCTGGACACGCCCTGCAAAGCGTGAAGCACGGAGCTGATGCATTGGCGTCGCAGGACAATAGGACGGTTGGGTACTCGCGCGTCTTCTGCGAAATCCTGGCCATTCCTCTGTTCGCGGAAAGCCTGCTCATTCCTCCGTCCCGCTCGCGGTTCACGCGGCCGTCGCGCGCAGCGGCGGTCAAGGGCGGCCGTAAGGCCGGCGCTTGCGCCCTGCCCTTGACGGCCGTGAGCACGATGGCATCGGCCTTTCGCTCAGCGGGCGGAGGATAGCTCACGGAACAAACGCGATGGACCTCGTAACACTGGTGACGGCATGCACGCTCGCTGTCGATCCGAAGCTCATGCACGCACTGATCTGGCAACAGTCGGGCGGGGAACCATGGGCAATCGCCGTGCAGGGAGAAGCCGGCCCGCGTGTCTATCCAAGCATGCATGTCGCGATCCGGGAATCGCATGAGCTCACCGGCAGCACCGTCGCGCGTGTCGGACTCGCGGGTGTTCCGGTGCTACCGTCCAAAGTTTCGGCGTCCGTCCTTCTACCATGCCGCAACATTGCTATGGCGGCGATCCAGATCGCCAAGCTTGCAAGTCGCTGCAACACCCATCCGCAGCTCAGAGCCGACCCGAGCTTATGTTCTGTGGCAGTCTATCGCGGCACCTGGCAGCGGCCAGACATGAGTTTTGCGGCCGAAGTCGCGGCAACTGTCACGAAGGGCGACGCGCCGAACTTCGACATGCCGCGTGGCACCCGTACGGAAATTTTCGACGGCGCCGGCGATCATGATGCTGACGCTGAACCGTTCGTCATCGACATCACATCCGCATTCGCCGAGCAGGCGCGCGGCTGGTCGAGCGCACTGTTCCCGGCCAAGTCCAAACCTTCGGCGGAGCAATCCGAGCGCACCGCGACTGCGCCTTTGGAGGTGGCGGAAACGGCATCGTCTGGCTCACCCTCGGCATTTCCATTCAAGAGCAATTCGCAAGTTCGCGACCTGTTTGTGCGTCGCATCGGCACTGAGCGTCCATGATGAAGTGCATCGCAGGAAATCGAGAAGCGGCAAGAACCGGCGCAAATTTGAGCGGGAGCCGGGAAGGGAGCGGCAACACGACCGTTGGAGGGCAAGATAAAAGGCCGCGAGGTGCGGCCCGGTTGGGGGGCGGTCGGGGCATTGTTACTACTCGCATTTCACGAGGCACGCCGCGATGTGCGCGAGCGAGAGCCGCATCGCGCACGCGACAATTCCCCAATGCTTTCAACGATTATCGCACATCGCGGAGTGCGGGCCATGGACAATGATAACGACTTCCGCATCCGCCCCGGCAAGATCCGCTCCCGCCCAAACATGCGGACCAAGCCCTTTATCGCCCAGGCGCTCGCCGCCGCCGAACGCGCCGGTGGCCATGTCAGCAGGGTCGGCCGGATCAATGCATCACGGCGGTCCCGCTTCGGACGCGGCCGCGTCGCGAGCGTGCGGGCGAACAGGCTTCTCACGAGCCGCTCACGGCTTGCTACGGTCAAGACCCGCATCGTCCGGAACACCGGCCGTCGCGCGACGCTTCGGGCACATCTCAATTATCTGCGCCGCGAGGGCGTGACGCGCGACGGCGAGCGTGCGCGCATGTTTGGTTCCGACACCGACACCGCTGACGTCAAGGCCTTTACCGAGCGGTGCGAGGATGACCGTCATCATTTCCGGTTCATCGTCTCGCCCGAGGACGCCGCGGAGATGCCCGACTTGAAAAGCTTTGCACGCGAGCTGATGGCGCAGGCTGGAAATGATCTCGGCACCAAGCTCGACTGGGTCGGAATCGATCACTGGAACACGGACAATCCGCACGTCCATATCATCCTGCGCGGCCGGGCCGACGATGGCAAAGACCTCGTGATCGCGCGGGACTACCTCAGCAACGGGATGCGGGCGCGGGCGCAGGACCTCGTTACGCTGGAGCTTGGACCGCGCTCCGACCTGGATATCCGGCGGAGCCTCGATAGCCAGGTGGAAGCCGAGCGCTGGACGCGTCTCGATCGGCAGCTTGTCCGCGATGCAAACCGGCAAGATATCGTCGACGTCGCTTTGATGGCAGGCGAGCACCCTGACGAATACCTGCCCCAGAAAATCGGCCGCCTGCGCAAGCTTGAAGCGCTCGGCCTCGCAAACCAGGTCGGACCGGGGCAATGGGTGATCGCCGAGGAGGCGGAGTCGATCCTGCGCGCGCTTGCGGAGCGCGGCGACATCATCAAGCGCATGAACCGGGCACTTGCCGAACAGGGCATCAAGCGCGGTGCGTCGAGCTATGTGCTGGCCGGAGAGAGCCTCACCGATCCGATTATCGGCCGCCTGATCGATCGCGGTCTCGATGACGAATTGAGGGGCGTCGCCTATGCCGTGGTCGACGGCACTGACGGACGCACCCATCACATTAAACTACCCGATCTCGATGCCGCCGGAGACGGGCCTGTCGGCTCGATCGTCGAGTTGCGCCGGTTCGAGGATGCCCGCGGTCGCCAGCGGGTCGCGCTTGCCGTTCGGTCTGACCTTGGCCTTGATGCGCAGGTGAAGGCCTCGGGCGCGACATGGCTCGATCGCCAGCTCGTCGCGCCCGAATCCGTCCCGCTCGGCAGCGGCGGATTCGGAGCGGAGGTCCGTGCCGCGATGGAGCACCGCACCGAACATCTGATCGAGCAGGGTTTGGCTCGCCGGCAGGGCCAGCAGATTGTCTATACGCGCAACTTGCTTGAGACGTTATGGCGGAAGGAGCTTGATTCCATCGGCGAGAAACTCTCGGCAGAAATGGGCATGCCATTTCGCAAGTCAGCAACCGGAGAATATGTCGCTGGCCTTTATCGTCAGCGCCTGATGCTCGCTTCCGGTCGCTTCGCCATGATCGACAATGGCTTAGGCTTTCAACTCGTGCCCTGGTCGCCATCGCTGGAGCGAAATCTTGGCAGGCACGTCTCTGGAGTCGCCCGCGCCGACGGGGGCGTGGACTGGAATTTCACGGTCCAGCGGGGGCTCACTCGCTGATGTCTCACGCGTATTCCCTCCGCGTCTCCGCGAGACCTCGAAACGTGACGCGAAAGCTCGTTTCCAGACTATTGTTTCGCCTACACCGATAGTACTCCTTAAGATTACTTGCTTGCTAAAGCGCCACTCGCTCCCGGTGTCCATTTGGCCTGGGTTGAGGCGCGTCATGAAAAAGCGTCCTGCACTTCGGCCTCGACATCGGCCGAACGGGTAGGGCACAGCAGCGGATTCCCTCCCCAATCCCTTAACCATCAAGCACCACGACAATCTTGTTCATTGAACTGCCGCGCCAGCGCGCTTGACAGACCTACGTCAATACCGCCACCGCGCACTGCGGCGATAACCAGAAATGTGTGCCATTTCCGTTGAGCGTTCAGGCTTGGCTATGATGAATTTCGTTCACCTCAGATACCTGGTCGCTGCAGCACAGCACCGTAGTTTCCGGCGCGCCGCCATAGCATTACGGATTGCGCAACCCACGCTGAGTAAGCGTATTCGAGAGCTTGAAGACAGCCTTGGCGTTGTATTGTTCGAGCGCTCGACCAGCGGCGCACACCTCACCGCGGACGGTGAAAACGTCGCGGCCCGAGCGAAGCAAGTCTTGATTGATTTGGATAGCATGCAGAGCCTCGCCAAAGGCGGCGGAGGCGGAACTGCGGGTCGACTGGAGATTGGGTTTTACACGTCGCTGACATCGGGTGAGCTCGGCGAGAGTCTGTGCGACTTTGCGAAAGAGAACGAAGGTGTCGATATCAATGTAGTGGAGGACGATAGGTCTGAGTTGTTTGCCCTGCTTGAGCGCGGCAGTATAGATCTTGCTGTCGTGCTGGGTGAGCTGCGTTATGAAACTTACGCACAGAGAAGTCTGTGGGCTGAGCGCGTGATGGTCGCCTTGCCGAAGTCGCATTATTTAGCTGAACGAGATTTTGTTTATTGGACGGACTTGAAGGCAGAAAGATTTCTAGTCAGCCGTCGCGATCCCGGACCCGAAATCCATGACATGTTGCTGAGCAAGCTGTCATCACCAGGCGATCGGCCGTTGGTGAAGTCCATGGGAGTTCCGCACGATCATTTGCTCGCGCTCGCTCGTTGTCACCAAGGCATTGTCCCGGTCTGCGAGTCTTCGACTGGCAATCTAATCGCCGACGTCGTCTATCGCGAAGTGCGCGACGGCAATGGGGCGACGCGTCTGGGATTTGTCGCATATTGGCAGCTGAGCAATGTCAATCCAACGCTCAAGCAGTTTTTGATGCGGCTGCAAATGCATGTCTCAGCGCCAAGCACATGATAAAGCGCATTGACTGTGTGACCTACACCCCCTCCTGATCCGGGGAAGGGTAGCCCGAGATTTGCTTGTTCGGTCATGGGCGTTCTTGCCTAAATGCGCAAGACGGCAAGCGGCGGCCGATATCCGTTGCCCAAACGTGTCGACGCCCGGTTTTGGGATCACGATCTACGTTAACTCGCCACAGGTGGCATGTCGCGCTGTCAGTAGTTTTTCTCACGCATACGCCCCTTTGCGATATCGCCGTGATCGCTATTGAAGCTGGTCAAACGGTGCGCTTTCTTTGCGGGCGCCGCTGCCAGCACCGGACCGCTCCGTGACCGCCAACAAAATCCTCTGGGATCAGATTCTTACGGTCTTTGCGATCGTGCTTTCGACGACATGGGGCGCGACGCAATGGACGGCATGGCGACTCGGCTTTCAGCCGCAGCTTGGCGCCTCGTGGTTCGACCTTGCAGGCCTGCCGGTCTATCCGCCGCCGGCCTTCTTCTGGTGGTGGTACTTCTTCGACGCATACGCGCCCCATATCTTCCTGGAAGGTGCCGGCATCGCTGCGTCCGGTGGCTTTTCCGCTATCGCTGCCGCCATCGCAATGTCGGTCTGGCGCGCCCGCGAGGCAAAAAGCGCCGAGACCTATGGTTCAGCGCGATGGGCAAATGTCGGCGAACTGAGGACCGCGGGGCTGCTTGGCCCGGACGGTGTGGTTCTTGGCCGGCTGGATGGCGAATATCTCCGCCACAACGGTCCGGAGCATGTGCTCTGCTTCGCGCCGACACGTTCCGGCAAGGGTGTCGGCCTCGTTGTGCCTTCGCTCTTGACCTGGCCAGGATCCGCGATCGTCCACGACATCAAAGGTGAGAACTGGCAGCTCACGGCCGGCCTGCGCTCACGCTTTGGCCGGGTGCTCCTGTTCAATCCGACCGATAGGGAAAGCGCCGCCTACAACCCGCTTCTGGAGGTCCGCCGCGGTGAATGGGAAGTCCGCGACGTACAGAACGTAGCCGATGTTCTGGTCGACCCGGAAGGCTCGCTTGAGCGGAGGAATCACTGGGAGAAGACGAGTCACTCGCTTCTGGTCGGCACCATCCTTCACGTCCTCTACGCCGAGGAAGAGAAGACGCTTGCCGGTGTTGCCTCGTTTCTCTCTGATCCTCGCCGCCCGATCGAAACCACGCTGGTTGCGATGATGACGACGCCTCACCTTGGCGATAATGGGCCGCATCCCGTTGTCGCGTCCGCCGCCCGCGAACTCCTGAACAAATCCGACAACGAGCGGTCCGGCGTTCTCTCCACCGCCATGTCGTTCCTCGGCCTCTACCGCGACCCCGTCGTAGCGCAGGTCACGCGGCGCTGCGACTGGCGTATCGCCGACATTGCCGGGGAGGAAAAGCCGTCGACATTATACTTGGTCGTCCCGCCATCCGACATCAGCCGCACCAAGCCGCTGATCCGCCTTATCCTCAACCAAATCGGTCGTCGACTTACGGAAGACCTGAAGGCCACCGATCGGCGGCATCGTCTGCTCTTGATGCTTGATGAATTCCCTGCGCTCGGCCGGCTCGACTTTTTCGAGTCCGCCCTCTCATTCATGGCAGGTTACAAGCTGAAATCCTTCCTGATCGCGCAGTCATTGAATCAAATCGAGAAGGCCTACGGCGCCAACAACTCGATCCTCGACAATTGCCATGTCCGCGTCAGCTTCGCGACCAACGATGAGCGCACGGCCAAGCGCGTGTCCGATGCGCTCGGAACCGCGACCGAGATGCGCGCGATGAAAAACTATGCTGGCCACAGGCTCAGTCCGTGGCTGGGACATTTGATGGTTTCCCGCCAGGAGACCGCCCGTCCACTCATGACTGCGGGCGAGGTCATGCAACTCCCGCCCGACGACGAGATCGTTATGGTCGCTGGCGTTCCGCCGATCCGTGCGAAAAAGGCACGATACTTTGAAGACCCTCGTCTCACTAAGCGTATTCTGCTGCCGCCGAAACCGGATGCGGAAATGCCGGGACCAAAGCCTGACGATTGGTCAACCCTCGCTGCGACTAAACCAATAGCTCCCATCAAGACCAATAACGTCGCTGCGGAACAGATCGAACCATCCGTCTTCAATACGTCGCCAGATGGCAACGTCGACTCCGACCCGGCCAACGCCGGCCTGCGACGCGAGCCTGGCCTCGAGCGCCACAAGGACATAGCGCCTGAGCCAGCGAACCGTCCGATCAACGAGTTCGAGCCCGACCGCGATGAAAACGATGATGACGCAGTGCGCCGTCGCGTCGTCACCCGCAGCATGCGCCAGATCGCCCGGCAAGCGGCCATGGACCCTCACGACGGCGTCGAGCTTTGACATGGACAAAAAAGCCCGTCTTTCCGTCTATCTCGATCCTGCGGTTATGCGCGCGCTTGCCGATTACGCGGCGCGCCGCGGTCAATCGCGCTCTCTGATAGCGGAAGCTGCCGTCGCGTCATTCGTTTCTCCAGATTTAGACGAGCGCCGCGAAGCAGTAACTGCGAAGCGTCTCGACGGCATCGGCCGTCATCTTCAGCGGCTTGAACGCGATCTCGGCATCAGCGTAGAAATGCTGGCAATATTCATCCGCTTCTGGCTGGCTTCAACGCCGCAACTTCCAGACTCGGCGCAGGCGGCGAGCCGCGCAAAAGCAGGCGAGAGGTACGACAGTTTCCTTGAGGCGCTCGGCCGTCGGCTCGCTAAAGGGCCAAACGTCCTGCAGGAAATCGGTGAGGATATCGCGTCTCGGCCGACCAATTCCGAACCCAAACCGGACCAAAGCTAACTCAAAGCTTGCTCCCGTCGAGACGAGCTAAATGACCACGCCTTGTGCCAACAGACGCTCGCGCCAAAATCCTCGCGCCAATTCTGCTACGTGAAAAATTGTAGTGGTTCGTCCAGTCCCGCGATGAGCGCAGCCAACCGGTTCGCAATTCCAGCACGCGGTCCGTGAAGTCACTTTTGTTTTCGTGCTCTTGAGAACGCACGGTCGGTTGCCATAAACCGTTCGATCATTGGCGCGACGATCTTGGCTGGATCGGGAGCGGGCTGGCCGCTCTCCCGCCCGATGGCTTCCGCATAGGCGACCAGGTTGCGATGAACCGCGCCGGATAACTCGATTGTTAGCTTGACCGGCTTGTCGTTTTCGACCGTGCCGAGCTTGAGCTTCGTCATCGGCTTGCATCCTGCTGGCCGTAAGGTGCCATCAAGAGATCACGGTTGACGATCACGCGAACGGGGAAGCCCTGGCGGATGGTGAGCGTCGGCTGGATGTTAAGTTGGCGGCGGACGAGCTGCTGGCCGGTATTGTTGATGGAATCCTGCGAGCCACGGCGCAGCGCGCGCACAAGATGGCTCTCGTCCTGATTGGAGCCCAGTTCAGCGCCTACACTGAGCAAGGTGGAGAGAACCGCGGCCTTGATCAGATCCCACCAATGATAGTCGACTTCGTCCTCGAGACCGGAGAAGCCGCGGGCATCCGCGCCCTGCTGGCGTTCCAGCACAATGGACTTGCCGTCTGGCAGGGTGATGCGATTCCACACGAGCAGGACGCGCTTCTGTCCAAATGAGACCTGACTGTCGTACTGGCCGATCAGACGCGAGCCCTGTGGGATCAACAGGAACTTGCCGGTCGGCGTATCAAAAACATGCTCGGTCACTTGCGCGGTGACCTGGCCCGGCAGATCCGACTGGATGCCGGTGAGGAGCGCCGCCGCGATGACCGTGCCGGCCTGCACGACATAAGGTGACGCTGGATTCGCGAGACGGTCCGGACTGACGGTGCGGCGGTCGACCGGGCCATTCACGAAGGCGAGCTTCCGATCCTGCATGTTCTGCACCGCATTGGGATCAAGTGGTGGAGCTTCGGCCGGCATTGCGAGTGTTGGCCGCGGCGCCGTGCTCGTAACAGCGGGCGCTATTGGTGCGGAGATACGGATGGCCGTCGCGGCAAAGAGCTTGCTTAAGCGCGCGGCCTCGATCTCTTGTAAGCGTCGCTGCTCCTCGGGTGTCATGCCGGGCTGTGGCAATGGCCCGCCGGCAGGAATGGGCTGGCCCTGATTCTGTGCGCTGAGGATAGGCCGGCCGAGATCGCCGGGTAATGGGGGGCCAAGTCTCGGGATACCAGTGTAGTCGCGCGGCAGTCCGGTGAGGCCATCGGCGGTTGGGCGGTTCTCGATCGAATAGAGCTCTTTCGCTGCTTGGTTGGCGTTTCGGGTCTCCAGGGCGTAGATCAGCGCGGCCCCGACCGTCAAACCCGCCACGCCGCCAAGGCCGATCAGCACCTTGCGCGACAACCGCGTCACCCGTGGGCGCTCAGGACACAGACGCAAATCCGGCGTGACTTCGGGTGCGTTTCGCGAAGCGTCCGTCATGACCGGCGCCTCCCATCGGTGCGGAGGATGCGGACGCGACGCTCGCTGTTCTTGTCGCCGAGCCGCAGCTCTGCCGCTCCGAACAGCCGGTCGACGATGTAGTAGTTCTGGCGGGCGCGGTAGTTGACGAGCTCGGTGTCTCCGCCCGGCCCTATAATAAAGAGTGGCGGCATCTCGCCTTGCCGGATACCGGACGGGAACTCGATATAGACCTTGATGCCGTCGTCAAAGGCGCGCAGCGGCCGCCATGCCGGCGTGTCGCCCTCGATCTCGTAGCGGAAGTTGAGGGACGAGATGTCGACGCCGGTTGCGACCGGCCGAGCAGCGAGCGCAGTTGCGTTCTGCCGCCGCAATGCGATGAGCTGGTCGTGCGGATATTGCCATGAGACCGAGGCCATGTAGGTCTTCTCGGTCGAGTTTAGCTCGAGAAGATAGGTGCGGCGATCGGTGTTGATGACGAGATTGGTCTGCAGGTCAGGCCGCGTCGGCTTGACCAGGATGTGGACCTGTTTCGCCTCGCCGGTCCCACTCTCGGTGTCGCCGATGATCCAGCGCACCGTGTCGCCTGCCGCCACGGGACCTGAGCCGACGAGTTGCTCGCCGGCCTGCAGGGCGACGTCCGTTACCTGTCCTGGTGCGGCATAAACCTGATAGAGCGCACCGGGCGAGAACGGATAGACCTGTACGGCATTGATGAAGCCATTACGCACCGGCTGCACACGCGCGGCCTTGTTCGCCTGGGTGATGCGGTCTTTAGGATCCGTCGGTTCAGGCGGCGCCTTCGCACCGGGTAGGGGCTTCAATTGTCCTGGCAACGGCAACGGTTTCGGTAGTTCGACCACCTGTACTGGCGCCGGAGTTTCCGCAGCCTGCACGGCCGGCACGAAATCGTCATAGGTGATGTCGGGCGGAAAAGGCTTCTGCGCGCAGCCGCCTAGCGCTGCGCCGCTCATCAGGAGAAGGGGCTGAAGAAGTTTCAGTTTCGAAGTGCGGACTGGCGGCTTCATTGCGAAAGCTCCTTGGACCAGCTGATGGCGTTGACGTAGATGCCGAGGGGGTTCTGCTTGAGACGATCGGCATCGCGAGGCTGTTGCAGGGCGATGGTGAGGATGGCTGTCCAGCGCTCGACCCCAGCGAGCTGGCCGTTCTCGTAAGACCGCTCGAACCATGCGACACGGAACGAGTCCGGCGAGGCACGGATGACGCTGGAGACCTCAACGGCGACCTGGCGCTTGCCGACTTTGGCGAAGGGATCGTTGGCGCGTGCGTAGTCGTTGAGGCCCGCGGCGCCGCGGTCGGTCGTGAACTCATAAGCGCGCAGCCAGTTTTGGCGCACGATCACGGCATCGACCGGGATCGCACGGACCTGCTCGATGAAGCGCGCGAGGTGCCAGGCGATCTGCGAGTCGATCGGCTTGTAGTCAGCGATCGCAGGCCCGACCGCCTGCGCTTCGCCGACCTTGTCGATTTGGACTACCCACGGCACCACCGAGCCGCGCGCCGATTGCCAGATCAGGCCGAAGGTGAGTCCGGCCGACAGGAGCAGCGAACCGAAGGCCATCAAACGCCAGTTCTTCGCCTGCACGCGCGCGGAGCCGATGCGCTTGTCCCACACTTGAGCGGCGCGCTGATAGGGTGTTTCGGGTTCGGGAGTCGCGCCGTAGCGCACCGACGGTCTACGGAAAAGATTCATCATCGTTCATCCTGTCGCAGCGAGATGGAAGCGCCGCCGCCGTGACTGTCGCCGGAGCGGACGGCGTGGGCCGCCGCGGTCGCACCGTGGTTCATGGATTGGCGGCGCTTCATGCGTTGCGCCCAGGCGGGCGGCGATGACGGCGTCTGCGTTACATCACCGGCGCTTGAGTTGCCGATCGTGCCCACCGTCGATGATCCGCCGGTGGCCGCGACGGCGCTCCGTGCTCCGCCTCGGTAGCTCTCAGCTATTGCCCCCGATGCGCGGCTTGCCGCCTGGCTCACGGGCCGCGCTGCAGCCGTTGCACCAGCCCGTGCAACGCCGGAGAGACCTGATGCGACGCCGGCCGCACCGCGCTTTCCGGCCGAAGCGAGGCTGTAAGAGGTAGTCGCCCCTCCAGCAAGGGCGGCGCCGCCGCGCGCAGCCGCGGCGGTCGCGCCCATTGCCGCCCCTGCTCCCCTCACGGCCATGCCGGCTGCGGCACCGCCCGCCACCATCACGCCACCAGCAGCTACGGCAGTACCGACCGCCGAGCCCGCGCCGAGTTGCGGTCCGCCGGAGATCAGACCATTGGCGATGCCGGGTCCGAAAATACCGAGACCGAGCAGCGACAGCGCGGCGAGCACGATCGCCATCGCGTCCTCGATGGTCGGCTGGCTGCTGCCGAAGCCGGTGGTGAATTCGGAGAACAAGGTCGAGCCGATGCCGATAACGACGGCGAGCACCAGAATTTTCACGCCAGATGAGACGACGTTGCCGAGTACGCGCTCGGCGAGGAATGCCGTTTGTCCGAAGAGCCCGAACGGGATGAGCACAAAGCCCGCGAGCGTCGTCAGCTTGAATTCGATCAGCGTCACGAAAAGTTGGATCGCGAGGATGAAGAAGGCGAGCAACACCATCGCCCAGGCGAACAACAGCACGACGATTTGGACGAAGTTCTCGAAGAAAGCGATGTAGCCCATCAGGCCGGAGATCGATTCCAGGAGCGGGCGTCCGGCATCGAGTCCGACCTGTGCGACACGGCCGGGACGAAGGAGATCGCTCGCGGTGAACCCGGTCCCCGTCGCCTTCAGCCCGAGACCGGCGAAGCTCTCGAATACGATGCGCGCGAGCGCGTTCCAGTTGCTGATGATGAAGGCGAAGACGCCCACGAACAGCGTCTTCTTGACGAGTCGCGCGATGATGTCTTCGTCTGCGCCCCATGACCAGAACAGGGCCGCGAGCGTGATATCGATCACGATCAGAGTGGTGGCGATGAACGCGACCTCGCCGCCAAGAAGCCCGAATCCGGAATCGATGTAGCGGGTGAAGACCTCGAGGAAGCGGTCGATGACGCCGGTGCCGCCCATCAGCGCGCCTCCTCGGAGAGATTGGGGGTGCTGAAGGTCGGAATTCCGTTATGCGCTTCGGGCAGAGTGTCTGAGGTGCGTGCAGCAGAAGCGGTCGGTGCGAAGAAGCGCCGTCGGTTCTCTGCCCAGACGCGGCGGCAGGTGTCGTCCGCTGCGAATTGCTCGGAGGTGATGTCACGGCAAGTCGCAAGATTGGCAGCGAAGGGATCCTCCGTCTTTGCGGCGGGCGGGGAGAGGCGATCCGCGACATCAGTGCGAAGCGCCTCGCCGATGGCGATGATCGCCAGCGCCGCGATGCAAGTGATGATGGTGAAGCGCAGCACGGCCCACATGGTCCCGCCATGCTCATGCCCCGTGTCTCGATGGAACCATGACCGCATCATTGGAACATCCGGACATTTGCTGGCCGGTAGCCCGCGCCGGGAGTGAGGAAGCGGCGGAGCTGTTCGCGCGCCTGTTCCTGCGCTGCTGTGCGCTGCGCGGCTTCGAGGTTCTGCGCCCGGCCTTGTGCAGCGACAGCGGCGGTGAGGTCGGATATCTGCTGGGTCTGCAGGGCGATAAGCTGGTTGCCGGCCTGCGTCGCCTGCAACGCGCCGGTCGCGGCCTGGCTTGCAGTCACAAGGGAAGACGTCTCGACGCGATTGGTATCGAGATTCGCAACAACGCCTGCGTGAACCTTCATAGCGTCCTGAATCCCGGCGACGGAGTTGTGCCAGCGCTCCCGCGCGCTGACGATCAGTGCCTGGTCGGTAGCGGTCGAAGCCGCGCCGTAGGTGGTTGAGAACGCATAATCGATCTGGCCGACGTCGTACGCGATGCGCTGCGCCTCGCCGAGGAGCTGTTGGGTGCGTTGGATCGACTGCTGAATCTGGTTGAGCGAGGATTGCGGAAGGCTCGCGAGATTGCGCGTCTGATTGACCAGCATCTGCGCCTGGTTCTGGAGTGAGGTGATCTGGTTGTTGATCTGCTGTAGCGCCCGCGCTGCCTGAAGGATGTTTTGGGCGTAGTTGTTCGGGTCGAACACAACGACCTGTGGCGATGCCGGTGAGTATGACAATATGCCAGCGACGGTCGTGACGAGAAGGGTTGCCCGGATACGCTTCATGTTCATGGTGCCTCCAGGTTTGGTAGGTCGGGAATGAGATCTGCCGCCCAGAGCAGTCCGTGCTCCGCAAGCCAGACATGGACGAAGCCTTCTTCGCCATGTTCCGACAGAACACGATCGATACTGGCGTGATCGGCTTTCGATGAAGCCGCACAAAGGGCGAGTGCGATCGGACCGAGTCCCAGCTCAAACAACCGGTTGCCTCGGCGAGACTGGCAGTAATAGTCGCGCTTGGGCGTTGCGCGGGCTACGATCTCGATCTGCCTGTCGTTCAACCCGAACCGCCGGTAGATCGCGTTGATCTGCGGCTCGATCGCGCGTTCGTTCGGAAGAAAGATGCGCGTCGGGCAGCTCTCGACGATCGCAGGCGCGATCGAGCTGCCGTCGATATCGGACAGCGACTGCGTGGCAAACACGACTGAGGCATTCTTTTTGCGCAAGGTTTTGAGCCATTCGCGCAATTGCGCCGCGAAGCCGCCGTCGGCGAGCGCGAGCCAGCCTTCATCAATGATCAGTAGTGTCGGGCGACCGTCGAGACGGCCTTCGATGCGATGAAACAGATATGCGAGCACGGCGCCGGCGGCCCCAGTGCCGATCAGGCCCTCTGTCTCGAACGC
>Ga0209906_100377_pt1 | contig 22353 bp, 20 predicted proteins | sample FECB24metaG_FD_188303 | JGI IMG/M metagenome (GOLD analysis project Ga0209906, IMG submission 188303) | Cyanobacterial communities from the Joint Genome Institute, California, USA from Joint Genome Institute, California, USA - FECB-24 metaG... ... | reverse complement strand
GCGGGCTCGACAACGGCGCCGGCCGCCAGGCGCTCGATCAGGTGGGATTCGATTTTGTCGTGGAAGCCGGGCTGGGCCGGGGACATCGCGACTTTCGCGCGATCCGCCTGCACACCTTGCCGGCCTCACGCCCGGCATCGCAGATCTGGCGCGGCGCGCAGGCCGACGATCAGGTTGAGGACCGCCCTGCATACAAGGGCATGCTCACGAGCGGCGTGCTCGATCGCTGCGGCGTCACGCTGCTCGCCGGCAAGGCCGTCGGCGCGCCGTTCGTCGGCGCCGTGGCCGCGACGCTGGCCGTGAGCGAAGTGCTGCGCCTCCTGCAGGGTGGCACCGTGCACGAACTCATCGACCTCGATCTCAAGGCGCCGGAATACCGCAGCGCGGTGCCGACTGCGCAGGACTTCAGCACGCTTAATCCGGGTTATGTTCCGGTCTAACCCGGCCAATCCACATTTGTAGTTTTGTGGATTGGCGCATATCGATCCCCCTCATTGGAGATTCGGACGTACAGATGAGTTTGCCGCAAGCTTCACGCGCTCTGTTGGAGCGCATGCACCCGATAATCACGCGCGCCACCGAGGATGAAATCCGCCGCGCCGTCACGTCCAATGGCGCGTCGGCCTCGCGCGACGAGGCGCTGGGTCTCGTCCATGAGGGCGACTACAGCGCGTTTTTTGCACCCTTCGATTGGGTTAACGACGAAGCCGATATCGTCATCATCGGCCTCACGCCCGGCAAACCACAGGCACTCGAAGCCCTGCTGAGCTTTCGTGCGTCGCTTGCTGCTGGCGGCTCGCTGGATGAGGCGGCGCATCACGCCAAAAGCGCCGCATCGTTCAATGGCGGCATGCGCACGCTGGGCGCGCGATTGATGGATCCCTTCGATTTGCACCGGCTCTTCGGCCTAACGTCAACGCTCGATCTCTTCGGCAGCGCCTCGCACCGGACACTACACATCGGCCCTGCGCTATCCAGTGCTCAAGAAATCCGGCAACTACGCCGGAGATAGCCGCATTACGGCGCGCCCCTTCATGCGGCGTATGATCGAAGAGAACCTTGCGGTCGAACTCGCCATGCTGCCCAAGGCTTGGCATGTGCCCTTCGGACTGAACGCGTTACGCGCGCTCGAGCATCTTGCGGCTATCGGGCGCCTCGACGGGGCTCGCATTCTCGGTGGCCTCCTCCATCCGGGTGGCCAGCAATGGAACCGCTACAATGTCCAGCTCGGCCTTGTCTCAGACGAGCGAAGGTCTCGGCTCTGCCCCGGCAATGAACCCGACACTTAAGACGCGAGCAGATCGGCGAGCTCGTGGTGCTCGATTTTGTCGGCCGTATTCGCCCAAGGCTCGCCTGGGATCACCTGAACAATGTCGCGGAACACGGCTGCGAACGCTTCCCTGCCCGCCTCCTCGGTGAAGCGCGCCGCCTCTTCCGCCGTGAGCAAGGGTTTGACGTCGGCGAGGAAATCGGGCCGCTCCAGCTTATCGAACATGCGCTGTTCGGCTTGTGCGCGCGAAATCGTCTGACCTGACAGGTCCAAATACTTCCCGAACAGCTCTACGAGCCGCTTCGTATTGAGCTTCCCGAAGATGTCGAGCGAATGCGAAAGATCGATGAGATCGCGTCCCTTGTTGCGCTGTAGAAGCGCGCGCAGCTTGGTCGAGAGGAGTTCCTCGTTGGAGAATGTCGGAATCTCCGTCGCGCCGGAGAACCACGGGTTGTCGACCTTGAACGGAAACGTGACGGCGGGGTCATAGGCCTCACGCTCGCGCGTGTTGATCTCTACCTTCAGACGGATGAGACCTGATCCGTCTTCAGCTTCGGTCCTGAAGCGAAACTTGGGCGCCACTTCGCTTTGATCGAAGCGCGGATTGCCGAGCCACGGTGTGAGGATGTCCCGGACGCGGTCGAGAATCGGACCGATGGCGCCCGCCGTCGTCCGCACGAGATCGATGTCCTCCGAATAACGCAGAGGCTTTGGGAAGTGCAGTTTGTTGAGTGCCGTTCCGCCACGGAAGCGAAGCTCTTTGCGCAGGAACGGATCGTTGAACAGCTCAACGAGCGCCCGCGCGATGATGAGATCTTGCTCGACTTGCCGCTGCTCGGCCCACGGCGCATGCTTTGACCAAGCGATTATGTTTTGAGCGGGGATCATTCATCGGTCTCTGGATAACGCTGCACAATCACGCGCCAACGCTCGTTGCGCTCGACAGGCGCGTGTTGCGTCTTCTCATCCTTTCGACGCTCCGGTTCGAGCGTGACCCACGATATTGCCTCTTTTTCAAAGAGCCGGTCGCGAAGCGCATTGGCGCGCTCGGCATGACCGAGCCGATCAAGCAGATAGCCGACCCGCTGGCCGCAAGCGCGCTCGAAATGCGCCGACATTGCCGCCAGCTTTTGACCTTCAATGCTTTCCGCAAGATCCGTCATGACGGTCGCCACGGCATCGATGCCGCCCGCCACGTGCATGTAACGGAAGAGGTCAAGCGCCGTTAGTTCTGGCCCTGAAATCTTCATGCTGCCCGTATCCGTCTTTCGATCGACGATGCCCTCGCGGACGCTCTCCAGGTCTTTGCGGAAATAGAACGTAACCCAAGAGCGCCCCGCCCGGATCTTGCGGAGTTGCTTGTCAGTCACGACTTGGAATTCCATGACAGCATGATGCGTGGCGCCGTGTAGCTCAGCCGCCTTGAGCAAGCCGACGTAGTAGGGACGCTCCTCATGGCGCATCAGCGCGTCGATGTACCAAGGGGGTGGTGGTGCCTCCCAGCTCATGAATTGTGGCGGGACGGCCACGTAGAAGCCGTGCCGGGGGTTGAACAGCATGTGGCGTTTCTGGAGACGCGCGGCGGCTTTGAGGAAGGCAGCCTCCGTGATGCCGAGGGCCGCGATGGCTTCGGCGCGCGTGAACGTAATGCGCCCCTCCGATTGGAGGGACGTGAGGAAGTTCGGGAGGCTGGAACCGGCTTGCAGCATCATATTCAAAAATAGCCCAGAAATGTCCATTTTTCAATATGACGCTGCGGAGAGCCAAGCAACGTATGCAAATTCATCCCAAAAACGTCCATTTTTCAATATGATAGGACGAAACGGAGATCTATCGCGATGCCCGCCGACCCCTTCACGCGCAAACTCGTCCAAGCCGTGTCTGATTGGCAGCGCGGCGGTAGTCACGATCAAAAGGTCAAGCGCGGCGAGCGCCTCAAGGCCGTCGCGGCCACGCTGCCCGAGACTTTTCGCATCTGCACCGACTCCTGCTTCCGCCAAGAGGCGCACGAAAAGGATCGGGTCTGGCAAATGCTCGCGGACAATCACCTGCCGGAAACCATCGCCTCCTGGACGATAGACACTGGCGCCGCCAAAGCCTTCAAAGACGGCGTCCCCCCGCCCAGTCTGCAAGGTGTCATCTTCAAGATCACGCCGCCGAAGAACGGCGTGGTGATCAACCTCACCGTTCTTCGCGCCGATCCGGAGTTTCAGGCAGCGGTCAAGTCGCACAAGGCGAGCATCGACGGCTATCGCGACGGTCTTGGACGGTGGCAGGATTCACAGCGCGAGGTCGTTCTGGAGCTCGGTAATTTGGACCAAGCGAGCGTCCATTCGCATGGCGGATTCTCGGGCAGCCGCGAGACGCTTGTGGAGCTTCATCTGCAACGCAAACCATTGCCTGAAGATCTCGCCGAATTCGATGCGCTTGCGATGAAGGCGGGCATCACGCCGGGCGGGGAATGGTGGTTGAGTGAATCCGGTACGCAGGCTGTCCTCGCCCGCATGCAGCCGCACATCGAACGGCTCAAGCTTAAGAAAGCAGCCACCGCGAAATCATGATGCCCGGCCGTTGCATTCGATTGTCAGTGTGCCATCAAATACATTGCCGCGGCCGTCCATAGCGCAATCTCCACGCGGCACGCACGACCGCCCGTCTCAGTCGCCTTGGTCAAATCGCTGGTCTCGACGATGCTTGACGAGCGAACAATGGCAGCATCACGCGCCCGCCCAAGGACTTTACGAGGCTCGCATCAAACCGAAGGGGTTGGTTGCTATACGATCGCTGACGAATCGCGGTCAAGCATCGGATAGATTGCCGCGACGCGCTCGAGGGAGACTTTGGCAATACCGGCGGAACAAATATGTACACCGACTTCCCCTTCGGGGAAGTCTGCATCCGATGACGCTGAAGCCCAATTGATGCTCGTGACTACAAGGTCGTCTTCGTCCCAAGCGAGAAATTTGCCGTGAAGAGGTATCTTTCCGCTGTGAATGAGCCTCACGCTGCTTGCCTGAGCCTCCGCCTGAAGTTTTCTCACGTTGGGTTGCTTCCACGGCTTCGATAATTGGCTATAAATGACCGCAACCGAGACGCCCGGTCGTGCCGCAACCTGACTTGGTAGCAACACGCCGGGACGGGCGGTTGAGCCCAACCGATGGCTCCCGACTATGAAACGCCTTTTGGCGCTGCTGCTGGCTTTGCGCATGAGCTGATCATGATCACCGCCGACGAGAATTGCGATCTCCGCGTTCGTGTCCTGTGGCTCGCTGGGCATTCTGAGCTCTTTGCGTGCCAGTTCGAGTTCGTTGGCGACCGAATCCGATAAACCCCTCCGGCCTATGATTCGCTGGAAGACCTTCATGGCATCGCCGACGACAGCCTGATCCCGCAACAGCACCGTCATTTCGGTGTTGCGAAACGGAGATTTCAGCCAATTGCATGACCCGATAGCAGCGAGCCAGTCTCCTGATCTGGAATCAGCGAGCATGATCTTAGCGTGAGATCCGGTCGTGCGCATGTCGATGCGGAAGCGCCCGGCCACATCTCTATCGGCGGAGACCAGCTTCATGATTTTGCTCGCCTCCTCAGCGTTGTGGCTCTCCGTATCCTCGTCGTACTCCGCGCCCCAGAAAATGGTGAACTCGACGCCCCGTTTGCATGCCCTCGCGAAACAATCCATCAGCTTGGCAACATCATCTGCCTTGAGAAACGTGGAGTGAATGATGACGCGACGGTCGGCATTCTCCACGATCTTTTCGAATTCGGAGCGTTGAATCGAGCCGCCCACAAGGATGTCCGCGAAATCAATCCTGCAGCGGCGGTAGACAACTTGCAGCGGAGGCACGGCCTCAGAATATTCGACGCGCAGGGGTGAATTTGCGCGAGAGGAAGCTGCCGCTCTGGTGACGATCTCGCGCAGACCCTCTCTTGCGCTTTCGGGCATTCCACGTGGTTGACCGTCAATAATGCGGACAACCATGTATTGGTTATCGATGACGTTTGCGCCTCGTCCGACCACGGCGCCCAGATGCTCATCCCAACCGCCTGCGACGAGTTCACTTAATCGCGCGATGTTAGCTTCTTGCGTCATCAAGGGGCCATCGCCCTCAACATCGATAAAGCGAACGTCCGCCCCGTTACCTCGGTCCTTCTCCAGGGCTTGCAGCGACTTCAATCGGATCTCGGATGTACGGAAGAACGAACCCGCGGCTCGCTCAATGGAAAACCGCGCATTTCGGTACTGTTGCTTGGGGAACATGGGCAGGGGCTTGCCGCCAGCAATCGACTCGAAGCCGAATGGGCTGGCCCTGAAGGCGATCCCCTCTTCGGTTACTGTACTCTCGACAAGCCTGAACTTCATGAGCTTCGAAAGTGATGCCAAGACGAGCTGGCGCGGCAGACTGCTCGCGCCGGCAAGATCGTTAATCGATCGGAACGAGCGGGCGACCGATACCATGAGAAGTTCGTCGACAACGCTCCATGGCGGCGCCTTATCGATCCTCACCCGGCATGACACCCGGTATATCGGAATCGCAACAGTGACGGTCATTTGGTGCCCTTGAGATCGCGGGGACGGATGATCGATGCAAGGGCGGCTCCATTACGGCTTTCTCGGGCGGCCTGCTCGATCGCCCCGATCATATCCGTCAAAAACACCAAATCGACAGCCCCGCCTGCCTCGTTGAGGTCCTTGGCCTCGTCTGGGTTGACGCCGTGAACGGCCTCCTTCAGAAATTGGAGGCTCCCGACAAAAACAAGTTTCCACTTTGCGCGGCTGATCGCGACGTTCATGCGGCGCCGATCGCGAAGAAAGCCGAGAGCTGACGCTCCGCTTCCCTCGTTGTTGCGCACGAGCGACATAACGACAAGATCAGCCTCGCTGCCTTGGAACGAATCGACCGTGCCGACGAAACCGCTGCCTTCATTGCGCACCGAGCGGAATGCTTGAAGATGCGCGAGGTCTCCCTTTCGGATCGCGCCGTTTATTCTGTCGGACAGGCGCTCCACTTGCGCCGAGTATGGAGAGAGCACTGCAAGTGTCGGAGGCTTCGGTCCATCGCCAGCGCGAACGAGCTTTAGGACATCGATCACGGACTCGATCTCGGAGGGATTGTGCCACCTGGGTTTGCTTCGTTCGAGTGGCTGCCTCGAGCCCGTGGTGTTCACATGCGGAAAATCGACGACGACGATCGGCGACGTCGGCAATGGAGCCCTGTGCGTGAATGGCGGCGTCGATGTCTCCGCCTCATCGCGCCGCTGTTTGGCCGTCTTCAGCTCTCCACGGTAAAACGTTTTCGAAACGATCTCGGCGATCGCTGGATCCATCCGCCTTTGTTCGATCAGAGTTGACGCGACGCACCGATGCGAGGCGTCATCCGCAAATCGCTTTTCATCTTCCTCTACAATGGTCCTGAAAGGTTCCAGCAGTTTGGACGCCAGAATACCGACCTCTCTCAATTTCGATGGGTCTGCACGCAAAGCCTCCAAGCCCTCGATCTCACCATTCCGCAACATTGAGCCGATGTACTGTTCGGCGATGTCAAGAGTTTGCTCGACAAGGGAATGGTCTTTAAGAATTTTGCCGGTTCGATCTGCGCCGAATGGCGGAAGTTGCCGATGATCGCCGATGAGGAGGCGGCGATTTGATAGCATCATAGGACCGGTGAGCTCGGGCCCGGTCGCCTTAGCGGCCTCCTCGATGATGACCCAGTCAAATTGCTCGCGTGCTTCGGTCAGTCTCTCGATCTCGGCCGAATTGGCGGCCGCGATCACAACGTCCGCGCCGTCGAGAACCAGATTGTCCATGGCGCGCAAACCCACCCGCACATCCTCGGAGATTTGCTCGGCAACCCTCGCTCGCTGGCTCTGTCCTCGAAGTCCGGCCGATCGGGCCGACTCCTGCACAAGCGCCGCGACCCGCTCGCGCTGTCCTGCTGGCCCCTCACGCACCATAACGCTCTTCGACAAACTCTCAAGAAAGCGTGCTGCCACGATTGGCGCATCGTCGTCGGTTTGTACCCTCCGTGCAGAAGGGGATCTCACAATGATTGTGTGGTCGATACCGTTTTCGGCCAACGCTTTCTTCGTTTCCCGCTGAAGGTTATCGAGGGCATCATGGCCCTGGGAGCTGATAAGGAGGCGGGTGGAGGTGGCTTCGAACCGGCGCCAGATGAATTCAGTCGCGAGCTTGGTTTTGCCAACGCCTGGCGGGCCGACCACAAAATACGACGGTCGTGTGCTCCAGATCGCCCGCAGCGCATTTTGCTTCGACGTGTCGAGCGATTCAAAATCAGCCTCGTCGATCGAGTCGTTCGACGATCGGCGCACGCGCCAAGGATCGTCTAGCATTTCGGCAAGGTCGATGCGCGTCTCGAGTGCCCTGATGGCGGCCAAATGCCGACCGAAGACACGCTCCGTTCCGGTTTCCGAATCCGCGCGCAGGTAGAGCTTGCCCTCGTCCGCCAGATCGTCATCGATCTCAAATTGATAGGCATCAGTTCCACGATGCGAGACGACGTCAACAAAGCTCGCGACCACGTCGTCGTATCTTGGGCTTCCCAGGTCGGAGGAACGACTGATCCTCCACTGGCGTCCGGCGTCGCGATGATCCTCTGCAAAGAGACGTCGCAGCGCCGAAGCCGTTTCAAGAACGCCGATTTTTTTGCCAATCTTGTCGCGCTCGCTGCCCGGTAAAGCCCGAATCAACGCCGTGCGCCGGCCGCCGCTCTCGACGGTCGTTTGGAGAATTTGAATCGGATAGATTTCGAATGCCTTGACAACCGTGTCGACTATCTCGATCAGCTGCAAGGTTGCCTGGATGGTTTCGACCCGGCCAAGTTCGGTTGGTTCGCTCGGCGTAGCAAAGCTGCTCCAATCAAGGGCGTCAGGTCCAAGTTGGTCGCGCACACGCCTAGCGTGACGTGACCCTTCGACTTGAATGGGTTGCCGTATGGCGTGTTCTTCGAGGATACCGTACCCAACGAACCCGCCTTTGGTCTGTGCACCAATGCAAAATGCGATTCCCCATGTCGGTCCATCGTCCATTGCGAAGGCGACGAGAATGTAGACCATGGCTTCGGTGACGAGACTGAGGCGTCCCGATCTCGGCCGAAAATCAGTCGGGACCAATAGAGATGCACCTCCAGCTAGATCGGCGCGAATGAACTCAAGTTGGCTCCGAAACTCGTTTGTTGCGATCTGTCCGTCCGTAGCAGTGTAGATCGCATCAGCAATTCCATTAGGCGCAACCGCCAGTATGAATGTGCCGTTGCCGACAGCGCGCGTGTGAGGCGTGCTCGCAAGGATATCTCGGATCGCTCGCCCGACAGATATCGCGTCATTCACGTCTTGCCTCGTCGGCACGAAGAGACTCTTGAGGAGTGCCCGCTCGGAGGAATCGACGTAGGAGGCATCTACTCCTTCTGGAAGGACAATTTCCCCTGAGGGTTTGACCCGAACATTAAGGCACTCGACGATCAAATTCCCGAACGAACGCCAATCGTCGTCGAAGGAGTAAGACTTTCCCGCTCTCACTGCAGACCCTGCAGCGCTCAGTTTTGCATGAGATGTGCTGCCTTCGCTTGCGCTGAACCAAAGGCTCCATTCGAAGCCGCCGAGCAGGAAGTCAGCTTCCTGCCGTCCCTCGGTCATCACGGCAGAGACGCCAAGGCGTCCGTGCATCAGTCCGTGCTGGTGGACGATCCCGATTGCCTTGGCGAGACGACCCATGTTGAGCCAGAATAGATTTCGTGCATGTCGCTTGGAGAGATTCTTTAGCCAGTGATCGTCCTTCGCACGTGCAATTCTGGTCGACAGCGGTTGACCAGCCTGACGCAATAGAATCCCAAAGCTGATCTCATCTTCAACGATGTCGATGACCTCGATGATGAGCTCCCGCGCTCCTTCATACGCCGAGAGGCGCTGGATCTGACGCATCTCATGCAGCCATAGCTCACGAAGATCGTTGTCGGCCTCGGTTGATGTTTTGCGCCAAAGCTTGAGATTGAACGGGGCGCCGGTTGCGCGCTCCTCGACTTCGAAGATTGTTGAACTCAACGCAGATTGTTCGCCAGACGGCATGCCATCGCCAAGGAACTCAAACCGATCCTCTAGCGGCGGGAGGCCCCTTTTGCGCATTGTGGCTGCCTGAACGTCGACTGAGTCGCGGATCCTAGATTATGAAGGGTGTTGCTGCGGGGCAACGACTAACGCTCAAGCTTCAGACTTGTCCCGAACCTCCTGAATAATGACGCGCATGCTTGTTAGGCGGCAAGACGTTCCTGTTCTTCGATACCGGACACAGACTTGCCGGCGGCCTTGTGAAGGAAGCGGGCAAGCGCCGCCTTCCGGGAATCGCGATCGAGGGCGTAGGCCGTCTGCTTGAACTCGACGCCGTCGAGCAACCCATTGATGTAGCCGGAGATCGTGTCGGCCGCCATGATGAGCGCGGTATCGAGCGTGTGGATGTATTTGCTCGTAACTGAGCCTTTGGCATGCCCGACCAAGGCTGCGATAGTGACCTCAGTGAAGCCAAGGTCGTTCGCGATGCTCGCGAAGCTGTGTCGCAGGACGTGCGGCGTGATATCGGCAAGCGAAGTATCCTCGAAAATCTTCTCCCAGTGATTGGGAAAGCTGCCGAACGCGTTGTCATCCCCTTGACCAGGGAAGACATAGGTGCCAACACTGTCGACCTTTCGGTTTTCTAGGTACTCAACAACGGGCAAGCCGATCGGTCGGGTCGAGGCGCCTTCTTTGCTGTCGATCAGTCGCAGGCAACTCGCATCTGTATCGGCCTCAATCCACCGCAGCGTGATCATCTCTGTGCGGCGGCACCCAGTCAGAGCGATCTGGCGGATGATGTCGACCGTCATTTGATACTTCTCGTTCTTCGCAGCATTGCGGAGAATATCTCCGAGCGTGCGATACTCTGCCTCGGTGAGTCGGCGATTGCGAACGTTGTCCTTCGGCTTTCGGATTCCATGGACCGGATTGATTTCGATGATGCCGGCTTCGACAGCATAGGTGAGGATTCCGCCGAGCAGGCCGACAGTGCGCGTTGCCGTTCCCGCGCCGCCTCGCACAATGGCCTTCCCACGCAGCTTCTTTGTCTTGACGGAAACGCGAGTCTTACCGGCCATGATGTCCTTCAAGACCTTGTTGACGTCGGCCTTGACGAGATCCTTGACCCTCCGCGTACCGATGAGCGGAATAAGATGGCGATGAATGCGGCCTGTGTCGGTAACGATTGTCGTCGATTTTTTCGGACGACCACCTTTTCCAAGTATCAGACCCGCCTTCAGGTCGGTGAGGTAGAGGTCGCACAGCTCCTTGACTGTGATCGCCTTATGATCGAGTTGGCGTTCCTCGGCAGGATTGTCGCCTTGGGCGACTCTGCCCAACTGAATTTTCGCCTCTTTCCTGGCGAGCTCTGGCGTCCAGACACCATGCAAGCCGATGGTGTAGCGGCGCGACCGGCCAGCGGATCTATATTGGATGACATAGCTGCATTTGCCGGAGGCGAATACGCGAAGGCCGAAGCCCGGTAAGTCATCGTCCCAGATGACGTAATCTTTCTCGCGAAACTCGGCAGCGTCGACCACTCTCTTGGTGAGCTTAGCCACGGCAATTCTCCGGCTTGATACCCTTCGCTCGCGTAAGCACCACGTAAGCAGTTGGAGCGAAATCAGAGCGTGCCGAAGGATACGCGCGGCGAGCGCGAGTTTCAATTTTGTTAGCGATTTCAGTATGATAGCGTAGCATGGCGTGCCCTATCGTTTTTGAGCGTAGGGCGAGTTAAATTGCTCCGAAGGCAAAGGTCACACGTTCGAATCGTGTCGGGTGCGCCACCGAAATGTCAGCTCTCTCCGGTCCGCACCTGCAATGGCGGGGCCTGGCCGGCGTCGATTTCGGGAACCTGCGACAATCGCTGGACCCGCTATTCTGGGCGAGCGCCGCCGCCCCTATCTCCGGCCCACCGCAACGCGAGAGGCAGGCTGAAATGAAGCTCCCCGACGCCAACCACCCCATCACCATCGAGCCGGCCGGCCATCGGATACGCATTACACATGGCGGCCGGGTGATTGCGGATTCGCGTCGTGCGCTGGCGCTCCGGGAAGCGGCCTACCCGGTCGTTCACTATATTCCCCGCGCGGATGTCGACATGAGCGCGCTGTCGCGCACCGATCACACGACGCATTGTCCCTACAAGGGTGACGCAGCCTATTATTCGATCGCGGTCGATGGCCGCATGTCCGCCAACGCGATCTGGACGTATGAGACGCCGTTCGATGCGGTGCGTGACATAGCCGGCCATTTGGCCTTCTATTCCAGCCGGGTGGACGCGATCGAGTTGATCCAGGCCGCCGAATGAGCCGGGAGCGCGGCAGTTAACCGTGCCGGCCGGCGGCCGACGTGCCCGGCAAGTTCCGGAAGCAATCGGTGCAGCGGTCTCCTATAGTTCCCGGAGCTGAACGAGTGACGAGGGATTGCCGCTGCGGGCGGCGACATTGATGGCGCCGACATTCGCAACCGCAATCCTTGCGCCGGTCGCAGCCTTGGCGATTGCGACCGGCATTGCCGGTCCTGCATCTGCGCAGGCGCAGTTTGACGCGCGCTACACGCTGACCATGGCCGGGATCGCGATCGGGAAACTGACCTGGCGCGCCCAGCTCGCCCCGTCCGACTATACCACCTCGGCCAAGGGCGGGGTCAGCGGCTTCCTCAGTCTCCTTGTCAAGGGCGAAGGCACCGTCATGGCCAGGGGACGGATCAAGGACGGGCAACCGGAATCTGTCAGCTTCGTCTCCGACGTCGTGCGCGAGGACGAGAAGGTCAATGTCCAGATCACCTTCGATGGCGCGAGGGTGCGCGACCTCAAGGTCGAGGAGCCGCCGCTCGAGTCCGATCGGGTCCCGATAGCGCCGTCGCACAAGATCGGCGTCATCGACCCATTGTCGGCTTTTCTGATTCCGGGTACCGAGCCGGGCCCAGCCGACGCGCTGTCGCGCCAGGCATGCGAGCGAACGCTGTCGATGTTCGACGGGCGCCGCCGCTACGATCTCGCGCTGTCATTCAAGCGAACCGACATGATCAAGGGCGAGGGCGGCCGGCAGAAGGCCGCGCTGGTCTGCGCCATCAAGTTCACGCCGATGTCCGGTCATCGATCATCGAGCCAATTGATCAAGTTCCTGTCGGAAGGCCGCGACATCGAGGTGTGGCTCGTTCCCGTCACTGGCACGCGCATTCTCGCCCCGATCCGCTTTTCGGTCGCGAGCCTGATCGGCAACATGGTGCTTCAGGCCGATCAGTTCGAGACGACGGCCTACGCCGCATCCGGCAAATAGCCGTCCAATTGCCCGCGCGGCGAAAACTCAACCGCCAGCGTCAATGCATGCGCGGCGTCTTCAGAAACCTGCTGCGGTCTGCCGACTTGACGATGATGTCGACGGTGCGTTGCTCGCGCGAGAGCGTCAGCGGCACGTCGACTCCCGCAGCTCCGATCGCCCAGATTCTCCGGAACAGATCGGCGAGGCTCGCCACCTTCGTCCCGCCGACCGCAAGCACGATGTCGCCCGTCTCGACCTTCGCACGCTGCGCGGGACCGCGGCCGGCCAGTCCCATCACCACCAGTTTCTCGTCGGAATCAGCAACATACATTCCAAGCCACGGACGTGGCGGTTCGTTTCTTGCGCCGTAGGAGAGCATGTCATCGAGCACCGGCTTCAGCAGATTGATCGGGACGACCATGTTGATGTCGCTGCCCGTGCTGCCCTCGAGCTGTAGCGATCCGATGCCCAGCAGCTCTCCGGTTTCGCCGATCAGCGCCGTCCCGCCCCAATTCGGGTGCGACGGCGCGGTGAAAATCGCCTCGTCCAGCACGTATTCCCAATAACCGGCAAATTCCTGCTTGCCGACCACCCGCGCCGCGACCGACCGCTTGCGGCCGCCGGCACCACCAAGGACCACCCGGTCGCCAAGCGCGACGGTGCTTGAATCTCCCAGCGGCAAGACCGGCAGATCGACCCGGCCCAGCGCCTGGACCAGCCCAAATCCGCTCACGGCGTCGAAGCCGATGACCGTCCCCGGAACGGCGCGGCCGTCGGCGAGATGCAGCCAGATCTGCTCTGCCTCCGTAATCAGATAGCCAATGGTGAGGATCAGTCCGCTGTCGCGGATCAGCACCCCGTGTCCGGCCCTCTCGGTGCCCAGGGTGTCCGCCGTGAATGCATCCGGAGGCATTGTCGCGCGCAGGCCGACCACCGATTGCAGGACGCGATCGAGGTCGTAGGCATAATCGTCGGGTCTGGGCTGCACGGCCGCGGCAATTTTCCAGTCGCTTATCGATGGCATTCGCCATTTTCCCTTTTGCGCCTACGTTGGCGGTCCGTAAGAGCAGGCCACCCCCGGAGATGCCAGTGACCCTTGCCGAACAGATCGAATCTCTGCTGCAGGACCGTTTCGGTGAGAAGGTGCCGGTCGATCCATCCTGGCCCGGCCTCGATCGCGTCGAACCAATCGTCAAACATCGCGTCCTGCGGCGTTATTCCGCACAACCTTTGGATGGGGCGATGGTTCGCCTGATTTGTGCCTGCGCGCTGTCCGCGCCCTCGAAAAGCGACCTGCAGCAGCGCGACATCGTGGTGGTGGAAGACGCGGACATCCGGCGCAACATCGCGGCCCTGATCCCGGACATGCCGTGGGTCGGCACCGCCCCCGCCTTCCTGGTCTTCCTGGCCAATGGGCGCCGTCTTCCGGCAATCGCGGAACTGCGCGGGAAACCTTTTCCGAACAATCACTTCGACCTTGTCTTCAATGCCGCCAGCGACGCCGCTATCGCATTGGCGACGGCCGTCATCGCGGCGGAAGCGATGGGTCTCGGCACCTGCCCGATCAGCGTCATCCGCGACCACGCGGCGCGGATCGGCGAACTGCTCGCCCTGCCGGAACGGGTGATCCCGTTTGCCGGACTTTGCCTCGGCTGGCCCTCGGACCAGGGACGGATGTCGCCGCGGCTGCCGCTGACCATGACCGTCCACCGCGACCGGTTCGGCGACCATGACTTCGCGACCGAGCTCGGGGCCTATGACCGGCGCAGGGAAAAGGCAGCGCCCTATCGCGAGCAGCGCGACAGCGGGATCTGGGGTCAGGCGCCGGAATACGGGTGGTCGGAGGAGAAAGCCCGCCACTATGCGCAGCCGCAGCGGCGGGATTTCGGCGCCTATGTCAGGAACCGCGGCTTCTCGACCGAATAAACGGCCGGATCACAAATTCGTTGTTTTATGGCGGCCTTTACCACGCCTTCATGCTGCCTAATCTATCCAGCATAGGCTAACGGCAGTTCGAGACGGACGGGGGACTTAAGCGGCATGCGGCGTCTGGTTTTATTGTCTTCGCTCGCGACACTTGGCGTCGCCATCGCAGAGCCGGTATGGGCGCAATATTCCTATCCGCCGGGCGGTTATCGCGGTGGCGAGCGGAACGGCGTCATCACGCTCGACGACGACGATGATGATGATGGCCGCTTGCCGCCTCCGGGAATAGCGACTCAGCGTCCCTACGACCCGTCGATCAGCAGCCAGCAGCTGCCCCCAGCCAACGATCGTGAGCGCGGGGCCTATCCGTACGATTTGCATCCGCGGGTGTCGGCGCCGGCTGGAACTTTGCCGCCGCCGCCGGATCGCAACTATGCGAGCCCTGCTCCGGGTTATGGACCGGCTTACCGCGAAGCGCCGGCCGCCTATTCCCCGCCACCGGCCGCTTACGGCGCTCAGCCACCGGCCGCTTACGGCGCTCAGCCCCCGGTCGCTTATGGTGCCCAGCCTCCGGCAGCCTATGGCGCGCAGCCCCCTGTAGCCTATGGCGCACAACAGCCGCCGGCCGCTTACGGTGCTCCTCAAGGGACCTACGCGCCGCCGGCAGCCGGACCTTTGTCGGGTCCGAACGACCCGCGCTACGGCGCGCCCCGCCCGCCGATGGGAATTGAAGCGGGCCGCTCCGGCTATCCTGGCACCACCGGCTCGATTCCGCCGGCGGTGATCGCGGCATTGCCGCCGGAGGACCAGCCGGAAGTCGGCAAGCCGAAGGAACTGCCGCCGCAATTCCGGCGACAGATCGTCGACTATCAGACCAAGGAACCGGCCGGCACGATCATCATCGATACGCCCAGCACCTTCCTTTATTACGTGAACGGCGATGGCACTGCGATCCGCTACGGAATCGGAGTCGGACGCGATGGCTTCACCTGGGCCGGAACCGAGAAGGTCACCCGCATGGCGGAATGGCCTGACTGGCATCCGCCCTCGGAAATGATCGAGCGCCAGCCCTACCTGCCGCGCTTCATGGCCGGCGGCGAAAGCAATCCGATGGGAGCACGCGCTCTCTATCTCGGCAAGACGATCTACCGCGTGCACGGCACCAACCAGCCGTCGACGATCGGCCAGTTCGTATCCTCGGGCTGCATTCGCATGCTGAACGAGGACGTCATGGACCTCTATTCGCGGGTCAAGGTCGGCACCAAGGTCGTGGTGCGCGGCGACGGCAAGGGTCCGCGCGCGCCGGGCAGCACTGCGGCTCGCTGAGCCGCGCTTCGTCGCGCTGACAAGCCGATCAGGGAATTCGCGGGACCCAATGTTCCTGCGAGTTCTCAAGCTTATATCAGGTCCGTCCCCGACATTCTTTTGTCCCAATATTTGCATGACGGCCCCGCACGAATCAGAAAGGATTCGTCGATGAGGTCGGCGGTCCGTCGGCCTTTACAGCTATCGCGACCATGATGCGGCGCTGGTGCGCCAGCTTTCTTAGCTCTGGTGTCGTGCGTGCTGCGCCCGTTCGGGCGAACCATCGGTTTATGGCTGCCGGATTCGCAAATGCTTCCCGATCTTCGGATCGTCATCGCTGCCGTGATATCGACCTTCGTACTAACGGTGGGCGTCGGCTTCTACGCGTCATCGCGGCTGATCAGCGAACCCAAGAAGAGCACCGACTCGATCGCCGCCCTTGACGCCACACCCGTCAATCGGATCGCGTTGAGCTGGCCTGCACCGACACGCCAGCCGGAACCCTTGGCGCTTGATTTCGCGGTCACGGCGAAAGCCCTGCGCAACCCGGTTCGCGACGTGACCCATGAATTCCCCGTAGCGGAGAAGCCATCGGAACCGGAAGCAGCGCCGGTTCGGACATCAGCCATCGATACGGCAAAATCACCGGTCGAGAGAGCGGCGACGTCATCGCCGGCAGCCGCGCCATTGGACTCTGCATTGCCGCAGGCCGTAACGCCACAAGTGGTAACGCCACAAGTCGTAACGCCGCAAGTCGTAACGCCGCAAGCCGCACCGGCGGAGACCGCAACACCGCAGTCCGCACCGCCGGAGGCAGCAAAGCCGGAACCCGCACCGCCAGCACCGGCCGCAGCCATTGCCGTGACCGAAGCGCCGAAGCCCGCGCCCGAGCCGGATATCCGCGTCGCGGTCCAGTATCCGCCGATCCTCGAGCTTCCGCCGGAATTGCGGGCTCCAGTCGTGTCCGCCGCACCGGCCATAACCGCCGACACGCCCCCGTCCGAGGCGCCGGCCACCACCGGCTCGATTGCCGAACAGGGCGCGAAAGCCGACAATGAATCCGATGTGCAGCCAGGCAAGGAGCCGGAGACCAAGCTCGCAAGCCGGCCGGAGCCGGACGATTCAGTCGGTTCGACCTGGCAGTCGATCGAGACCGTTCCGGTCCCGAAAGCTGCGCCGGGGCTGAAACGAGCCAAGGCCGCTCCGAAAAAAAAGGCCGCAGCCCCGAAGAAAGTCGTGAGACGGCCGGTCCGGCGCGCCGCTCCGCCCGCACAACCGGCCGCGCCGAATTTCTTCAATATGTTCACGCTGCAGCAGCCGCCGCGCTGACCGGCGCCAAGCGGATAGGCATAGCGGGCATAACTGGCGTTTTGGCTGATCCGGCTTACATCGGCTGATCAGCCAGGTACGGTCCGCCGCATGATCCCACTCTCGATTCTCGATCTCTCTCCCGTCCCCGCAGGCGGCTCCGCCGCGCAGTCGTTGCGCGACTCCATCGATCTCGCGCGCCACGCCGACACCCTCGGCTATCGGCGCTATTGGCTCGCGGAGCATCACAATCTTGCAAATATCGCGAGTTCCGCCCCCGACATCATGATCGGCCAGATTGCCGCGGCGACGCGCAACATGCGCGTCGGCTCGGGCGGCGTGATGCTGCCGAACCATGCGCCGCTCGCCGTTGCGGAGCGGTTCAAGGTGCTGGAAGCGCTGTTTCCCGGCCGAATCGATCTCGGTCTCGGCCGCGCGCCCGGAACCGACCACGTCACCTCGATCGCATTGCGACGGCGGCAGGACATTCGCGACGAAGACGACTTCCTCGACCGCTTCCAGGAATTGCTGCTGCTGGAAAACAAGGGCTACCCGAAAGATCATCCATTCAGCAACGTGCAGGCGATGCCGAACGATGTCGCGCTGCCGCCGATCTTCCTGCTTGGGTCAAGTGACTACAGCGCGCAGCTTGCAGCCCAGATCGGCGCCGGCTTTTCCTTCGCGCATCATTTCGCCGGACACGATGCAGCCGATGCGATGCGGCTCTATCGCGACAGATTCAAGCCGTCGCAATTTCTGAAAGAGCCGCTGGCGATCCTCGCCACCGCAGCGGTCGTTGCCGAGACAGCCGAGGAAGCCGAGCGGCTTGCATCCACCATCGACCTGAACTTCGTGCGCCGCGCCAAGGGCACCTACGCGCCGCTGGAAAGTCCGGACGTGGCGCTGGCTTACGATTATTCGCCGATCGACCGCGAACGCATCGCGCAGAACCGCGAACGGCTCGCGGTCGGCACCCCGGCGATGGTGAAGGCGCGGCTCGACGCCCTCGCCGCAGCAACGCAGGCAGACGAGATCATGATCACGACCATGGTCTTCGACCACCAGGCCCGCAAACGATCCTACACGTTGCTGGCGGAGGCGTTTTCTCTCCTGGCATCGCGTGCTAAGCCGCAACCGCAGGCGACCACGGCTGGTTGAGTGATCGCACGAGAGAGTTCGGAAGATTAGACTTTTGGGGAGATCAGACTTGGGCAAGCATGTTTCGCTCACCACCACCGATCAACATACACTCGGCGCCTACCGCGCCGATCCTGCGGGCAAGCCGAAGGGTGCGATGGTGGTCGTGCAGGAAATCTTCGGCGTCAACAGCCACATCCGCAATGTCTGCGACCGTCTCGCCGCGGAAGGTTATGTCGCGGTGGCGCCCGCGGTGTTCGATCGCTTCGTGCGCGATTTCCAGTCGGGCTATACGCCCGACGAGGTCGCGCATGCGCGGACCCACATCGCCAAGGTCGACTGGTCGAAGTTGCTGCTCGATATCCAGGCCGGCATCGACGAGGTGAAGTCGGTCGGACCGGTGGGAGTGATCGGTTTCTGCCTCGGAGGCAGCGCGGCATTCCTGGCCGCCACACGGCTCGACGGCATCAAGGCAGCAGTCGCCTATTACGGCGGACAGATCGTGAAATACGCCGACGAGAAGCCGAAATGCCCGGTGCAGATGCATTTCGGCGAGACCGACGCCAGCATCCCGATGGCGGATGTCGAGATCGTCAAGCAGAAGCGGCCCGATTGCGAGATCTACGTTTATCCGGCCGGGCACGGCTTCTATTGCGACGAACGCGCAAGCTTCCATGACGACAGTGCGAAGCTTGCATGGCAGCGGACCACCGCATTTCTTGACAAGAATATGAAATAGCGTCGCGCGAGAGCGCGCCACCGGACATGCACATGGCGCGCCGGATGTGGCGCGCCATTCGCTTATCAAAAAATTGAACATGCCCGACGCAGCCGATTGCGATTCGGATGCGATCTGTTATCCCGTTCGCGGTTCCATCCCGTTCGATCAAAGGATTGCGCGATGCCGTCGAACACCTTTCTCCGCCTGATTCAGTCTTGCGTTTGCGTCTCGGCGACCATGTTTGCTGCCTCGTCCGTCTCCGCCCAGACGCCACCGAACCTCGTCGGCACCTGGAAGGGCAAAGCCGAGGCGGTCATCATCGGCGCCAACCCCTATCGTGTTGCCGAGACCCCCGGGCCCAATTTCGGTGGCCCGATGGAATTTACCTATGTCGTCAAGCAGCAGCAGGGCACCCGCTTCACCGGCGAACTCTCGGCCAAGGTCAACGAAACGGTCATCGGCACCCTGCGTCCGCCGGAATACCGCAGCGGCATCATGCTCGACAATGACGGCGAATACGACTTCACGCTGCGCGATGCGAAGACCATGGACGTTTGCTACCGGCACACCAACATGACCAGCAAGGCTGTCGCATGCTGGACCATGGAGAAGCAGCCGTAATATCGAGCGGTGAGCAGCCCGCATGTCGCGGTCGCGACATGCGGGATCATCCGTCCAGGATTTCGCGAAACGCGTGCCCCGGCGACGCGTTCGAGACTGTCAGATCAGAACCAGCGCTCGCGCACGGTGATGGTGTCGCCGGGCCGCATCGGGAAATCCGCGGGCACGCGGGTGCGCATCACTTCGCCGTTGAAGTTGCGCGCGACCAGGATGTCACTCTTGCTGGCACGCGGCGCGAACCCGCCGGCGATGGCGACGGCGGCCTCCACGGTCATGTTGGGAACGTACGGATATTGCCCGGGCGCATTAACCTCGCCGAGGATGAAGAACGGGCGATAGACCTCGACCTCGACCGAGACATGCGGATTGCGGATATAGCCCGAGCGAAGCCGGCTCGAGATCGCAGCGGCGACCTGGCTGGTGGTCAATCCGCGCACCGGCACCGACCCGATCAGGGTCATCGAGATATTTCCGGACGCGTCGACAATGTAGGAATTCGTCAGGCCTTCCTGGCCGAACACCTGCACCCGCAGCCGGTCACCGGCATCGAGCTGATACGGCGCGTCATACCCGGTCAGTCCGGCCGGAGCATATGGCCCGCCGGCCGCCACCATGACCGGGGCGGGCGCCTGGACCTGCACCACCGCCGGCTCGCCCTCGACTGCGACCGGGGCAACCGCAACCTGATTGTGCACGCAGGCGGGTAGCGCCAGCGCGACAAGCAATACGGGCAGGCGAAGCGTGGCCTTGGGCCGCATAAGGAGGATCCGGGCAGTAAATTCCAGCCCAATTAACCCCCTGTATGGTTAACAAAGCCTCACCAAGGCCGGGTTAGTGGCTATCAGCCTCCGGGGCTGGGCTCTTGCGCTTGGCATAGGCGCCGTCTTCCAGCGGGATGGATTTGACGGCGATCCGGTCCGAGATCGCCGCGATCAGCATCGAGCCGAGGAACACGACGTGGATGCCGGCCATCCAGGCCAATTTCTTGTCGTCATAAGTGCCGACATTCATGAACGCCTTCAGCAACTGGATTGCCGAGATCGCGACGATCGACGACAGCAGCTTCATCTTCAGACCGCCGAAATCGACCTTGGCCATCCATTGCGGCAGGTCGTGATGTTCGACGTCGAATTTGGAGACGAAATTTTCGTAGCCCGAGAAAACAACGATCAGGATCAGATTCGCCACCAGCACGATATCGATCAGAGCCAGAACACCGAGGATCACCTCCGCCTCGGTCAGGGTGCCGGCCTTCAACGCGAAGTGGGCCAATTCGCGCAGGAAATGTACCAGCAATACGACCAGCCCGATCACGAGGCCGATATAGAACGGGGCCAGCAGCCAGCGGCTGCGAAACAGCATCGCCTCGAAGAACTGCTCAAGCCGGCGCATCGATAATGTCCCCAAGCAACGTGACCCGGGCACCAGCTACAGAGGCGGTGCAAAGGCAGGCAAACCAATCGTACATTCAAAAAGCGGCGGGTTGCCCCGCCGCCGTTCAGGCTCGCACGACCGCGATAACTAGGCCGCCACGCCGGTGCCGATCGGACAGCTCACACCGGTACCGCCGAGCCCGCAATAGCCGGACGGATTTTTCGCCAGATATTGCTGGTGATAGTCCTCGGCAAAGAAGAATTCCGGCGCGTCGACGATTTCGGTCGTGATCGCACCGTAGCGCTTGTCTGCAAGCGCCTTGGCATACATCGCCCTCGACTCTTCAGCCGCTTTGCGCTGGGCCTCGTCGAAGACATAGATCCCGGATCGATATTGCGTTCCAATATCGTTGCCCTGACGCATCCCCTGGGTGGGGTCGTGATTTTCCCAGAAGGTCTTCAGCAGCTTCTCGTAGGAAATTTTCTTCGGGTCGAAGACCACCAGCACCACCTCGTTATGCCCGGTGCGTCCCGAACACACCTCTTCGTAGGTGGGGTTCGGGGTGGGACCGCCGGCATAGCCGACCGCGGTGACGAAGATGCCGTCGCCCAGCTCCCAGAACTTTCGCTCGGCGCCCCAGAAACAGCCGAAGCCGAACAGCGCCATCTGCGCGCCCTCCGGATAGGGGCCCTTCAGCGGGTTGCCGTTGACGTAATGGGTGCGGGCGGTCGGGATCGGCGTAGCGCGGCCGGGCAGCGCTTCGGCCTTGCTCGGGATGGTCAGAGACTTCTTGAACGTGAACATCGGCGGGTCTCCTTCATTCTGCACCCCAATATAAGGGCGGCGGCGCCGTTCCGCAGGCCCCTCCCGGATCACGACCTGCACCGGGACCTGACGTATGGGGACCTGACGTATCGGGACCTGGCGTGTCGGGACGCAACGTCACGTCATCTTCCCCTCGCTTCGCCGACGCCCTATGCTGGCGGACTGAATCAGGTCGTGTGAGAGGCAAATCATGAGGTTCAACGCCGTCGCGCTCGGGCTTGCCGTGTCCCTGCTCGCGAGCCCGCTCTCCGCCCAGACCGGAACGCCCCCGCCCTATGGTGCGCCGATCCCGCTGGAAGCGGCGAAGAAGGTCGTTGCCGCAGCCGAGGCAGAGGCAGTCCGCAACAACTGGCAGGTGGCGATCGCGGTCATCGACAGCGGCGGGCACCTCGTCATGATGCAGAAGCTCGACAATACGCAGCTGGTCTCGATCCGGGTGGCCGAGGCCAAGGCGAAGTCGGCCCTCGGATTCCGACTGCCGACCAAGCTGCTGGAGGACGCCGTTGCGGCCGGCGGCGCCGGCTCGCGGCTCTTGGCGG
>Ga0209906_100376_pt1 | contig 22357 bp, 23 predicted proteins | sample FECB24metaG_FD_188303 | JGI IMG/M metagenome (GOLD analysis project Ga0209906, IMG submission 188303) | Cyanobacterial communities from the Joint Genome Institute, California, USA from Joint Genome Institute, California, USA - FECB-24 metaG... ... | reverse complement strand
CCGGCCCGCCATGGCCGGGAAAGTAGATCCGGTCGTCGCGCGCCAGGAGCTTGTGCAGCGAGGCCATGTAGTCCGCCATCGCCCCGTCAGGCGGCGCGACGATCGTCGTCGCCCACGCCATCACATGATCGGCGGAAAACAGGACACCGGTGCCCTCCAGGGCGAAGGCCATGTGGTTGGCCGCGTGCCCCGGCGTGAAGACGCCGCGGATCGCCCAGCCGTCGCCCTCGATGACCTGGTCGTCCGACAGATGCAAATCCGGTGTGAAATCCGTGTCGTTGCTGGCGTCCAGAGGGTTCAGTCCGCCGATTCGGAGCGGTCTCGCCGAGCGATAGGCGCCCTCTGCGACCGTAACCGCGCCCGTCGCGGCCTTCAATCGCGCCGCCAGCGGCGAGTGGTCGCGATGGGTGTGACTGATGAAGATGTGGCTGACCGGACGGCCGGCGATCGTTGCCATAAGGGCCTCGAAATGCGCACTGTCCTCGGGTCCCGGGTCGATCACCGCGAGCGTGTCGGAGCCGACGATGTATGAGTTCGTGCCATGAAACGTGAAGGGTCCGGGGTTGTTGACCGTCACGCGCGACACGTTGGCGGCGACCTTCACGGCGCTGCCGTAGGAGGGTTCAAACGCCGTTTCGAAGTCGAGGGACATACGGAATCTTCCTGGGACCGGAGAGGCGGGCAGTCGCGAATGCGGTTGCCGCATATCACGGCAGCCAATGTACCGGAACCCGACTGAGGCGGATTGCGCCCAAGTTCAGGGTGGGAACCAGGGCATGTGAAGCGCAATCGCCATGCGCCAGCCCGCCTTCGCAAAGCTGTGTCGCCCGCCGACAAACAACATTCGCGTCGCCGGCGCGATTCTCAGCGCCGGCGTTTGGCCTGCATTGCATGCGGGCCAATTGCCCGCATTGCATGCGAAACACTGATTCACTATAAGGCCGACATCGTTCTGGCGGCACGCCAGATTGGGGCGTAGCCAAGTGGTAAGGCAGCGGTTTTTGGTACCGCCATCCCCTGGTTCGAATCCAGGCGCCCCAGCCAGCCGCGAAGCCTCTGCGCCACGCCGTTCCAATGACCGGTTGCTCGAAACCTTGAAGGGATAGAAGTGCAAGGTTCGGTTGCGATACTGGCATGCGTCTACAACGGCGAACCGTTCCTCGGCCAACAACTGTCGTCGCTGGCCGGCCAGTCCTTTCCGCGCATCGACCTGATCCTGTCCGACGACGGCTCGACCGACGGTTCCCGCGAATTGCTCGCAACCTACGGCTCCAGCTGGCGCAAGGGACGGTTCGAGATCGTCCAGGGGCCGGGCAAAGGGTTCGCCGAGAATTTCAGGTCGCAACTGGTCAACGAGGCGATCGAGGGAGACTATTTCGCGTTTTGCGACCAGGACGACGTCTGGGCGCCGGACAAATTGTCGACGGCCGTGGCCTGGCTGGCGCAGCAATCGCCGGACAGGCCCGCGCTCTATTGTTCCCGCACCCGGATCGTCGACATCGCTGGCAGGCCTGTGGCCCAGTCGCCGCTGTTCACCGCGCCGCCGACATTCCGCAACGCGATCGTGCAGAGCATCGCCGGCGGAAACACGATGGTGATGAACGCCGCCGCCCGCCGCCTGATGGCCGAGGCGTCCAGGCGCTCGGGCTTCGTCAGCCATGACTGGTGGTGCTACATGATGGTGACGGGAGCAGGCGGCGCGATCCGCTACGACCCGACCCCGCTGATCGACTACCGTCAACACCAGGGCAATCTTGTCGGCTCGAACGATTCGATCCTGTCGCGGCTTGGCCGTACGTCCTTCCTGCTGAAGGGAGGCTTTGCCTCGTGGACGGACCGCAACATCGCCGGCCTGCGCGCCTGCGAGGACCTGCTGGACGAAGAGGCGCGGCGCGTGCTCGACCATTTCGACCGGTTGAGGCGGATGTTCCTGCCGCGCCGGCTGTTCGAACTCTACCGTTCCGGGCTCTATCGCCAGACCAAGGCCGGCCAGATCAGCCTCTACATCGCCTCGGCCATCAACCGGCTCTGAGGGGCCGCGTCGAGGCAGCCGCAACTCCTTGCGCCGTGGATGGAAATCCGTGTCCTCAGCGTCCAGCCGAATGCTTGTGGGCCCGTGCCAGGGTTGAAAGGCGTTGGCTTTCAACGGCTTGAACGGATGCCCTGCCGACGCTGCGGAAATCTTCGGCCGAATTCGGTCAACGCCCCCTCCGGGTGCCGACAAAATGGCGCGAACGATTTCAGTCGAGGACGCCATGACCGACCAGACACCTTCCCTGAACCTGCCCTTCATCATGCCTTCCCAGGCGCAAAAGCACGTCACGCACAACCAGGCGCTCGAGATACTCGACGCCGTCGTGCAACTGTCCGTCATCGACGCCGACGCCAGCGCGCCGCCATCCACGCCGTCGGAAGGCGACCGCCACATCGTCGGCCCGTCGCCATCGGGCGCATGGACCGGCCACGAGGCGGAGATCGCAGTCGCGCGGCCAGGCGGCTGGGTCTTCGTCGCGCCCGCCGCTGGCTGGCTTGCATGGGCGCAAGCTGACGCGCGGCTGATGGTGTTCGACGGCGACGCCTGGATTTCGACCATCGACGCCGCGATCAATCCGGCCCCGCTTGTCGGGGTCAACGCGATTGCCGACCTGACGAACCGGCTCGCCGTCGCCAGCGACGCCAGTCTGTTCACGCATGCCGGAGACGATCACCGCCTGAAGATCAACAAGGCGGCGGCCGGCGACACCGCGTCGATCCTGTTCCAGACCGGGTTTTCGGGGCGGGCCGAGTTCGGGCTTGCCGGCGACAATGCATGGCGGCTGAAGACGAGCGTCGACGGCGCGACCTGGACCGAGGCGATTCATGCCGACACGGCCGGCCATGTCAGCTTTCCGGCAGGCGTCCGTCACGCGCCGACCGGAGCCGCCGTCAGTGGGTTGATCTTCACGCCAGGCGGAGACGGCCAGATCTCGATCTACCGCAACGAGACAGGGCGACCGCAGAATCCGCGCGGCGCCACGCTGGCGTCGGTATCCGGCGACCTGATTACCTTGACCACCAATGTCGCAAATCTGTTCTTCCACGCGATGATGCGCGACGTATCGCTCGTTCGGATCTGGAACCTGACGCGAACGCCCCAGGCGCCGGCCTGGGTCAAATGGGATCCCGCGGTGAACCAGCTCCAGGTGACGAATGCCGCGGATGTCGTCGGCTGGCTGTCGGGCGATACGATCCAGATCGGCGACCCGACCAGCGTGACGCCGATCCGGAGCATCGCCATCGACATCTCGCCGATGATGCAGAACATGCTGGGCGCCGTGTTTCCTCAGTCGGGAATTGTCCTCAAGGCGGCGGTCAGCGGAACGACGGCCGTCGCGCTGCTCATGTCGGGGGCGGGAACGGCCGGGTCGTTCTCCGGCATCAACAGCTCCACCACCGGCCAGATCAACAATGAGACAATCCTCGTGCCGTCCAGCGTCGCATCGCCGGTCTCATCATCCAACCTGCTGTTCCTGCGTGAGGATGGCGACGCGGGGACGGCGCTCGGCACGAGTTTGTTGAGCGTGATCGGGCTGTTTGCCTGAACCCGTCAGGTCAGCGGGGTGGCTGGCAGACAGACTTGCCCGGCGAAAGACCCCGCACCGGTGTCACAGAAGCCGCTCCACCACCCGATCAAGGCTGGCTTGCCATCGGGGCGCGGTCCAGCCGTAGGTTGCGGCCAGTTTTTCCGTCGAAAGGCAGGAGTTGGCCGGCCGCCGCGCTTTGGTGGGATAGTCGCGGGTCGCGATGTCCCTGACCGTCGCGACCGGACCGCCCCTTTGGCCGCTGCACTCCATGATCTGGCGCGTAAATCCGCTCCAGTTGACCGAGCCTGTTCCGGCCAGGTGAAAGATGCCGGAGGCGCGTTCCTGGCCGATCGTCGGCAGCGTCCTGGCGATGTGGAGAATGGCGTCGGCTATGTCGAGTGCCGATGTCGGATTGCCGAACTGATCGGCCACGATCTTCAGCTCTTCCCTCTCGCCTGCCAGCCGCAGCATCGTCTTGACGAAATTCTTGCCGAAAGGGCTGTAGACCCACGCGGTGCGCAGGATGACGTGGCGCGGGTTTGCCGCCGCGACCGCAAGCTCGCCGGCGAGCTTGGAAGCGCCGTACACCCCCACGGGATTGGTCGGGTCGTCCTCGACGTAAGGTCCGGACTTCGACCCGTCGAAAACATAGTCCGTCGACAGATGGATGACCGGAACGCCCAACTGCGCGGCGGCGGCAGCCACGAGCCCTGCGCCGGCGCCATTGATCGCATGCGCGATGGCGGCTTCGTCCTCGGCCTGGTCGACGGCTGTGTAGGCGGCAGCGGAGACGATCAGGTCGGGCCGGGCCGCGGCCAGCGCCGGGGCAATCATCTCCGGGACAGCGAGATCGAACTCGGGACGGCCAACGAGCACGACTTCCACACCGGTTCCGGCATGCGCACTTTCCGCCAGGCTTTGGGCCACCTGGCCGTCGCGTCCGGTGACGGCGATCCTCACTCGGCGGCTTTCGTCGCTTCGCCGAGCCGCTGTCCGGAGTATTTCTCGGCCCGGATCGGCCCCCACCACCAGTCATTGGCGAGATACCAGTCGATGGTGCGCGCGAGGCCGCTCTGGAAGCTCTCCTGCGGCTCCCAGCCGAGCTCGCGCTTGATCTTCGACGCATCAATGGCGTAGCGGCGGTCATGGCCTGGGCGATCGGTGACGTAGGTGATCAGGTCGCGATAGCTGCGGCCTTTCGAACGCGGCCGCTTCGTGTCGAGGATGTCGCAGATCGTCTGCACGACCGACAGGTTGGTGCGCTCCGAATTGCCCCCGACATTGTAGCTCTCGCCGTTGACGCCCCTGGTTGCGATCGTGGCCAGCGCGCGCGCGTGGTCCTCGACATAGAGCCAGTCGCGCACGTTCTCGCCCTTGCCGTAGATCGGCAGCGGCTTCTCGTCGAGCGCGTTCAGGATGACGAGCGGGATGAGCTTTTCGGGGAAGTGGAACGGGCCATAATTGTTCGAGCAGTTGGAAAGGACAACCGGCAGGCCATAGGTCTCGTGCCAGGCGCGGACCAGATGGTCGGATGCAGCCTTCGACGCCGAGTACGGCGAGGAGGGCGCATAGGACGTCTCCTCGGTGAAGATCCCGCTGTCGAAGGGGAGGTCGCCGAACACCTCGTCGGTGGAGATGTGATGGAAGCGGAAGCGCTCCTTCTTCTCACCCGATAGTCCGCGATAATACTCGAGCGCAGCCTTCAGCATCCGGAACGTGCCGATGACATTGGTCTCGATGAAGGCCTCGGGCCCGTCGATCGAGCGGTCGACATGGCTCTCTGCGGCGAGGTGCATCACCACGTCGATGTCGTCGCGCCTCAGGATATCGAGGATCGCTGCGTCGTCGCAGATGTCCTTCTGCTCGAAGCGGTAATTGTGCTGGTTCTCGATCGCCCGCAGCGAGGCGAGGTTGCCGGCATAGGTCAGCTTGTCGACATTGGTGACGTTGTTCGACAGGTCCGAGCAGATGTGCCGGCACACTGCGGAACCAATGAAGCCGGCGCCGCCGGTGACGAGAAAGTTCATTGAAACCTCGCTTAGTCAAACACCTGGGCATCGGCCATGAGCGGCGCGCTTTTGTCCTTGTCCGACAGATGCCGTGCCCCGCCGACGCTTGGCCAGTCGATTCCGATCGCCGGATCGTCGAACCTGATCGAGCGATCATGCTCTCTCGAGTAGACATTTGTCACCTTGTAGAGAACCTCGGTGCTTTCCACGAGGGTGATCAATCCGTGCGCGAAGCCCTTTGGGACAAGAAGCTGGTTCCAGCGTTCGGCCGAGAGTTCAAGCGAGACCCATTTGCCGAAGGTCGGCGACGTGCGCCTGATATCCACGACCACGTCAAGAATGGCGCCACGCGTCACCCGGACAAGCTTGTCCTGGGCGAAGGGAGGAAGCTGGTAGTGCAGGCCGCGGACGGTGCCCGCTTCGGCCGAAAGGGAGTGGTTGTCCTGGACGAAGTCGAGATCGATCCCGGCAGCTTTCAGATCGGCGGACTTGTACGTTTCCGAAAAGAAGCCGCGGCTGTCGCCGAACTTCTGCGGGGTGATTTCAAAGACACCCTTCAGCCCGAGTTCCCTGACCGCGACCATGTCAGGATTCCGTGATTTCGGCCACGCGGCGGCGCAAATAGGTTGCATACTCGTTCTTGCCGAGCATCGCCGCTCTCTTCAGCACGCGCTCGGGCTCAAGCCAGCCCTTCTCCACGCCGATTTCTTCGGGGCAGGCGATCTTGATGCCTTGCCGATGCTCGATCGTGCGGACGAAGGAAGACGCCTCGTGCAGGCTGTCATGCGTGCCGGTATCGAGCCAGGCATATCCGCGGCCCAACTGATGGACGTGAAGCGTGCCGCGTTCGAGATAGACATTGTTGACCGTCGTGATCTCGAGTTCGCCGCGCGCCGATGGCTTGATCGATCGGGCGATTTCGAGAACGTCGTTGTCGTAGAAGTAGAGGCCGGTGACCGCCCAGTTCGACTTCGGCTTTTCCGGTTTCTCTTCGATCGTGAGCGCCTGGCCAGTCACTTTGTCGAACGAGACCACACCGTAGCGCTGCGGATCCTCGACGTGATAGGCGAACACCGACGCCCCGCCGGTGCGAGCGGCCGCCTTCTGGCAGATGTCGGACAGGCCTTCACCGAAATAGATGTTATCGCCGAGGATCATCGCGACATTGCTGTCGCCGACAAAATCAGCTCCGATGATGAAGGCTTCCGCGAGGCCGTTCGGCTGTGGCTGCTCAGCGTACGAAATCGAGATGCCGAATTCGCCGCCGTCGCCCAGGAGATCACGAAACACCGGTAGGTCGCGTGGCGTCGATATGACCAATATGTCGCGAATCCCAGCGAGCATCAGGACGCTCAGCGGATAATAGATCATCGGCTTGTCGTAGATCGGCAATATCTGCTTCGACACCGCGAGGGTGAGCGGATAAAGCCGCGTTCCGCTGCCGCCCGCTAGAATAATACCCTTCATGAATGACACTCTGCGCTCGGAGACAGTTGTATTTCTGCGGCAGGCCGGAGCCCGACGCGGACTATCACGTTGCAGCTTCGACAGTCCATAACGATTTGTAACTGCGGGCGATCAATGGGGCTACCGACAGCCGGCGAGCGAGTGTTGGACATTCCCAGCAGCCAGCCTCGCGCAAGTCTGCGCCGGTAACCTCCGGCCGAGTGTTACTCTATGAAGGATCTGCTGCGATGAGCATTTTCACAACGATGCGCGCTGGAGTTTCGGTAATTCCGCCGCAGACCAATCGCATGCCGTCGATGGGGGAAGGCAGCGCGTCGAGCGACAGCTTCTCGTCACTCGTCAATGGCCGTTCGCTCGCGCCCGAGGACAGCGCCTCGCTGCGCCTGTCGATTTACAACGCGATCTCCGCCGATACGCGGGATTATCTTTCGAACAGCCTCACCAATCGTCAAGGCGACCTGACGAACGAACTGCCTTCCGGCGGTTCCGAACGCGACGACGAGGTGACCAACAAGCCGGGCGAAGAGGTGACGAACGAACTGCTCGCCGGGTCGTCGGGTGGCTCGTCAGATGGCGTGTCGAATGATCTTCCGCGGGTTGACGTACCAGACGACGAGGTCGGCAGCCCGATCGGCGAAGGCACCGTCACCAACGAACGACCGCTCGTCCAAGTGTGATCGCCTGAGCCCCGTCACGTTGCCTCTGGTGGCAACGCAGCCTCAACCCCAACATAATCCGCACAGTTAGAGCACGCGAACCAGCGCGGTGCTCGAGACCGTCTTGCCGGCTATGCTGCGATCGATCTTGACGCGGATCAGCCTGGGGATGGCGTCATCCTTGGTCCAGGTGGTGGTGAAGCTGGATCCGTCCTCAGAGTAGCTGAACGAGATCGAGTCGAAATTTTCCAGAATGATGACGGTGACCTTCGATTCCTCGTCGGGCTCGCCGGGTCGCCGCAGGGCGAGCGTTTCGACCAGGCGCGGCTTGCCCGTCTGGCGGTCGACATAGAGCCGTATGTCGCGGAGCGCCAAGGAGTAGAAGCCCTGGCGGGTGACCGCGGCGAAACGTGCTTCGGTTGGCCCGCCGTCGAACATCTTCCGCTCATCCTCCTCCTGCCCGGGAAGCAGCGCCTTCTTTGCGGCCGCAAACGTCCGCTCCAGATGCGATACGGCGCCGGTCAGTTCGGACTTTGCGATGATCTGCTCACGCAGATTGGCGACCGACCTCAACTGGCCGAACACGCCGGTCATCAGCGCCGCCATCACCCCGATGACCGAGAGAGCCACGAGAATTTCGATCAGGACGAAGCCCTGATTGCCAGTTTGCGACGGGCGGATCACGGAACCAACTCCGCCGCATGGCTCTGGAATGTCTGGTAGGTATAGCGCGGACCATTGCGGCCGCGCGGCCAGATGGTGGCGGTGACAGCCATCAGAGGCCGGGAATGGCTGTCCCTGATCGCGAGTGTGGACGCTTGCCACAATTCGCCCTCGTCCAGTTCGCCGTTGAACGTGCCTTCTTCCACCAGAATCGGGAACTCATTCGCGACGAGTTTGTCGAGAGCGGCGCCCGCCACCTGCATGTCGCCGGCGCGCCCAAGCGTTCGCACGCTCTGCGAGATGGTTTCGAGGCTGACGGCAAGCGCGATCGAAAGGATCGTGAACGCGATGATCGTCTCGAGCAGCGCGAAACCTTCGTCCTGCCGTGGCGCGGCTGTCGTCATGGCGCGTCGACAGCCTTGAGCCGTGGCACGCCGGTCAGCCAGTTCACCTCGATCCGCGCTTGTCCGGAGCGTGCATCCGACAGCATGATATCAGCACCGGAGGAACTGCCGTCCGGCCGGAAGATGAGAAAGTAGGTCGAGCCGTCATCCGAGACGAACTCGGCGCCGGCGATCATCTTGATCTGCTGTCCCTCGGGCAGCGTCACCGGCCTGGCACCGCTCGGATACGTATATCGGCGGTTGTTCGCGTCGATCGCCACCATGGCGTTCCGCCCCTTCAGGATCGCGTCGCTGCGCGCCTGGAAGAGCAGGGACTGCATGGCCTGCGCCGATTGCAGCGTCGTCGTCCGGTTGTCGCGCCGCGCCATGGTCGATCCGACCGAGCCGAGCACCATTGCGATCATCACCATGGCGACGAGGAACTCGACCAGCGTGAAGCCTGCCTCGTTTTCCCGTGTTGCCTCCGTGGGGGTCGAGCGCGTCATCATCGGATCGCGATCTCGTTGATGCTGAGCAGCGTCGTCATGACGGACACGACGAGGGTGCCGACGAGACCGCCCAGCAGGATCGTCATGGCCGGGGTCAGCAGCGCCAATGCGCGCGAGATGTTGCGCTGGATCTGCACCTGCGTCATCGAGCCGGAGCGGCCCATCATCGTGGCGAGATTGTTCGATTCCTCACCGAGCCTGATCAGCGACAGCACCTGGTCGGGAAACGCGTCCGACGATTTCAGCGCCTGCCAGATCGGCTCGCCCGACGCGACGCGCTGCCGGGCGAGCAGGAGCCTCGACTTGTGATGCGCGGAAGACGCCGTACTGGCGGCGAGGTTCATGGCGTCGAGCATCGGGACGCCATTGCCCAGCAGCAGCGACATCGTGTTGAGGTAGCGCTCGCGGGTCGTGCTGCGGATCAGCCCCGAGATGATTGGAATCCGTCCCGCAACGTCAACCAGTCGCGCCTTCGTGGCGGGCCGGCGCATGAACATCATCAGCAGCAGGACCCCGCCGGCGAGAGCGGCGACGATAAGCATGCCGTACTGGCTGATAATCTCGCCAAAGCCTCCGAGCGCCCGCACAATGAATGGCGCCTCGGTACCCGCGTTGGAGAAGATCGGCTCGAGCGCCGGCACCAGGTAGAGCGACAGCACCAAAAGCGCGCCCGCCATGATGCACAGCAGGAAGATCGGATAGATCATCGCCTCGATGATCTCGGAACGGCGCTTGGCGCGCAAGGTGTGGTTCTTGGCGAGTTCCGAGACGACGATGTCGAGCCGGCCGCTGCTCTCGCCGCTGGCCACCAGCGCGACCACGTCCTCGGGCATGTTGGGCTGGCTGGCAAAGGCCTCCGCGACCGACTTGCCTTCGGTGATCTGCGAGTGGATCGCCTGGATATGCGCCTTCTGCGCCTTGTTTGTCTCAGCGTCGGCCACCGCCTTCAGCGCGATGTCGACATTGAAGCCCGAGCCGATGATGACGGCCAGTTCGCTCAGGAAGTGGGTGAGGTCGAGCTTCGGCTTGAACACGTCGAAGATTGAGCTGCTGGCTGTTTTCGCGGCGGATTCGCCATTGGCGGCCTTGATCTCGTATGGAATCTTGCCGGATTGCGACAGCTGACGCACGGCGTCGGCCGCATCGATCGCCATGACGTAGCCGGTGTCGTGGCCACCGGACTGGCCGTAGGCCCGAAACTTGAAGCGCGTCGTCTTCATGCCCGTGCAGCCGCAGCGGCGCGGATGATCCGCGCGTCAGGAGACGTGGGGCAGAACGGGCTCACGAGACAGGTTCCTCCGCCGGGTTGGCCACCAGATCCATGTTCAGGACCCGCTGCACTTCCTCGCGCGTCGTGATCCCTTGCGCGACGAGCCCGGCCGCCTGAAGCGGCATCGATACAAGGCCGTTGGCGATCGCATGCGCTTGCAACTGTTCTTCGCCGGCGCCGCGGCTGATCATGGCGCCCAGTTCCTGGCTGACCTCCAGAATCTCGAAAGTGACTGTGCGGCCAGCAAACCCGCTGCCGCGGCACCGGTCGCACGGCAAGTTGTGGCCCTCGGCGCCGTGAGCCGCGCCATGGCATTTGGGGCAGACCTTCCGCACCAGCCGCTGGGCGATGACCGCGCGGATGGTTGCGCCGATCAGGAAGCCGTCGACACCCATGTCGAGCAGGCGGGTCAGGGCGCCCGCGGCGCTGTTGGTGTGCAGCGTCGAGAACACGAGATGGCCCGTCAGCGCCGCCTGGATGGCGATCTGGGCCGTTTCCGCATCGCGGATTTCGCCGATCAGGATGACGTCCGGATCCTGCCGCAGCACCGATCGCAAGGCGCGTGCAAAGGTCAGTTCGATCGTCGGATCGACCTGAAGCTGCGTGATGCCCTCCAGACGGTATTCGACCGGATCCTCGACGGTGAAGATTTTCACCTCGTCCGGATCGCGTTCCTTGAGCAGCGAATAGAGCGTCGTCGTCTTGCCGGAGCCGGTCGGGCCGGTGATCAGCACGATCCCGTTCGAGATATGGGCGAGATCGCGGAATTTGGCGATCGCCTGGCGGTCGAAGCCGAGCGCGTCGAGGCTGAGCGCCACGCCCGATTTGTCGAGGATGCGCAGCACAAACGTCTCGCCATGGACGCTTGGCAGCACGGAGACGCGCATGTCGATCTCCTGGCCGCGCACCGTCACGCGCATACGCCCGTCCTGCGGCAGGCGGCGCTCGGCGATGTTCAGCCGCGACAGGATCTTGATGCGCGTCGCGATGCCCGGATGCATCGACTTCGGCGCCGTGTCGGCGATGACCAGCAGGCCGTCGCACCGGAAACGGATTTTCAGATGGTCGATCGTCGGCTCGACATGGATATCGGTTGCGCCGCGGTCGACCGCCTGCTGGATGATCTGGGCGACGAACCGGATGACCGGGGCCTCGCGGGCATAGTCGCGCAGCCGCTCGATGTCGTCCGTATCGGCGCCGATATCATCCGACATGATGGAGACGGAATCGATCGCGTCGACCTTGTTTTCCTTCATCTGCCTGATGTGGTCGGCGATCGTGCTGCGCGGGAAGATGCGCAGCTCCGGCTCGCAGTCGAACTGGTAGCCGAGAACGTCGAGCGCGGAGCGGGAGAAGGGGTCTGCAACGCCGACAACCAGTCTGTCCTGCGCATGTGACAGCGGCAGGACATGGTTCGCCTCGAGGAAGTTGAGGCCGACGGAGCGGACCAGCGAGACATCGATCTCGTCGGGAATTCCGGCCAGGACGGGCACGTCGAAGAAGGATGACAGATGCTGCGCGAGATCGGCTTCGCGCAGCAGTCCGAGCTCGATCAGCACGGTGTCGACGGGATGATCCGTTGAACTCACGGCGTTGCGCGCACGCTTGACCGATTCCGTTGTCAGGATCTTGCGGTCGGCAAGAAACGACAGGAAGTCGGTGAACGCCGTGTTCTCCGCCAGGTTCATCGATCAATCGCTCCGTTCATTCCGCACCTAGTCGATGTTCGAGAGCAGCACATTTTCGACGCCGGCGCCAAGCAGCATAGCGCAATCGATCGCGCCGCTGAAGTCGCTTGCCCCTTCGGCCTGGAACTCGGGATTTCCCGTTCGCTCGACGATCTCGAAGTCGCCTGTCTCGTTCTCGCTCGCCGCGACGACCGCGCCGGCATAGCCCGACATCGCCGCACTTGCCGCCTTTACCAGTACGTCGATCCTGTAGATCTTCGGGCCTTCCGCTGGCTGGTCGAGGATGAACGGGTAGCGCGGCGTCGGGGCCGGCGGCAGGACACGCCCCAGCCGCGTGGAAATCCTCGGGCCCACGATGTTCTCGGTCGTGTTCTGAAGCGAGAAGACCTCGTTGATCGCCTGCACCGGTTTTCCCTTGAAGCCGGTGAAGTCGTACAACTCCTCCACCGCCTCAAACGGCTTCAGCTTCAGTCCGCCGGTCACAAGATCGTCGTGGCCTGTGCCGGGCGGCGGCGGCGCGTCGGGGAGCGTCCGGAACGCCACCGCTGCCTCGGCCATGTCGCTTGCCGTGCTGGCGGGAAATTCAAGCGCGGTGAAGCCTGCTGTCAGCAACTCGACCGATGCGTTGTTGATGCCGATCAGCCCCGACTGGTCCTGGACGCGCGCTTCGATGAGATAGCGTGCGTTGCTGCAGCGCAGCGGGGCGGAGTTGACCTTGATTGCTTCGTTGCGCGGTTCGATCGGGGGCGCGCCAAGCTGGCGCGCCAGCATGATCACTATTCCGTCGGCGATCGATTCCAGCCGGTCCTGCTGAAGCCTGTTCGATGAGACGAGGAACTCGGTCCGGGCGCCCAGCACCAGCGGAGCGATGACCGCGGTAATCGCAAGCAGGAACAGGAGCACCATGACGAGCGCGAATCCGTCCTGGTCGCCATCCTGCCCCCGGGCAGGATCTGCCTGCGTGATCATTGGCCTGCGCTTGCTTCGGGATAAAGCTTGAATGACATCACCTGTTCGCCGCGCGCGATGACGACGGACTGGGGATTGATCTTGCTGATCGTCCAGCCTTCGAGGTCGTCACCAACGATGAACCATTCGGGATCCGGCGAAACCGAGAACTGCATCAACGCCTTCAGATCCGACCCGCCTGCGGAACTGACGCCAACCAGCTTGACCTGCGGCGGCTCGATCGGCTGAAGCACTGCCACCGGCTCTGCCGGGACTGCGACCTCCTGCTCCTGCTCGACAACAGGGGCCTGCCAAGGACGGCGGTCCTTTGAAAACAGCGGCCGCGAATAGGCCTGGACCGGGCTCAACTCGGAAAAGTCGAGCACTTCGCCGAGCGCAGGCGTGGCGGCCAGGTCGGAGGCGCTGCGCTGCTGCTTGATGGGCAGTGTGCTGACCGGCTTTGTCGCCAGATACCAGGCGGCCGGCCACAGAACCAGGTTGGCCGTCAGTACTGCGAAAAGTGCGAGGGGCGTCTTCACTGCGTCGCTCCGGCGGGCTTCGCTGCAACGGGCGCTGCCGCTGGCGGCAGCACGCCATAGAACTGCACCCGCAGAACGAGTTCGGTCGGACCATCGATCGCGACTTCCTGCGAGGTCAACGTCGAATGCAACTGCGCCTGGCGGATGATCAGGTAAGGCTTGGCCGCCTCGATCGCGAAAATCGTCCCCTGAATGCCTTCGTTGGTGCCGGACAGATCGACGCGCAGGCCGGCAAAACGCATGCCCTTCTCCTGCAGAGCTGGCGCATTGCCGACCGAAAGGATCGTGACGCCCTGCGCGCGCGCGATGTCGTTGATCCAGGTCTGCAAATCCGCCTGGATGACGGCGTCACTCGCCCCGCGGAGGAATTCCGGGCGATCTTCCGCGGCCAGCGCAGCTGTCGCCGACTTTTCCAGCATCGGTTTCAGGGCAAGGACAGCGTGCAAACGCCCCAACTGGGCGCGCTTCTCCCTGACATCGTCGCGCGTCGCATAAACCGAGGACGCGATCGCGACGCCAATCAGCACGAGCGACAGAACAGTCGCGCCGGTCAGCCCAAGCGCGGTCAGCCGGCGCGTGCGGGCGGAACTGTTGAGGATGCGGGTCAGGCTATCCATCGACGTCCTCGACCTGCATCGCGATGGAGAACCGCTCCCCCTCCTGGTTCACGACCCGAACCACCGGCTCCATGAATGTGGGGGCGCTGAACAGAGGCGATGACTCGAGAATCGGGATCAGTGCCGCTGCCGATTCGGCAAAGCCCGCGAAACGCACCATGTCGCCTGTCACGCTGACTTCGGTAAGCCAGGTCGTGTCGGGAATCGCCCGTGACATCTCTTCGAGGATCGAGACGAACGGAACTGTCCCCTTCTTTTCGTCGCGCACCGCACCGATCTGGGCGATCTTGGCGTCGCGGTCGGTGAGAAGCTTGCGCAGATTGCGCACCTGGGCGTCCGCAACTTCGATCTTGCTGTCGATTTCCGCGCCGGCCGTGGCGTATCGCCAATGCGCCGCGCCGACCACGGCAATGACGCCCGCCGCTGCCGTCGCCATGCCAATGGTCAGCGATTTTTGCGCGATGCCCGCAGCCACACTCCGTCCGGCGATGTCCGCGTAGCTCGGCCTGTCAGCCGGCAGCACGCGCCCGGCATCCACGACCGAGAGCGAACCGATCGAATACCCGCCAGCCTTCAACCCTTCAACGACAGGTCCGAGGACCGACTTGCGCACCGTATAGTAGGAACTGTCCGGGACCCGTTCGTCATAGGCGGGAACGACCAGGAAGAAATCAGCGAGATTGAACGGCGTTGCGGATTGCAGATCCAGTCGCGCCATGGCGATGAGCCGGCTCCGCGGCAGCCTGACCGCCGACAGACGCCGCTTCAGATAGCGCTCGGGCTCGACAAGCACGGCGATGACCGGCTTTCCAGGAGACAATGAGCGGAGTGTCGAACTGATCTGCGAAGGTTCGGCGACGACGATCGGCGCGAATACACTTTTCGTTCCGGCGGCAGGCGCGATCTCGACCCCGCCGCGCAGGATCCTGACCGTGACGTCCGGCTTTGCAGTGCTGGCCCGGAAGCGTCCGCCCAGCGCGTTGCGCAGTTCGTCGGGCCACCACAGCATTAGATCCGCAACGAAATTCGCGATCGACATCCACGACCCACAGCCAGCGTAACCGGGCAGCTATACCTCGAAACACTGCAGGGTGGAACTCATTCCAGTCCTGTGCGGCCAAACTGTGTTCCGATTCGCGGACGCCTCACCGCACGAGAACGCATACGGAACCGAAGTGTAGCAACTTTGTCGCGCCCGGCGATGCATTTTTGCGGCGTTAGTGACGTCCGTCGAGTTTTCTTGCCTTGCAAAACCTTTTGTGGCTTGGTGATTGGCGGGAGAGATCGGTAAGGGGCTCCAAGCCTCGCCAGATTCGGACAATCGGCCCTTTGGACCCCAGTTTGACGTTCTTGCTGTTCTGGCAGTTTGCGCTTGGGCATGAACAAGTAGGCCGGTGATGTATCGAGTATTACTTTATCTGATCTTGATCGCTGCGCTGACAGGCTGCGCCTCGAACTCGAAGGACGGCGTGTTCTCGTCGATCGTCGGCGATCTGGATTCGAACGGCAGACCTCTTCCCCCCAATGTAAACGGCTCGTCCCGCCGCATCGGCGCCGATGGCGCGCAATCGTTCAACGGCGTCAGCGATCCCGGCAGTGGGCAGTTTGTGTCAGGACGCGGTCCGGCGTTCAGCACCGAGACGATGAAGTCCGGCGAGACCGAATACCGGCTCAATCTCGTCGATGCGCCGATCGCCTCTGCGGTGAAGAACGTGCTTGGCGATATTCTGCAGCTTAACTATACAATAGATCCGCGTGTGCGCGGCACCATCACGCTGCAGACCAGCGCGCCGGTCAACAAGAACACACTGGTCGATATTCTGGAGACGACGCTCGCCGCCAACGGGTTCGCGATCGTCAAGTCATCGGGCACGTACCAGATCGTGCCGCTTTCCGAAGCCCTCGCAAACACGCCGTCGGTCAGCGTGCCGTCGATGACGAACCGCGGCCCGGGCCTGAAGATACAGGTGGTCGAACTTCAGCACATTTCGGCCGAAGAGATGCGCACGATCCTGGCGCCGATCAGCCGCGACGGATCGGTGCTCCGCGTCGACAACGCGCGCAACTACATCATGATCGCCGGCACCAATCCCGATCTGTCGGCAATGCGCGAGGCGATTTCGGTCTTCGACGTCGACTGGATGCGTGGCATGTCGGTCGCGCTGCACCCGCTGAAGACTTCGCGTCCGGATGCGGTCGCCAAGGAACTGGAGACGATCTTTCGCGCCCAGGAGGGGCCGGGAACCAATTTGATCAAGTTCGTTCCCAACGAGCGGCTCAATTCGGTTCTGGTGATCACCTCGCGTCCGCAACTGTTGGCGCGCGCCGAAGGCTGGATCCGTCAGTTGGACCGCCTGGCCAGCACGAACGAGGAGCAGCTCTTCGTCTACGCCATCCAGAACCGGTCGGCGGGGGAAATGGCCAAGGTGTTGCAGTCCGTGCTGTCGGGCAAATCGGCCGATCCCCTGCAGACAACTCCGGCCGTATCGCCTGACCTGCAGCAGGAAGTCGTCGAGGGCCAAACGCCTGCGCCCGGCGGGGCGTCTTTCTCCGGGGAACAGGGCGGTGCGTCCGTCGTCGCCGACATCGAAAACAACTCGCTGCTGATCTCGACAACATCGCGCGGCTACGAACGCATCGAACGCATCTTGCGGCAGATCGACGTGCTGCCCATGCAGGTGATGCTTGAGGCGGTGATCGCAGAGGTGACGCTGACTGACGAACTGAAGTTCGGCGTCCGCTGGTTCTTCGAGAACGGCGATTTCAGCATCGGTTTCTCGGATCTCGCCAACGGCGGCACCGGTCCGTCTTTCCCGGGCATGGCCTGGAGCTTCGCTTCCAGCAGCCTCGAGTTCACGCTCAACGCGCTGTCCAGCGTGACCAATGTCAAAGTGATCTCGTCGCCGACGCTGATGGCGCTCAACAATCAGGAAGCAACGCTGCAGATCGGCGACCAGGTGCCGATCGTGACCCGCACCGCGACCAGCGTCGACGATCCGGATGCACCAACCGTCAACACGATCACCATGAAGGACACTGGTATCATCCTCAACGTCACTCCTCGCGTGAACACGTCTGGGCGGGTGCTGCTCGACATCGAACAGGAAGCGAGCAGTGTGGTGCGCACGACCACGTCGGGCATCGATTCGCCCACGATCCAGCAGCGCAAGGTCCAGACCCGCGTGGCGGTGAACGACGGCGAGGCGCTGATCATCGGTGGACTGATCCAGGAGCGGAAGACCAACCAGCGCGGCCAGGTGCCGATCCTGGGAGACATCCCCATCCTGGGGAACGCGTTCAAGAACAAGACCAACACAATCGAGCGGACCGAGCTTGTGATCTTCATCCGTCCGAAAGTGGTCCGCAACGTCGAGCAGGCACGGTCGGCAAACGAGGAGTACCGGCGTAGGCTGGATTTCGGTGCGAGCGAGACGCCCGGAAATCGTATCAAGCGTGATCTGAAGCGCTTGCAATAGGCGATCCGCGCATGACCTGGCTGGATTTCGCGTTCGCCGCGGCGCTGGTTGCCATTCTCGCATCGATCGCGATCGTCGATTTTCGGGACCTGATCATCCCTGATGCGCTGAACATTGCATTGGCGACTGCTGGCTTTGCCTTTGCGGCCTTGGGTGAGAGGGCGTTCCCCACTGGGCAGGTGACGTTCGCTCTGCTGATGCTTGCAGGCTTCTGGCTCGTCAGGGCCGGCTTCCAGCGCCTGCGAGGCGTCGCGGGGCTCGGATTGGGCGACGTCAAGATGGCGGGCGCCTCGGCCTTCTGGTTCAGTCCCTGGAACGCGCCGCTGTTTCTCTTCGCAACGGCATTTTCCGCGCTTGTCTTTGTTGCGTCCAAATCAATGGCTACGCGTCGAGTTGACAAGCATTCGAGAATTCCGTTCGGTCCGTTCCTCGGTTTCGGGCTGTTCGTGACCTGGGCTCTTGAGCGGTCAGCATGGCAGACTTTCATTCCGTAGAGGGGTTTCTGATGATGACACTTTCGCATCTCTTCGGTCGGCGCCGCAGCGCAGCCAAGCCGACGGGCGGGCAGGACGGATTCACTCTGGTCGAGCTTCTCGTCGTCCTTGCCATCATCGCATTGATCGCAAGCCTTGCCGCGCCGCAGGTGCTTCGCTATCTCGGGTCCGCGCGCTCGGACGCCGCGCTCGCCCAGATCAAGAACATCGAAAGCGCGCTCGAACTCTTCTACATTGACGTCCTGCGGCAGCCGTCCAACGATGAAGGGCTGGCAGTGCTGACCGAACCGACGCCGGAACTGACCGGACGTTGGAACGGGCCTTACCTGAAGAATGCCGACGTGCTGAAGGATCCTTGGGGCAACCCTTACGTCTATCGCAACACCGATAACACGGTGCAGATCCTGTCCTACGGCCGGGACGGCAAGGCCGGTGGGACGGGCGAAGACGCTGACATTTCCAACATCTGACGGTCGCTGCCGACAAGCATCGATTTCCGCGCACGAGGCGGCTGGTCGATGGCCGCGTTCTTCTCGATCCCTGCGAGGCCGACGTTCGGTGCGGCCACGCAGTTCTCTCGCAATGACTTGATGGACAAAGATCAATGCTGAAAACCTTCCAGGAGGGCATCGCCGACTTTGCCTCAGGCATTCGCAAGAAGCGGGTATGGATGGCGCTTGCCACGGAGGATATCTCCGACCAGCATCGTCGCACGGCGCTTGGTCCATTGTGGCTTCTGCTGAACTATCTGGCCTTCGTCGGCACGTTCGTCCTCATCATGAGGCCGGATGACGGCATCCCCAACTATCTTGCATTCATATCGGTCGGGCTGCTTATCTGGTTCTACATGATGGAAGCCGTCAACGCGGGCGTGCAGCTCTTTGTCCGCGAGGAGGCGTTCATCAAGGGGACGACGTTGCCGCTGTCCGTCTACGTCATGCGTCTGACAACTCAATCGCTGATCCGCGCGACCTACGCCGCGGCGGGTTGTCTGGTGCTGTTGCTGGTCAGCGGTGTCGGAATCTCCGCCATGTGGCTCTGGTCGGCGCTGGCAATCGTGATCATCATCATCGCCACACCGCCCGTCATTGTCATCTTCGCGTTTCTTGGCGCGTATTTTCCAGACAGCCAGTTCATCGTGTCGAACCTGATGCGCATCGGCATGTTCCTGACGCCGGTGTTCTGGGCGCATACCGGATCCGGAGGCGCGCGCGAGATCGTCTATTATTGGAACCCGTTCACATATTTCCTGGAGATCGTGCGCGTCCCGATCGTGTCGGGAGATGTGCCAGTGCGCTCGCTCCTGCTATGCGCCGCCATCACGCTTGGGGCATGGGTGGTTGCGATGTTTCTGATGGGACGCTACCGCCGCGAGGTCGTCTTCGTCTTGTGATAGCCAGGATAGCACTTCTATGCAGCCTTCTGCGATTCTGAACGCAGGATGAACGAGATATTTCGAGCCTGTTCAGGCATAACTCGGTATGGATGCGGAACGGTTTGACGAGACGCGCGTATCTCTTGCGCTTCAGCCGTATGAAAGGATGATTGAGATGATCAGGTCGACTGCCTTGTTGGCTTTGACGGCTTTGACGATTGCCTGGGCGCCGACCCCATCGGTCGCACAGACCGGTGTTCCAGGCGTATCCGGCGGCTCCGTGACGAACGAGGATTGCAACCGAGCGTGCCGCGAAGAGCGTCGCCGCCAGGGCACCACCACGTCCAACCAGCCTCAGCAGAACATTCCGCCTGGCTATTATCGCGACGACCGCCCGGATCGCCCCGGCCGGCCGGACCGGCCGCGCCCGCCGAGATACGAGGACCCGGGTTACTATCGTCCGGACCCACGCCCCCGTCACCCGCGCCCGCCGATTTACATAGACCCAGGCTATCGCCCGCCGATCTACGAAAGCCGCGACCGCGTAAGCTGCCGTGAGGCGCGTCAGATCGTGCGCAGTGAAGGCTTCCGCGAGGTGAGGGCCGTAGACTGTGAAGGTCGGACATACCAGTTCGAAGCACGCCGCAAGGGTCGCTACTTCCTGGTCGTGGTCAGCGCCCGCAGCGGCGACATCCTCGACGTAAGTCGTCTGTAGGCCTGCAAGTCGAACAGGTTTCGAAATATGCGATGCCGGTGTCTCCAGGAGATACCGGCATCGCTGCGTTTCTGAACCAAGCAGGGACTGGCTATGTTTCGGTCACGTTAGGAACCTGCCCGTGGCTCATCCTGCGGGCTGGATCGTTGCCTTCAGCGGTTCCGCCTGCTAACGGCAGCAGCTAGTCTTGATTTGGTGATTGATGGTCTCGATCCGCGCTGACAATCTGAGCTTGACCTATCGCATTCGTCGATCTCGCCGCCTCAGCGGGCGCGCAGCGCCTATCCCGCATGGCGGAGTGATTTTCGGCGAGGGACGGTCGCAGCATGTCAGGGCGCTCGATGGCCTCAGCTTTTCACTGGAATCTGGCGATCGGCTGGGACTGGTGGGCGGCAACGGTGCTGGAAAGACGACACTGCTCAAGGTGCTCTATGGCATCTTCAAGCCGACCAGCGGCGCCGTGGACGTCTCGGGACGAACCGACGCGCTGTTCAACATCAATCTCGGTTTTCGCAGAGAAGCAACCGGTCGCCGCAACATCATCCTGCGCGGGCTGATCAATGGGTGGACCGATGACGAGGTTGAGCAGCGGATGGATGAGATCGTCGCGTTCAGCGAACTTGGCGATTTTATCGACATGCCGATGAAAACCTACAGCGCGGGCATGTCGGCTCGTCTGGCCTTTTCGGTGGCGACCTGCCTCGAGCCTGAAATCCTGCTGATGGACGAGTGGATCGGCGCTGGCGATCCCGAATTTCAGACGAAGGCGCGCAATCGCATGTCCGATATGGCGGAAAGGGCGGGGATCATCGTTCTCGCAAGCCATAACCATCAGTTGCTGCGCCGCATCTGCAACAAGGTGATGAAGCTGGACCACGGGCGGATGGTTCACTTCGGCCCTGCAGAAGACTATTTTGCTGAGGAAGGCGCCACCAAATGATTGGCGTCTACGGAGCGGATGGGTTCATTGGCCGCCATCTGGTGCGCTATCTCGCAGCGCGGGGCGCACCCGTGCGAGCTGTGTCGCGGAAGTTCGATCAGGCATTCGTAAGTTCCGTGTCTGGATCGGTGGAATTTGTCGAAGGCGACCTGGGACAGCCGCTCGGCATGGCATCGTCGCTTCAGGATGTGACGACCGTCGTGCAGCTCATCTCGAGTTCCAGCCCGGGTTTGATGAACGATCATGCGGTCGCCGACATCACCGAGAATGTGGTGCCGCATGTTCAGTTCCTGCAGAACTGTCTGCGCGCTGGGGTGAAACGCTACATCTTCCTGTCGTCGGGAGGCACCGTCTACGGTCCGGACGCGCCCGTGCCAACGCCCGAAACCTGCCCCACCAACCCAATCAGTTCCCACGGCCTGACCAAGCTTTTCGTGGAAAAATACATTCAGATGCACGGCCATGTCGACGGGCTGGAATATGTCATCCTTCGCGTCGCCAATCCTTACGGGCCCGGGCAAACGTATCGAAAAGGCCAGGGTCTCGTGCCGGCGATCGTTGATCGATGGCAGAAGGGACTTCCGATCAAAGTGTTCGGCGACGGCGCAGCGCGGCGTGACTACATCTATATCGACGATGTGATCCAAGCCGTGGACGCGGCCATCCACCTTGAAGGCGAGCCCCGGCTGGTGCTGAACATCGGCAGCGGGGACGCGCGTTCGGTGACCGAGGTGATCGAGGCGATCGAGCAAGCCGCCGGCCAGACCTTCGCCAAGGAATACGTCGCTGCGCGTTCGACCGATGTCGATGTCGCATGCTTGGACATTTCAAGGGCGACGAGTGTGCTTGGTTGGTCGCCGAAGACAGGGTTTCGCGCCGGGATCGCGACCACCGTGGCGCAAATCTCATCGCGCGGGGGTGCGAAAGCGGACGAGCTCTAGATGTGGAGCCTCAACAGGTTGTCCCCGGTTTGTCCGAGGCGACTGATTGGTGTTTTGGACTTTAGGCTGCCGTGGGGGCGATGCCAATTGTATCGATGCAGCCA
>Ga0209906_100375_pt1 | contig 22389 bp, 24 predicted proteins | sample FECB24metaG_FD_188303 | JGI IMG/M metagenome (GOLD analysis project Ga0209906, IMG submission 188303) | Cyanobacterial communities from the Joint Genome Institute, California, USA from Joint Genome Institute, California, USA - FECB-24 metaG... ... | reverse complement strand
CGAGGCATCGCCACCCGCTACGACAAGAACCCCGCAAACTACCTCGCCGCCATCAAACTCATCTCAACCCGCATCTGGTGCCAAGCGTAATGAGTCTACGGCCTAGTTAATCGGGATATCGCCCGGCACAGGCAGGTTTCGCGTCGGGTCGGGCAGGCGGCGGAAGCCGAACCAGCAGGCAACCGCGATCAGCCCCATTGCCGGAATGACCGTCGAGATCGCCAGCACCGGCTCGCCGACCAGCACCGCGACGCCGCTTCCCAGCAGGCCTCCGCCCATCTGCATGAAGCCTGACAGCGACGCCGCCGCGCCCGCCATGTGAGGAAATGGCGCCAGCGCCGCGGTCGTCATCGCCGGCATGATGAAGGCGATGCCGAACGCGTAGCACGCGACTGGCAACATCACAGTGTAGATGCTCGGCTGGAACAGGTGCAGCAGCACGAAAAGCGCGACGCCGCCCGTCGCTACGAAGCCAAGGCCGATCGGCACCAGCCGGTGCGACCCGAGTTTCGGCATGATGAACCGGACGGCGACCGAACCGACGAAATACGAGCCGGATTGCGCCAGCATCGACAGGCCGAACTGGGTGGCCGTCAGCCCGACCCGATCGATCAGGATGAATGGCAGCAGCGTCGCCAGCGCATAGAGCGCCCCGACCGTTCCGCCCATGATCAGGGAGGCGTACATGAAGTAGCGGCTTTTCAGCAGCGTGAGATACGAGCGCCCGATCGCCATCGGACGGATGCGGCTCAGGTCGCGCGTCACCGTCTCGCGCATGACGAAGATGGCGGCGAGGACGATGCCGATGCCGAGCGCGACCATCAGCACAAAGATCGCGTGCCAGCCGAACAGTTCCATCGTCACGCCGCCGATCACCGGAGAAAAGGCCGGGCCGATGGCGAGGATCATGCCGATCGTGTTCATGATGCGGGCCGAGCGCTCATTGGTGAACAGGTCGCGCACGATCGCCCGCGAGATGGCGATGCCGGCCGCCGCGCCGACGCCCTGCATGAAGCGCGCCGCGATCAGCACCTCGATCCCCGGCGAGAACAGGCAGACCAGGCTCGCCGCAAGATAGATGCCCATGAAGGCGATCGTCACGGGCCGGCGGCCGAACCCGTCCGACAAAGGTCCGCAGAACAGCTGCGCCAGCGCGAAGCCGGCGAAATAGAGCGACAGCGTCAGCTTCACGGCCGCTTCGGTCGTCCCGAAGGCCCGCACGATCTCCGGCATGGCCGGCGTGTAAAGCGCCATCGACACCGGCCCGATCGCCACCAGCAGCGCGCCCAGCAGGGCCACGCGGCGCTCGGTCATCACGGGCTCCGGCGCCGGATTCTGCATCATGTTCATGCGGCGTCGGTCTCGCGTTGGGCGGCATCGACCCGCAGTCTGCACAAGGCGTCGCGCGCGAGTCGGAGCGTCGCATTCAGGTGCTCCCACTCGCCAGCCGAGATCGTCTCGGCGACATCGGCGCGCATCTGCGCTCCGATCGCCTGCACCTGGTCCAGCACCGCGCCCGCCTTGTCCGTCAGATGAACCAGCTTGGCGCGGCGGTCGGTCGGGTCTGTCTTGCGTTCAACGAGGCCGCGCGCCTCCAGGCGATCGAGATAGGTGCTCAGCGTCATCGCCTCGATGCCCATGCGCTCGGCGAGCACCGTCTGGCGCACCACGCCGGCGCGCGCAGCATAGGACAGCGCCCGCCCCTCGCCCGGCGTCAGGCCGATGCCGGCGTCAGCGACGCGGCGGTCAAACTCCGCCCGCACCAGGCGTGAGACGTCGTTGATGAGAAAGCCGAAGGAATCGGGGTCGGTTTGCCGGGGCATGTCCACAGATTTACTAAGCCACACTTATCATCGGGGCGACATATGGCGTTCACGTCTTTCGGTCAAGCCGTTGCCGGGCGGCCTTGCACGGCTTACATGCCGGCCAGCCAGATTTTCTCCGGAGCTGCTTCATGACCCCTGCCGTCCGCCCGATCGACCTCGAAACGCACCCGCTGACCCATTGGACGGGAGCGATCGGACTGCCCGACTTCGAGGCGATCGGTGACGGCGATTTCGCACCCGCCTTCGACGCCGCGCTCGCCGCCCATGACGTCGAGATCGCGGCGATCGCCGACAATGCCGATGCGCCGTCGATCGACAACACGCTTGCAGCCCTGGAGCTTGCAGGCGAGGCGCTCGGCCATGTTTCGGCGCTGTTCTGGGCTCGGGCCGGCGCCCACACCAATGACACGATCCAGGCGCTGGAACGCGACATCGCGCCGAAAATGTCCCGCCACTTCTCCGCCATCTCGATGAACGAAAACCTGTTTGGCCGCATCGACGCACTCTACCAGGCGCGCGACACGCTTGGCCTCGACGCGGAAACCCTGCGCGTCCTGGAAAAGACCTGGAAGCGCTTCGTCCGCGCCGGCGCCAAGCTCGGCATTGAAGACAAGGCGCGATTGTCCGCGATCGGAGAGGACCTCGCCTCGCTCGGCGCCAATTTCGGCCAGAACGTGCTGGCCGATGAGAAGGAATGGGCGATGGTCCTCTCCGGCGACGATCTCGACGGCCTGCCCGACTTCCTGCTCTCGTCGATGGCCGAGGCGGCCAAGGCGCGCGGCGAGGATGGCCGCTATGCCGTGACGCTGTCGCGCTCGATCTACGAGCCGTTCATGACATTCTCGACCCGTCGGGATCTCCGCGAAAAGGCCTTCCGCGCCTTCGCCGGCCGCGGCGAGAACGCCGGCGCGCACGACAACCGCGACATCGTCCGCCGCACGCTCGAGCTTCGCGCCGAGAAGGCGAAACTGCTCGGCTATGCGAGCTTCGCGGCCCTGAAGCTCGACGACACCATGGCCAAGACGCCGCCGGCGGTGATGAACCTGCTTGAGCCGGTCTGGGACAAGGCGCGTGAGAAGGCGGCGGCCGATGAGATCGAACTCGCCCGCATCGCTGCTGCCGAAGGCCGCAACCACGACATCATGCCATGGGACTGGCGTCACTATTCGGAGAAGCTGCGCTCGGAGAAATACGCCTTCGACGAAGCCGAACTCAAGCCCTACCTCCAGCTCGAACGCATCATCGACGCCTGCTTCGACGTTGCGACACGCCTTTTCGGCCTCACCTTCGTCGAACGCCCCGGCATCGCCGCGTGGCATCCGGACGTCCGCGTCTTCGAGGTCCGCAACCGCGAGGGCGACCGCATCGCGACCTTCCTGGCTGACTATTTCGCGCGGCCGACAAAGCGCTCCGGCGCCTGGATGAGCGGCCTGGAATCCGGCTACACACTGGGCAAGGGCTCGCTCCCCGTCATCTACAACGTCATGAATTTCGCCAAGCCCGCGCCCGGCGAACCGGCGCTGCTGTCGCTGGACGAGGCGCGGACTCTGTTCCACGAATTCGGCCACGGATTGCACGGCATGCTGACCGATGTCCGCTGGCCGTCGATCGCAGGCACTTCCGTCAGCCGTGATTTCGTCGAGCTTCCGTCCCAGCTCTACGAACACTGGCTGACCGTCCCGGAAGTGCTCGCAAAGCACGCGCTGCACTACCAGACCGGGCAAAGGATGCCCGAGGCGCTGATCGACAAGATGAAGGCCGCGCGCAATTTCAACGCCGGCTTCGCAACGGTCGAGTTCACCTCGTCTGCGCTGGTCGACATGGCGTATCACGCCCGCCCCGACGCGCCGGCCGACCCGATGGCGTTCGAGGCCGAAACGCTGGCCAGCCTTCAGATGCCGGACGCGATCGTGATGCGGCACCGCACGCCGCATTTCCAGCACGTCTTCGCAGGCGACGGCTATTCAGCCGGCTACTATTCCTACATGTGGTCGGAAGTCCTCGACGCCGACGCCTTCGCCGCGTTCGAGGAAGCCGGCGATGCATTCAACCCGGAACTCGCGGCAAAACTCAAGAAGCACATCTACTCCGCCGGCGGCTCTGCCGACCCCGAAGCGCTCTACACCGCGTTCCGAGGCCGCATGCCCAGCCCCCAGGCAATGATGGAAAAGCGCGGCCTGGTCTGACACAAAAAGGGGCCGGAGCGTTGTTGCTCCGGCCTTTGTCAGTTGCGCCCCGCAATTTACATCGCCGGCAGAACGGCGATGTCGCGGATGCCCGTCTCGACGCCAGTGATGTCGCCGACCGCAGTGGCCGCACCGGTCTCAAGGTTGACCGTGTAGAGCTTGCCGCCCGTGGCGAGCCACGCGGTGTTCTTGCCATCCTCGGTCGTCTGCACGTCGAAGGCGTATTCCGCGCCCGCGTCGGCAATTCCAAGCTTGCCGATCGCCTTCAGCGTCCCGTCATTCGGCTTGGTCTGCTGGATCAGCGCGCCGATCGTCGCGTCGATATTGTACATCGCCGTCTTTTCCGGCTTGCCGAACGAGTTGATATAGGAAGCCGCGACGATATTCGGCGCTTCGCCGGCATGCATGTCGCCGTCCTCGTATTTCAGGCTGCCGTCGACGGTCACTTCGCCAGTGTCGGGATGAACGCGGTGGTTCGTCGTGCCGGTCATGTAGCGCAGCCGGTCCGCCATCGGGTTGAAGTCGACGACCACGGCGGTCGCGCCCATCGGCAGCGGCGTGTTCATCTTCGCGACTTCGGTCGCCGCACCCGTCGCCCAGTCGATCGAGACGATCGTGCTGTCCGGCGTGACGCCGATTAGCGTCTTGGTGCCCGGCCGCCAGTCGATGCCGGCCAGCGCGTCGACGCCGGTGATATCCATGCTTTTTGTGACAGCCGGCTTGTCGGTGTCGAACATCACGAGCGTCTTGTCGCCGGTCAGCCCGATGACGGGCGCGGCAAAAGCGGCTGCAGGCGCGAGCAGCGCGGTGGCGGCGATGAGATGGGCTTTCAGAAAGGTCATGGCGGTTCCTGTCTCCTGGTTGGGAAGCGGCCTGTCGCCGTCTTCTTCTGTTGAGACACCCCGCGCCGACGGTTGGATGCAGCGGGGCGGAATATTTTTGGTCCGCCGCATCCGGATCGTGCGCTTGCGGGTATCAGGAGCATGACGCCCTTCCCTGCTAAGCCAACTGGTCATCCCGCCAAGCCGTTTGGGCTGGACGCCCGTCACATGTCCGTGGCAACTGTCCGGGCAAGGCCCGCCTGGGGCGCACGCAACGGCGATGGAGGAGACGTGACGGCTGATCCACAAGACGCGCTGTCCAACGCGCTGATCCGCTGCGCCGCCGGCGAGCGCGACGCGCTCCGGCTGATTTTCGACAGCGAAGCACCCCGCCTGGTGGCCATCGCCCAGCGCATCCTGCGCCGCCGTGAACTGGCCGAGGAAGCGGTGCAGGACGCCTTCATCCAGATCTGGCGCAAGGCCGCGCAATACGCGCCTGACCGCGGTTCGGCTCGCGGCTGGATCTGCGCCGTGGTCCGCAACCGCGCGCTCAACATGCTGCGCGACGGCAAGCGGGAAGATTTGTCGGGAGACGAGGCGATCGCAGAGATGCAGGACGCCGGACAGCTCGACCAAGCCCGCGCCGCTTTCCTTGAACTCGATTCGCGCAGCCGGCTGCGCGATTGTCTCTCCGCGCTCGACGATACGAAGCGCCACAGCATCCTGATGGCCTATGTGTCCGGTTTCACCCATGGCGAGATCGCAGGACGGCTCGGCGTGCCGCTCGGCACCGCGAAAGCCTGGGTCCGGCGCGGCCTGGCCTCGCTGAGGGAGTGCATGGCATGACCGGCGACCGCGATCTCGACCTGCTTGCCGACGAATATGTCCTCGGCCTCCTCGACCCGGCCGACCACGCCCGCGTCGAAACCTTGATCGAAAGCGACCCAGCCTTGCGCGCCGCGATTGCGGCGAGCCGCGAGCGCTTCCTTGCGCTCGACATGTCGGCGGCGCCGGCCGAACTGTCGCCCGGTCTGTGGACGCGGATCGAGTCAGGCATCGCCCAACCCGGCGCGCCGATATCCGACGACGAAGGGCTTCCAGTGTCTGATGGCCCCACTTCGCCGGCAAACGACAACATTTCGCGCTGGCGCTTCACCGCGCTGACCGCCATGGCCGCCTCGCTGCTCCTGGCAATTAGCCTCGGCTGGAACATGCTCAATGCGCCGGAGCCCAAGGTCATCGCCGTGCTGCTCGACGCCACCGGCACCCCGCTTGCGCTGGTCGAGGACTATGGCAACGCTCAGGCCCGCGTCACGCCGCTGGTCGACTTCCCGGTGCCCGAGGGCCGCACGATGCAGGTCTGGACCTTGCCGTCGAAGGAAATGGGTCCGGTATCGCTCGGCCTGCTGGCAAGCTCGCAAATGGCCGTCCTCGACGGCCCGGTCCTGCCCGCGCCGCACGAAGACCAGCTCTACGAGATCACCATCGAGCAGGCCGGTGGCTCGCCGACTGGTCGCCCCACCGGACCGATCCTGGTCAAGGGTTTCGCCAAGACGCCGCGCTAGATTCGCTTAGTGCGACATCAGCACCGGCAGGCGCAGATCGTCGATGATTGCACGCGTCGCGCCGCCGAGCACGAAATCACGCAGGCGGGAATGGCCATAGGCGCCCATCACGAGCAGGCCCGCGCCGTTGTCCAGCGCATAGACCTGCAGGGTATGGCCGATCGGCCGGTCCTCCAGTTCGATCGAGTGCGCTTCCGCCGCCACGCCACGCCGCGTGAGCGCGGCCGCCAGCCGGTCGCCAATGTCATCGTCGGGCAGCGGCTTCTCGTTCATCACGCAGAGCACGGTCACTTTCCGCATCGTGCCAAGCACCCGCGCCGCGTCCGCCACGGCCCGCGCCGCAACCCTGCTCCCGTCCCAGGCAATCACCGCATGGCTCGAGTCGGCATTCGGCAAGGTTTCAGGGATGAGAATGGCCGGCCTGCCCGATCCGAACACCACCGCTTCGGCCATGTTGCGCGATACGTTATTGTCGGTTGCAACGCCGACCAGCGCCAGATCGAAGTAGCGCGCATGCTCCGCGGCGACGTCGCCCGCGAGATCCGGGCCGGGAAAGGCCTGGCTGCTGGTCAACTTGCCGCCCGTCGACGCCACGGCCGCTTGCAAGGCGGCGAGCAATTCATCGCCGCTCTTGCGGCTTCGCGCTTCCGCGCTGCGGATCATGTCCGGCACGTCGAGCAGCAGGCTCGACAGCGCATTGGCCACCTTGGGAAACCTGGCCAGCAGGACCAGCGCGTGCAGGTCGCAGCCAAGGCGCTGCGCAAAGGCCGCAATGGTATCGAAATGCTGCGGACGAACGGATTCCGGATAGGTGGCGATCGGAACGACGGCTTGTATCGTCATGGCTACCTCCTGTGGCTGGACGGCGGCATCGACGCCTGCACCAGCGTGCACCGACAATACGGGAGAATACGATTGCAATATTGATCGAGGTCAACTTGCGACCTGCGACGATGGATAGGCAATGTCAGCCCGCCGCGATCTCCGCCTGCAGCGCCACCATGTGCTGCTCGGCGGCGGCCGTCGCGGCCCGCTCGATGGCGCGGAACCGGGTGACGACGGCCAATCCCACGGAGGTCAACTGCGCGCCGCCGCCGCGCTTGCCGCCGGTCTGCGCCGCGACCACCGGCTTGCCGAAGATCACGTTCATCTCCTCGACCAGATCCCAGGCGCGCTTGTAAGACATGTTCATCTGCCGCGCGCCGGCCGAGATCGAGCCGAAGCTGGCGATCTGCTCCAGCAGCTCGATCTTGCCGGGCCCGATCCTGCCATCCGGGTCCAGATCGATCCTGAGGCTGAGAGACGGCATCGAATTCCTCAATCGTTATGGCCATTGCTATATATCGCAAGCGAAGACGGATCGTCAGCCGCCGGGCCGTCCGCCCGGATATCCTGCATTGTCGCGGTCGAACGTCGCGGATTTGATCACCGCGAAAACCGGGCTGCCCGACGCAAGCCGCAAATGCTGCACCGAGCGTCGCGTGACGCGGGCAAACAGCCGGTCCGCGCCGCTCTCGAGCGTCACCAGCGCGTCGGCGCCCTCGCCTTCCGCTATCTCCACGATCCGTGCGCCCAACACGTTCAGCGCGCTGATATTGACCGGGCGCTCGGTCGCGATCATCACGTCGCGGGCTCTGACGCGCACGCGCAGCCGCGTGCCGATCGCAGCGTCGATGCGCGGCAGCCGCCATTCACCACCGGAAGAGCGCAGCAGCGACAGTCCGAACTCCTCCTCCTGCGCCGCGAGTTCCAGCTCGACGAGGGCACCCGTCTCACCGCGATCTTCTGCCGGCAACAAATCGAGGCGCGGCATGATCTCGGCCACCGATCCGACCGCCAGCACCTTGCCGGCCGACATCATCACGACGTCGCTGGCCAGCCGCGACACTTCGGCGATCGAATGACTGACATAGACGATCGGGATTCTGGTCTCGTCGCGCAGGCGTTCGATATAGGGCAGGATCTCCGCCTTGCGCGCCTCGTCCAGCGACGCCAGCGGTTCGTCCATCAGGATCAGCTTCGGGCTGGCAATCAGCGCGCGTCCGATCGCGACCCGCTGCCGCTCGCCACCCGACAGGCCCGCCGGCCGCCGCTCCAGCATATGTTCAATGCCCAGCAACCCGACCACTTGATCGAAGTCCGCATAGCGCTCGGCCACCGGCGTGAAGAACCGTCCGAAGCGCAGGTTCTGCGACACGGTCAGATGCGGAAACAGCCGCGCATCCTGGAAGACATAGCCGATCCGCCTCTTGTGCATCGGCACGAAGATGCCCGCCGCCGTATCGACCAGCACGCGCCCGTCCGCCACGATCCGGCCCTTCGCCGGCCGCGCCAGACCGCCGATGAAGTTGACCAGCGTCGTCTTGCCCGACCCCGACGGACCGAACAGCGCCGTCAGCGGCCCGGCGCTGCGAAATGTTGCGTCCAGTTCGAAAGCGCCAAGCGTCTGGCTGATCTCGACCTCGAGCGTCATGCAGCCGCAATCCGCCGGCCGATCCGCCGCGCCATCACTTCCGATGCAATCAGCGCCGCCATCGCAATGGCGATCGACACCAACGTCAGGCGCAGCGCGCCTGTTTCGCCGCCCGGCACCTGGGTGAACGTGTAGATCGCCGAGGGCAGCGTCTGGGTCTCGCCCGGAATGTTCGAAACAAAGGTGATCGTCGCGCCGAATTCGCCCATCGCCTTGGCAAAGGCCAGGATCATCCCCGCAACGATTCCGGGCAGCATCAAGGGCAGCGTCACGGTCGCGAACACCATCGCCGGGTTGGCGCCCAGCGTCCCCGCCGCCGCTTCCAGCTTGCGATCAACCGCCTCGATCGACAGCCGGATGGCGCGCACCATCAAGGGAAACGCCATGATGCCGCATGCGAGCGCCGCTCCTGTCCAGCGGAACGAGAACACGATCCCGCAGCATTGGTCGAGAAAGGCTCCCGCCGGCCCACGCCGGCCAAAAGTCAGGAGCAGCAGATACCCCGTCGCCACCGGCGGCAGGATCAGCGGCAGATGGACGAGACCGTTGAGGACCGACTTGCCGAAAAACTCCCGCCGCGCCAGCACATGGGCGACGAGGATCCCGAACGGCAGGCTGACGAGCGTGGCCCAGACCGACACCTTGATCGAGAGGCGGACGGCGTTCCACTCGTCCGGACTGAGGGCTAGCCACTCCATGCGCGATCCTCAGTTCGAAGCCACCGGCGTCAATACCGTGAACCCCTGCATCTCGAAAAGCGCCTTCGCCCTGGCCGTCTGCAGGCATTTCAGGAAAGCCGGCGTGGCATCATTTTGCGAAGCCACCGTCTGCGCCACCGGATAGATGATTGCCGGATGCGACTCCGCCGGGAATGTCGCGACGATCTTCACCTTCGGATCGGCCGCCGCATCCGTCTTGTAGACGATCCCCAGCGGCGCTTCGCCGGTCGCCACCAGCGCGAGTGCTGCGCGCACATTCTCGGCCTGCGCGACCTTGCCCTCGACCGATGACCAGACCCCAAGTCTTTCCAGAGCCGACCTGCCATACTTCCCCGCCGGAACCGCGTCGACATTGGCCATCGCCAGCCTGCCGTCGCCCACCAGTCCGGCAAGGTCGAAGTTCGGGGCAATCGTCGTCGCAGCGGTCGAGTCCGCCGGCGCGATCAGCACGATGCTGTTGCCGAGCAGCCTGGTCTCGGTGTCCTTGCGGGTCAGGTTCTTGTCGGAGAGATAGGTCATCCAGGCGAGGTCGGCTGAGATGAACACGTCGGCCGGGGCGCCTTGCTCGATCTGCTTGGCCAGCGCCGAGCTCGCCGCATAAGAGATCGTCGCCTTCTCGCCGACATCCGCCTCGCAAGCGGCGTTGATCTCGTCCAGCGCAGTCTTGAGGCTCGCGGCGGCGAACACGGTGACTGTGTCCTCAGCAAAAGCCGGTGCGGATGCCATTGAGAATGCCGCGGCAGCGGCGGCGATCTGGATAATCAGATTGAGACGACAGACCAAGACAATGCCCGTGCGGCGAGAGAGCGATATATTCACTCAAACATAACACGCGTGGCGAGTCCATCGGTCTTGGGCGAAGGGTCAACCAGCCTTGAGGTCGGTCGCCGCAACATCTTTCACAGGCAGGGAAATGAAATTCTGCTCGAAATGCCGCAGGAAATAGCTGGCGAGGTCCAGTTCGTTGAGCGGCTTGGCGAAATAGAAGCCCTGCAGTTGGTGGCAGGCGATGTCGCGCAGGAACTCCACCTGCTCGCTTGTCTCGACGCCTTCCGCGGTGATGCTGATCTTCAACGTCCGGCCAAGCGAGGCGATCGTGCGCAGAATGTCGCGCGCAACCGTATCCTCGCGCGAAGCGGTAACGAACGACCTGTCGATCTTGATCTTGTCGAACGGGAAGCTCAGCAGATGGCTCAGGCTCGAATAGCCCGTGCCGAAATCGTCCATGGCAATGGTGACGCCGAGATTCTTGATCTCCGTCAGCTTCTCGATCGCCTCGTCCGGCCGGTCGATCAGCAGGCTCTCGGTGATCTCGAGCTCGAGCCGGTGCGGCGGAAGCCCCGAGTCCTGCAGCGCGTCGCGAACCACCTGCGCGATATCGGAGTGCTGGAAGTGCTTGGCGGAGAGATTCACAGCGACGACCAGATCGTTTGGCCAGCGCACCGCGGCCTTGCATGCCTCGTGGATCGTCCAATCGCCAATTTGCTTGATCAGTCCTGTCTGCTCCGCGATCGGGATGAAATCAGCCGGCGGCACCAAGCCGCGGATCGGATGGTTCCAGCGCACCAGCGCTTCGAACCCGGTCGGCTCGTTGCTCTCGGTCGAGATGAGCGGCTGATAGAACAGCACGAACTCCTCGTCCTTCAACGCCTCGCGCAGCTCCAGTTCAAGGGTCCGCCTCTCGCGGACGTCGCAATCCATCTGGCTCTCGTAGAAGCGGTAGACGCCACGTCCTTCGGCCTTGGCGCGATAGAGCGCGAGATCCGCATTGCGCAGCAGCTGGTCGGGGCGGATACCATTGATCGGCGCCATGGCGATGCCGATCGACACCCCGATCGACACCGTCTCATCCTCGAAATGGTAGGGTTCGCCGACCATCCTGACGAGGCGGGCGGCCAGGGCGGCCGTTTCCTCGCTCGAGCAGTTGCCGTTGAGGACGATCGCGAACTCATCGCCGCCGAGCCGTGCCGCCAGATCAGCCTCGCGGATCGAGGAACGGATGCGCTTCGAGACTTCGGTCAGCAGCCTGTCGCCGATCAGATGGCCACGGCTGTCGTTCACCTGCTTGAACTCGTCGAGGTCGAGGAACAGGATGGAAAACGGCGACCCGTATCGTTCCAGCCGTCCGACCGAGAGCTTCAGCTGCTCCGTGAACTTGGCGCGGTTGAGCAATCCGGTCAGGGTGTCGTTGTGTGCGAGGAAATTGACCCGCTTCTCGGCGAGCTTCTCGGCCGTGATGTCGGCCGCAGTGCCAATATAGCCAGCATATTCGCCGAAATCGTCCGTCGCCGGCTTGCCCGTCAGCCGCCACCAATGCTCGCCGTCGCCGCGGTGAAGCTTCATCTGCAGATCGCTGAACGATTCGCGCAGCCGGATTCGCTGCTGGATCTCCGCGATGATCGGGTCGCTCCGGTCGCCGATCGTCTTCAGGAAATCGATGAAGTCGGCGCCTTCCAGCGCCATCGGATCGATCTCCGCCACGGCTGCAAATCGGCGCGACGGAGATATGATGGACCCGTTCAGGTCGAACGACCACAGCCAGTCACTACCGGCAATGTCGAATTCCTTGAGCAGCAGGCTGATCACATCCTGCTGACCACGCACAGTCGCCTCGAGCTGGATGCGATGCACGAACACCCGCACCGAGCGCATCGCGACAACGGCGAGGGCAAGGGTGCAGACCGCCAGCAATGCCGCGAATACCAGGCCTTCCGTGCCGAAATCCAGCCCGGCGATAGCGATCATCAGACCGGCAATGACAGGAATGATGAACGCGACCGCCGCTTGCGGAATGGTCGCAAGCCCAAAGCCCGACACGTAGACGATGCCACCCATCGCGGCGAACACGGCCACTCGCCCAACGATGCTGGCGTCCGGCAGCGCGACGATCGGAATGATGCCCCACAGCACGCCAAGGATGGCGCCGACAATGACCATGCGCTTGATCGGCGTCCGGCCGTTCGGACGGACCGTCGCCTCCGATATTGTCGTCCGGTACCGCAGATAGCAGTAGGCCAGGAACCCGCAGACGGCCATGACCCAGATGAAAACCAGCGGGAACGCCGGCTCGCCAAATGTGACGACGAGGATGATGATCGACGTGGCGAGTGACGCCAGAACCGTTGCCGGCGTGATCTGTCGAACCGCTTTCAGCTGTTCGTTGAGCAGGTGGTCGCGCCGGCCAGGCCCAAGCCGGTCGGCTCCGATCACCTGGTCAAGCCAGGCATCGACCGCCTTCACTGCGCCGCGCATGCGACAACCCCCAAAATTCAGATCTCAGCCAAGCTCCGCGCGGCTTAAGATTCGATGATCAGAGTGCGTCAGAGAAGGGTTTGATTGTTGAAAACTCTACGTTTTCGCTGCCTTTTGCACCGCGAAAGCGCGTCATGGTTAAGGCTTCTATTATGCAAGATAACCATTTGTACACACATCAATACTGGACGCGGAGCCTCCGGCTGTAGCATGGCGCGCCGACACCGAGGTCGAGCTGTCCCGATCACAGGAACCGCGCCCGCTCCTTCTCGACGATGCCGGCGATGAAGGACGACACGGTCTGGATCCGACGCAGCGGCCGGACGCTCTCGTGATAGACCAGCCAGTAGGCCCGCCGGATCGGTGGCGCCACCGGCACTGGCACGAGGTCGTCATAGGTCCGCGCAATGAACGTATGCAGGATGCCGATGCCCGCGCCCGAACGCACCGCGCTTGTCTGCCCCAGTGCCGACGACACCTGGAACCCCGCTTGCCAGCCCGGGGCGATCTCGTTCGCATAGTCGAGCGTCGGGCTGATCACCAGGTCGCCGACATAGCCGACAAGCCGGTGCTTCTTGAGGCTTGCGAGGCTGTCCGGCATGCCGCTCGCCGCCAGATAGTCGCGCGAGGCGTAGAGCCCGAGCGAATAGTCGACCAGTTTCGACGCCACCAGCCGCCCCTCCGTCGGCCGCTCCACGGTAATCGCAATGTCCGCCTCCCGCCGCGACAGCGAGAACGTGCGCGGCACGGGCACCAGTTGCACCGACAGTGTCGGATGCCGCTCGGTCAGTTCGCCCAGACGTGGCGCCAGAAACGCCACGCCGAACCCGTCCGGCGCGCCGATCCGCACCGTGCCCGACACATCGTCGCCCTCGCCGGCGATCTCCGCCCGCGCGGCGATCATGTCGGCCTCCATCCGCTCGGCGACGCCAAGGAAATGCTCGCCCGCTGGCGTCAGCTCGCTGCCGGTCGTCAGGCGCCGAAACAGCCGCGCATTGAGGCTTTCTTCCAGCGCCGCGACGCGCCGCGATACGGTCGCATGGTTGAGGCCCAGCCGCTTGGCCGCACCGAGAATCTGCCCCGCCCGCGCCACCGCCAGGAAAATCCGCACGTCATCCCAGTTCATATCCCCTCCCGATATGCAAAGAATAGAGATCGATCGTAACCGGTATCGATGGAGTGCACAACGGTTTCGACCGGGCTCGCGTTGCAATCCGGGTGCGCAACGTCGAATATGCAGTTCAGAAAAAATCTCAGGGAGTGAAGCAGTGGCGATCACCGGACATTTCATCGGCGGCAAACATGTCGCCTCCACCAGCGGCCGCACGGCCGACGTCATGCAGCCGATGGACGGCACCGTCCGTGGCCAGGTCGCGCTCGGCTCCGCCGCGGAACTGCGCGCCGCGGTCGAGAACGCCAAGGCAGCGCAGATCGGCTGGGCCGCCACCAACCCGCAGCGCCGTGGCCGCGTGCTGATGAAGTTCCTGGACCTCATGGCCCGCGAGAACGACGCGCTCGCCGAACTGCTTGCCCGCGAGCACGGCAAGACCATCGCCGACGCCAAGGGCGATATCCAGCGCGGCCTCGAAGTGATCGAAGTCTGCGTCGGCGCGCCGCATCTCCTGAAGGGCGAATTCACCGACAATGCCGGCACCGGCATCGACGTGTATTCGATGCGCCAACCGCTCGGCGTCGTCGCCGGCATCACCCCGTTCAACTTTCCGGCGATGATCCCGCTGTGGAAGATCGGCCCGGCGCTGGCCTGCGGCAACGCCTTCATCCTGAAGCCGTCCGAGCGTGACCCGGGCGTGCCGATGCGCATCGCCGAGCTCTTCCTCGAAGCCGGCCTGCCGGCGGGCGTTCTCAACGTCGTCAACGGCGACAAGGAAGTCGTCGACGCGATCCTCGACGATCCCGACATCAAGGCCATCGGCTTCGTCGGCTCGACCCCGATCGCGCACTACATCTATTCGCGGGCCACCGCCAACGGCAAGCGCGCCCAGTGCTTCGGCGGTGCCAAGAACCACATGATCATCATGCCCGACGCCGACATGGACCAGACCGTCGACGCGCTGATCGGCGCCGGCTACGGCTCGGCCGGCGAGCGCTGCATGGCGATCTCGGTCGCAGTTCCCGTCGGCAAGGAAACCGCCGACCGCCTCATCGAAAAGCTCATTCCCCGCGTCGAGAGCCTCAAGGTTGGCCCGTCAACCGATAGCTCGGCCGATTTTGGCCCGCTGGTGACGAAGCAGGCGCTTGAGCGCGTCAAGGGCTATGTCGACGCCGGCGTCAAGGAAGGCGCGAAGCTGCTGGTCGACGGCCGCGGCTTCTCGATGCAGGGCTACGAGAACGGCTACTACATGGGTGGTTGCCTGTTCGACGACGTCACGCCTGACATGAAGATCTACAAGGAAGAGATCTTCGGCCCCGTCCTCGCCGTCGTCCGCGCCAAGACCTACGAGGACGCGATCGGCCTCGCCAACGACCACGAGATGGGCAATGGCGTCTCGATCTTCACCCAGAACGGCGACGCCGCCCGCGACTTCGCCTCCCGCGTCCAGGTCGGCATGGTTGGCGTCAACGTGCCGATCCCGGTGCCGATTGCCTACTACACATTCGGCGGCTGGAAGGCCTCGTCCTTCGGCGACCTCAACCAGCACGGCGCGGACGCCTTCCGCTTCTACACCAAGACCAAAACCGTCACCTCCCGCTGGCCCTCCGGCATCAAGGACGGCGCGGACTTTGTGATCCCGACGATGAACTGATCCGATCCTCCCAGGATTGACTGAGAGGCGGCGCGGCAACGCGCCGCCTTCTTCGTTTGGGGGGCGCGCGGATTGCGATAGGGCGCACAATTTGATAATGTAGTGAAAGTCACTACTTTTGGTGCGTCATGAACAAGACCGTCACAGCCGCCGAAGCAAACCGCGACTTCTCCAAGCTGCTCCGCAGCGTCAGGGAAGGCGACAGCTTCATCGTTACCAGTCACGGGACGCCGGTCGCCCGTCTCGTTCCGATCGAAGATGACACGGCACGGCGGGAAGAAGCCAAACAGCGTTATCTCGACGAACTGCGAAAGCGGCCCGCTCTTAACCTTCCCAGATGGACCCGCGACGAGCTGTACGACGATTGATGCTGGTATCGATCGACAGCAATGTCTTGGCCTACGCTGAGGGCGCGAATGATGCGCTTCGGCAGGACATTGCCATCGACGTCTTGCAGCGACTGCCAAACTCAGAGACACTGATTGCGGCTCAGGCGCTCGGGGAACTCTTCAACGTGCTGACGCGAAAGACGCGTGTCCCGGCGCAACAGGCACGTCAAACCATCCTCACGCTTCGAGACATTTACACCGTGATCCCAACCACTGCGGAATCCCTCGACGGTGCAACCGTGCTGGCCGCTGAACACGCATTTTCTATCTGGGACGCCATCATCCTTGTCGTCTCCGCTTCCGCCGGGTGCCGCATCCTGCTCTCGGAAGACATGCATCATGGCTTCGAATGGCGCGGGATCACGGTGATCAATCCTTTCCTCCCTCAGCCGCATCCCCTGCTCGCCCGCGCTCTTGGCCAATAGCTGCACCTTCGGACTGTCACGCCGTCGATGACATTTTCAGCGCCGTCCCACGAAAGGTCATGCGCCGATCTCCAACCTGGAGATGTGCTCTTCCGCGAGCGTGAACCGAAAGCGCAGCGTCGCCGGGCTGCCCGGAAAACTACCCGAGACCAGGCTTGCGACCGTCCAGTTCCGGCCGTCGGCGGACGCCTCGGTCGGCTCGACCGTCACGCGGTATTTCCGGGTCGTCTCCTCCATCCATGCCTTGATCGCGGCGTGGCCGGTGTAGGTCCGGCCCTCGTCCCTGACGATCGCATCCACCGCAAACGGCGTGAGCATCGCGTCGATGGCGTGTCTGTTCTTGGCAGCGAAATAGGCCGCGAGCGGCTTGGGCAGGTCGATGGTCATGATCGTGTCTCCTTGGCCGGCCCTCGCAAACGGACCGGCTTCTTGCCTCTCCATCTAGATGCGGCTAGCCTGACCGGATGACAAGAACCGACGCAAAAGTAGGCTACTTACCAGAAAGTGAGCATGAACCGCTCACCCCGACGACGGCCGCCGTCGGCGTCGAGAATGTGCTGCGCATTCTCGAGGGCCGCTGGAAGCTGGTGATCCTGTTTCACCTGTTCGGCGGCAAGGTTCTACGTTTCTCCGAATTGGAGCGGGCAATTCCGGCCATCTCGCAAAAGATGCTGATCCAGCAATTGCGCCAGTTGGAGTCAGACGGAATCGTGCGCCGGATCGTCCACCATCAGGTCCCGCCCAAGGTCGAATACTGCCTCACCGACTGGGGCCAGGCGCTGTGTCCCGCGCTCGATGCATTGTTGACATGGGCGGCGCAACGCGAGCCTGCCTGATCCGTCTGCCTCTCCACCTGACACTTGACGTCAGTCCCGCGCCGCATCCTCCGCGTGCGAGCGCAGCAGCGCCATCAGCCGATCGGCTTGCGCCGCCGCCTCGTCGCCATCGCCGTCCAGGATGGCCTTGATCAGGGCCATATGCCGGTCGGCGGCAGCCGCCAGTCCGGTGTCGGACTGGTAGCGGAACCAGAACCGCCGGCTGTGCGACTGCAGCGGGGCCGCCAGCCGCGCGGCATATGGATTGTCGGCGGCAACCGCCATCGCCTCGTCCAGCGCCTTGTCCGCCTGCAGGAATGCAATGACGTTGCCGGAAATCGCAGCCTTCCGCATCGCCAGTGCCGCATCCTGGAATTGCTTCGCCGAATCGCGCGTCGCATGTTTCGCCGCTGACCGCGCCAGGATCAGTTCCACCCCGCGCCGCGCGTCGATCACCTTGATCCAGTCTCCAGCATGCAGCGGCGCGACCGCAAGTCCCGCCCGCGCGCGCACCTCCAGCAAGCCTTCCCAGGCCAGCCGCTGGATTGCCTCGCGCACCGGCGTGCGCCCGAGCCCGATCCGCTCGATCAGCGCACCTTCGGTGCTGACGCTTCCCGGCAGCAGTTCCAGCGTCACGATCAAGCGCTCCAGCGCGCGATAGGCGCGCTGCGTCGCGCTTCCGGCAATCGCTTCCTGCATGTGTCGGCTCCTCTGATATATTTTTGATATATCACGATGCAAAGCCAATTGACAGCATGGCCAATCTCTCATATATCAGTGATATATCAGAAGGAGATCGATCATGTGGGCCGGCGTTTTCCCAGCAGTCACGACAAAATTCACCGCGGATGACCGCCTCGACCATGCCGAGATGGAGCGCTGCTACGGATTGCAGATGGATGCGGGCTGCGACGGCATCATCGTCTGCGGCTCGCTCGGCGAAGGGCCGATGCTCAGCCATGACGAGAAGCTCGACGTGTTCGCAACGGCACGAAAGATAGCCGGCAAAAAACCTGTTCTTCTGACGATCAACGAGGCCGGCACCCGCGAGGCAGCCTCCCTCGCCAAGCGCGCCGCCAAGGCCGGCGCCGACGGGTTGATGGTCGTTCCCTCGCCGATCTACCACACCAATCCCGAGGAAACGGTCGCGGCGCTCAGCGCCGTCGCAGCCGCCGGCGACCTGCCGGTGATGATCTACTCCAACCGCCTCGCCTACCGAGTCGACGTGACCATTCCGATCATGGAAGATCTCGCCGCAGACGCCCGCTTCGTCGCCGTCAAGGAATCCTCCGACGACATCCGCCGCGCGACCGACATCATCAATGCCTTCGGCGACCGCTTCGACCTGTTCACCGGCGTCGACAACCTCGCCTTCGAGGCGCTGTCGGTCGGCTGCATCGGCTGGGTCGCCGGCCTCGTCACCGCATTTCCGCGCGAAACCGTCGCGATCTATCAGTTGATGAAGCAGGGCCGCCGCGACGAGGCGCTGTCGATCTACCGCTGGTTCCGCCCCCTGCTCGACCTCGACGTCTCGACCTACCTCGTCCAGAACATCAAGCTCGCCGAAGTCCACGCCATCGGCACCAACGACCGCGTCCGCATGCCGCGCATGCCGTTGTCGGGCGAGCGCCGCAAGGCAGCGGAAAAGATCATCACCGACGCGCTCGCCGTTCGCCCGACGCTGCCGGCGTTCTGACGTTGAGCGCTGGTCGCGGTTGATGTAGACGGCATCGCTGAAGTGGCGGATACACCGTCTCCATCGAAAGGGACGAACATGTCAGCCGACGACGACTACATCTATGACGAGGCGACCGGCGAATGGCGGCCAGCCTCCGAGGTTGCGGCCGGAGCCGCTGCCCAGGCGGTCGTGGTCCGCGATGCTGCCGGCAATACGCTCGCCGACGGGGATTCAGTCGTCCTCATCAAGGATCTGAAGGTGAAGGGCGCCGGCCAGACGCTCAAGCAAGGCACCCTGATCAAGTCGATCCGCCTCACCGACAATCCGGAAGAGATCGACTGCCGCCACGAAGCCATCAAGGGCCTCGTCCTGCGCACAGAGTTCGTGCGCAAGCGCTAAGGCGGACGTGGCGTCGCTCCTGCGGCCTTCACACGCGCTGGGCTTCGCGCTAATCGGAACAGATGTCCCGACTCGCGCCTCTCCTCTCCTGGCTCGCCTTTCCGGTCTACATCTGGCAGGGCCTTGGCGTGCGCCGCCGCACCCCGCGCATGCCGCCGGCGGGCGGCCCCGTCCGCCACCGCATCGACGGCAAGGAACCCGAAATCCGTCTGCTCGTGCTGGGCGACTCCTCCGCCGCCTCCGTCGGCATCGAGAGTTCCGAACAGGGCCTGGCCGCCGAACTCTCCCGCCTGATCGCGGCGCGCACCGGCAGCGCCGTGGTCTGGCGCGCCGCCGGCTTCAATTCGGCAACGTCCGGCCAGATCCGCGACCACGTCCTGCCCAACCTCGCGCCCGAGCCGTGGACGCACATCGTTGTCTCGATCGGCACCAACGACGCCAAGAATTTCCACTCCGTGCCGCGTTTCAAGCGCGAGTTCGGCGGGTTGCTCTATGGGCTCCGGGCAAAATGGCCCGAAGCGCGCGTCGTCTGGTCACCGGTCGTCGAGATGACACGTGTTCCCGCCCTGCCGCCGCTGCTGGGAAAAATCCTCGAAATCCGTGCGCGAGCCATAAACGCCAAGGGCGAAGCGCTCTGCTTCGAGCGCGGCGCCCTGCCCGCCGCCCGCTTGCCGATCCTCGATCCGGCAGCCGGCTTCTCCATCGACGGCTTCCACGCCTCCGCCGCCGGCTACGCCGCCTGGGCGGAACACCTGCTGCCGCTGGTTCTGGGGGAGAGCTGAGCCAACGTCGTAGGACCGGGCCACACCTACTGCCCTACTGACTTACCCATTCCCATGGCTCAGCAACACCGTCGCGCCGATCGCCACCAGCGCGACGATCGCGATCTTCCACACGTCGCGTCGATAGCGCAGCCCCGGCAGGCCGAGCGGGCGGATCATGTGGACGACCATCATGGCGAGGATCAGGAGTGCGAGGGCCTTGGACATGCCTCCTTTGATCAGCGGGTGTGCGGCAAGTCCAGACGAGAGTCATGTGGACGGCGATGCCTTCTATTCGATAGAAGCGGCGCAGGGCGGCACGGGAGGAAATCATGGCGTCGACATATCACGAAGTCTATGCGCGTTGGCAGGCGGACCCGGAGGCGTTCTGGGCCGCAGCGGCGCAAGACATCGACTGGTTCTCGCCGCCGACGAAAATCTTCGACGCGTCGGCCGGCGTCTACGGCGCCTGGTTCCCGGATGCGGTCGGCAACATGTGTCACAACGCCGTCGACCGCCACGTCGCATCTGGTCGCGCCAGCCAGGCCGCGCTGATCCATGACAGCGCCATCACCGGCACAAGAACCTCCTTCACCTATGCGGAGCTGCTGGCCGAGGTGAACGCGCTGTCAGCCGTGCTCAAGGACAACGGCGTCGGCAAGGGCGACCGTGTCATCCTCTACATGCCGATGGTCTGCGAAGCCGTCTTCGCCATGCTCGCCTGCGCCCGCATCGGCGCCATCCATTCCGTCGTCTTCGGCGGCTTCGCGGCCAAGGAACTCGCCACCCGCATCGACGATTCGACGCCCAAGGCGATCATCGCCGCCTCCTGCGGGCTCGAGCCCGGTCGAACCGTCGCCTACAAGCCTCTGCTCGACGGCGCGATCGACATGGCAGTCCATAAGCCGGACTTCTGCCTGATCCTCCAGCGCCCGCAGCTCGAAGCAACGATGGTCGAAGGCCGCGATTTCGACTACGCGACGCTCATCTCCGCCGCCCGCGGCCGCACTGTGCCCTGCGAGCCGATGCGGGCCACCGACACGCTCTATGTCCTCTACACGTCCGGCACCACCGGCCAGCCCAAGGGCGTCGTCCGCGACACCGGTGGCCACATGGTCGCGCTGAAATGGTCGATGTGGAACGAGTTCGGCGTCAAGCCCGGCGAGGTGTTCTGGGCGGCGTCCGATGTCGGCTGGGTCGTCGGCCATTCCTACATCGTCTACGCGCCGCTGCTTCACGGCTGCACCACCATCCTTTTCGAGGGCAAGCCGGTCGGCACGCCCGACGCCGGCACCTTCTGGCGCGTCATTTCCGAGCATGGCGTGGTCGCGCTCTTCACCGCCCCCACCGCCTTCCGCGCCATCAAGGGCCAGGATCCGCAGGGCGAATTCATCGGCAGATACGATCTGTCAAAGTTCCGCACCCTCTTCCTCGCTGGCGAGCGCGGCGATCCGCCGACCATCGAATGGGCCCAGAAGCATCTCGGCGTGCCCGTCATCGATCATTGGTGGCAGACCGAGACCGGCTCGCCGATCAGCCAGAATCCGGTCGGCCTCGGCATCCTGCCGGTGAAGCTCGGCTCCCCCGGCGTCGCCATGCCTGGCTACACGATGGAGGTGCTGGACGACGCCGGCCACCCCGTGCCCGCCGGCACGCTTGGCAACGTACTGGTCAAGCTGCCGCTGCCTCCCGGCTGCCTGCCGACGCTGTGGAACGCCGACCAGCGCTTCCACGACGCCTACCTCGCGGAGTTCCCCGGCTACTACAAGACCGCCGACGCCGGCTACCTGGATGAAGACGGCTACCTGTTCATCATGGCCCGCACCGACGACATCATCAACGTCGCTGGCCACCGCCTGTCCACCGGCGCCATGGAAGAAGTCATCGCCGGCCATCCCGACGTCGCCGAATGCGCCGTTATCGGCATCGCCGACGAGATGAAGGGCCAGCTGCCACTCGGCTTCGTCGTGCTCTCGGCCGGCGTGTCGCGCGATGTCGCGACCATCGAAAAGGAAATCGTGGCGCTGGTCCGCGACCGCATCGGCCCCGTCGCCGCCTTCAAGCTCGCCGTCGCCGTCAAGCGCCTTCCGAAAACGCGCTCGGGGAAAATCCTGCGCGGCACGATGCAGAAGATCGCCGACCGCGAGGCCTGGAACATGCCCGCCACCATCGACGACCCGGCGATTCTCGATGAGATTACTTCGGCGCTGAAAGAGAAGGGCCTAGCCTGAGGCCCCTCGCTGAGACTGGAGGCCAATCTCGCGGAGTCGTCATCCTCGGGCTTGTCCCGAGGATCTACGCACGTTGGCGGCTGG
>Ga0209906_100374_pt1 | contig 22434 bp, 23 predicted proteins | sample FECB24metaG_FD_188303 | JGI IMG/M metagenome (GOLD analysis project Ga0209906, IMG submission 188303) | Cyanobacterial communities from the Joint Genome Institute, California, USA from Joint Genome Institute, California, USA - FECB-24 metaG... ... | reverse complement strand
TCTCAGCAGAAGGCTTTGTCACGTCCGTTTTCTGTCTCATCGTCGTTCCTTTGAAAGGCTACGATGAACCAGAAAACCTCCTCTCTCAATTAGCCCAATTCTGTCTCATTGGTGATGACGCCGGACACTCGCGAGGCAAACCTCTCCAGGGCCGCTGTGGCGGACATATAGGCCAGATCGTCGGTCGTCACGTCGTACTCCATCCCCCGTCGACGAGCAGAACCGCGCCGTTGACGAGCGTGGCTGCGGGGGAAGCGAGAAACACGACGACGCCTGCCACGTCGTTGACAGTGCCGATCCGCCCGATGGGAATGTGGGACAGCACGTAGTTGCGAAAGTCGTCATTGGCGAGCGAAGGCGCGGTGGCGTCCGTCCAGAGGAAGGTTGGCGCGATCGCGTTGACATGCACCCCCTTAGGCCCCCACTCCCGAGCAAGGCAGCGGGTGAGGTGATCCACGGCGGCTTTGCTCACGCAGTAGATGGATTCACGGGGCAGCACATTGCTTCCGGCTTGCGAACTGATGTTGATGATGCGGCCTCCGCCGCGCGCTACCATGGAGCGTCCGACCGACTGGCATATGAAGAACGTGCCCTTGACGTTCACGTCCATCGTCAGGTCGAAATCGGCCTCGGTGACGTCCAAGGCGAAGTTCTCGGGCCCAAGTCCCGCATTGTTAACGAGGACGTCGATACGGCCGAAATGATCTTCGGCCTTCGCCACCGCCGTCCGAATCTGGCCAAGATCCAGTATGTCGAGCTCCAGTGGCAGGACCTTCCGGCCGGCGGCTTCGATCTGCTTCGCCAAGCCGTCATCCGAGACGATGCGCCGGAGTCCGAGGGCTATGTCGGCGCCGGCCGCCGCGCACGCCAGCGCGATGGCGCGTCTGAGCCCGCGCGCGGCGCCGGTAACTAGAACGAACTGTCCATCGAGATCGAATCTGGGCGGGGGGCCGGAATCATGGGTGGCGGCGCTCATCTTTCGTCCACCAGCACGAAGTCCGCTCCACGCTCGCCGATCATGATCGAGGGCGCGTTAATGTTGCCGCTGACCAGATGCGGCATGATGGAGGCGTCGATTACTCTTAGACCTTCCACTCCGCGTACCCGGAGCCGGGAGTCTACGACATCGGTGTCGTCGGGTCCCATCCCGCAGGTCCCGCATGGGTGAAAGATCGTGATGCTGTCGGTGCGCAGGTAGCGCTCCCACTGTTCGGGCGTCCGGCACGCCGGCCCCGGGGCGAGTTCTTTCACAACATGACGCGCCAGCGGCTGCGTCTCGAAGATTCTGCGGATCAGTTCGCAACCCTGCGTCAGCACCTCGACGTCCCGAAAATCCTCCAGAAGGCGAGGCATAATCCATGGCGCGTCCCGGCTCGACGGGCTGCGAAGCCGCAATTCTCCGCGACTGAAGGGGCGGTTTACGTTTGGGATGGCGGTGACGGTCGGCTCCCTAAGAATAATCAGTTCCGCCGGCGTCAGCTTGTAGCCCACCGGCGAAAAATGTAACTGCAGGTCGGGATCCGCGATGGCGGGCCGGGATCGTGCAAAGGCCATTGCGAGAGCGCCCGGGGTCGTACCGGGGCCTCGCCCGAACAGCAGCCAGTTCGCGCCGTGCAGCGCCTTACGAAAGTAGCCCTGCTCGGAATTGTAGGTCGGTTGATCCACCAGATAGTTCATGTAGACGCCGACATGGTCCTGGAGGTTCTGCCCGACGCCCGGCGATGCGTGGACGACGGGGATGCCGTGGGATGCGAGTTGCCCGGCCGGACCTATGCCCGACAGAAGCAGAAGATGAGGCGAGCCAATCGCGCCCGCCGCAAGGATGACGGATCGGCGAGCTCTGACGGACCGCTCGCTCCCGTCGGGAAGAAAGTAGGAAACGCCGATTGCGCGGCGTCCGTCGAAGAGGATGCGGGTCGCCTGAGCCTTGAGGATCGTGCGCAGATTCTTGCGGCGGCGAGCGGGCCGGAGGTAGGCGTCCGCCGAACTGTGCCGCCAACCTCGCTTCTGGGTCGCCTGGACCGGCCCCACCCCTTCCAGCGAAGGGCCAGCGAAATCCTCGTTGTAGGGCAGGCCAGCATTAATGCCCGCCTCGATGAACAGATCCGCCAGCGGGTGCATCGTGCGGACGTTGGACACCACCATCGGGCCGCTGTCCCCGCGATAGCCATTGGCGCCGTTTTCGTTGGTTTCGCTGCGGATGAAGTAGGGCAGCACGTCGGCATAGGACCACCCTGGATTGCCCAGCGAGGCCCAGCTGTCGTAGTCGCTCGCCTGCCCGCGCATGTAGACCATGGCGTTGATCGAGCTGCTTCCCCCAAGCACCTTCCCGCGAGGCCACAAATCCCGCCGGCCGTAGCGGCTCGGGTCGGCTTCGGTCATGAAGCGCCAGTCATAGCGGGGGTTGCCAATACCATAGAGATCGGTCGCCGCAGGCATCTTGATGATAGGCGAGGCGTCCGATCCGCCGGCCTCCAGCAGAATGACCGTGCGGCCTGAGTCGGCACTCAGGCGATTGGCAAGTGCGCAACCGGCCGAGCCGGCTCCTACGATAATATGGTCGGCGATCTCCATTCGCTCACGCTTCCATGCGCCGAAACGAGAGATCCAGGCCGTCGTGGAGCGCGGTAAGGTCGTCGGTGATCGCTATGAAGTCTATGCCCAACTGCGCCGCGAATAGGCCATCGGCCCTGGTTGCGATGGGCATGGCCCAAGGCTTCCCCTGACCGGTCGCAGCCTGGGCGATGCTGGTGATATCGTCATGGTCGCGCCCATCGGCGCTGTATTCGCCGCGAGCCCTGGCAAGCGACAAGTCGTTGGGGCCTATGAAAAGACCGTCCACCGTCTCGAGCGCCGCGATCTCTTCGACCTGTTCAAGCGCGCGAACGGTCTCGATCATCGCCCAGCACTTGACACGGCGATTTTCGGCATCGACGAAATGCTCGGGCGCGGCGACGTAGTTGACGGTCCGGCCGCCGCCAAAGCCACGCGTCCCGAGGGGAGGGTACTTCGCGTAACTGGTGGCGCGACGCGCGTGCTCGAGGTCTGCGATTTGGGGCAGGATCACGCCGTCGCTGCCGAAGTCCAGCGCGTGCTGGATGGGAACGCGGTCCGCGCTCTCGACCCGCGTGAACACGCGCAGCCGGAGCGCCTTGCAGAGGGTCGTGGTCCGCGCGGCGCTGGCCAGATCGAACGTCCCGTGCTCCATGTCGATGATGGCGATCCCGTATCCGATCAGCGAGGCGATCTCGCAGGCATCCTCGTTGGCCGTCATCAACCAGAATGCTCGCTCGGGCTGCGTTCCCGCCAGGCGGATGGTGGTCATGTTTCTCCTCCGAACGGCCCGGCCATCATGCCCCCGTCGACGGGATAGGAGCCCCCCGTCAAATAGGAACCCGCCGGAGAGCACAGGAAGACCACGAGATTGGCCACATCCTCCACCTTGGCAAAGCGGCCCATCGGAATCCCGTCGCTCCAAATCTTCATTTCTTCCGGACTAGCGACAGTCCGGAACATCTCGGTTTGCACGACATGCGGCAATACGGCGTTGACGCGGATGCCGTCGCGCGCATGATCGAGCGCAAGCACCTTGGTCAGACCCACAACCGCGAACTTCGTCGCGCAATAGACTGCCCGCCTTTCGAATCCGGTGACGCCGGCCGTCGATGAAATCTGCACGATCGACCCGCCCCCTCCTCGGCGCAGCGCGTGGGCGACGAACTGCTGGGAAAGCGTCAATACGCTCTTCAGGTTAAGTTCAATTAATTCCTGCGTCTGGACGGGCTTGATGTCCGTCGTTTTCACGCTCCAGGAGCGGCCGGCATTGTTGACGAGAATATGCAGTTCGCCCTCCCGATCGAGCGCCCGTGTAAATAGATCCTCCGCCGCGCCGGCCACGCTGAGGTCGGAGTCGATGGCGCAGGCCGAGCCGCCCGAGGCAAGAATCTCGTCCCTGATCAGATGCAGCCCCTCCGGATGGATATCGTGGAGCACCACCTTTGCTCCCAGCCCGGCCAAGGCCCTAGCGATCCCGGCGCCGATGCCACGCGCCGCACCCGTCACCAGCGCGCACTTTCCCTCGAAGAGGCCGTCTTTGAAAACTGTGTTGGTCATGATTGAACTTGCCATTTGCGGAGCTCGTCCTCGTCCAAATCGAGCCCGAGGCCCGGTCTGTCGAACGGGGCCACGTAGCCGCTTTCGAATGAGTAGAGGTCTTGTTTGATGATGTCAGACCGCCACGGGCACGGGTCCATGTCGACTTCGAAATAGTCTGTGTTAGGCAGCGCGTAGATCAGATTGATGCAGGCGGCGAGGCTGACCGCGGTGCTGTAATTCTTGCTGGTGAATAGCAGGTGACGCATCTGGGCGTAGGCGGCTATTTTCCTCGCCTCGGTAATGCCGCCGACCTGGATGACATCCGGCTGGACCACCTGGATCGCCCCCGCATCCATCAAGACGGCGAACTGGAATTTGTTGGTCTCCGTTTCGAAACCGGCGATGGGCACGCGGGTCCGGCGTGCGAGTTCGGCGCAACCCGCGATGTTTTCCGGCTGCGTCGGTTCCTCGAACCAGCGTATCCCGAGCGGCTCGAACGCGTCGGCGTAGGCCATCGCCGTCCTGGCGTCGAGCGAGGTCGTGGCGTCGCACATCAATTCGCCGTCGGGCCCTATCGCCTCGCGCGCCGCTGCGACCCGCTTGATGTCCTCGCTAAAGCTCACCCGAAGTGGGGTCTCGTGCAGGGTCTTGGCGTGAACGGCGCCGGCGATGTTGCCTACCTTCATCTTGTAGGCGAGGTATCCGGCCTGACTGGCCGCCGCCACATCGAAAGCAAGATCGTCGGTCGAGTAGTTTCGGCGGTAGTAACCGGACGAGGCGTAGGCCTTGAGCGGACGGCCGAAGCCGCCGAGCAACCGCCACACAGGCATTCCGCTTGCCTTGCCGAGGATATCCCAAATCGCGATGTCCACTCCCGACAGGCAGGAGAGCAGGACGCCTTTTCGGCCGTGATAATATGTTTGCTGATAGACGCGCTCCCAGATGTATTCCGGCCGCGTCGGATCGAGGCCGATTACCAGCGGCGCGATCTCGCGCTCGATGCAGGTAACGCTCGTCGCCCAGGGTCCGCCCCACATCGCGGCCTCGCCCCAGCCGAATATGGCAGGGTCATCCGTATGCACCTTGACGAGAAGGGCTTCCCGTTCGTCATACTCGCCGCGCGCATAGGTGAGGGCATAGGGCATCCGGTAATGCAGGCAGAAGGTCTCGATACCCGTAATCTTCATGGCGCATCCTCCAAAAAGACGGCCCGGTCGGGCGCTGCCGCCACCCGAATCATCGCGCCCTCGGCGTAGTGGGCCTTTGCATCGATGCGCGCCGTGATGTGGCCTTTGCCTTCGAACGCCAAAGTGTATTCGACCACCGAGCCAAGGAAGCGGGCGCGGTCCACGCGCGCCGGGACGCCATCGCCCTCCCTCGACAGAAGGATGTCTTCGGGCCGGATCGCCACCGACCCGATACGGTCCATCGTCGACGGGGCCGGAAAGGAAAGGCCGCAATCGGCTTCGAACGAGGCGCCGCCGTTTCCGACACGGCCCGGCAGCACATTGGCTCCGCCGATGAACCGCGCGACGAAGGCGGTTCCGGGTTGCTGATAAAGCACCCGCGGCGCATCGAGCTGCTCGATCTTCCCGTTGCTCATGACGGCGACGACATCGGAGAGGACGAGCGCCTCCCCCTGATCGTGGGTGACGAAGACTGTCGTCAGGTTGAGTTCCCGCACGATCCGATGGATCTCGTCGCGCATTTCCTCCCTCAGTTTGAGGTCGAGCGCCGATAGCGGCTCATCCAGCAAAAGAAGATCAGGTTCGATGACCAGAGCGCGCGCTAGCGCCACCCTTTGCTGCTGGCCTCCGGACAGTTCCTTCGGCAGGCGCTCCTCAAGGCCTGTCATGCGCACGACGTCCAGCGCCCGGCGCACGCGCTCGGTTCGCTCCGCCGCGCCCATGCCGCGCATTTCCAGCCCGAAAGCCACATTCGAGGCGACGCTTAAATGGGGAAACAAGGCGTAGGATTGGAACACCATGCCGATGTTACGAAAACGGGCCGGCAGTCCGCCGATGTCGCGGCCACCGAGCCTTATCGTTCCATGGGTCGGGGTCTCGAAGCCTGCGATCATCCTGAGCGTCGTGGTCTTTCCGCATCCGGAAGGACCAAGCAGGCTCAGGACTTTCCCCTGTTCCAGTTCGAGACTGACGTCGCGCACAGCCGCGACGTCCCCAAATCTCTTCTCGAGATTGTTGAGCTCCAAATGCATGACAGGCGAATATCCTTAGGCTTCGTTAGGTTACTTCGACGCCGAGGCCTTGGCTCTCTCCCATACCTCGATGGCCCGCTTGTCGAATTCGGCCCCGAGATTGTACTGGAACTGGATACTGTCCATGCCAGCAACCATCCCGTCGAGCCCCATGTCGACCTTCGTCTGCTCATCCAGCAGCGGCATCGCCCGTGCGTTCGCGGGCGCATAGCCGAGTTCCTTCGGCAGCTGCGCCTGCACCTCGGCGCTCAGGACGTGGTTGATGAAGGCGTACGCGGCCTCCTGATTAGGCGCGTCGGTCACGATGCAGGGCCCGTCATACCACGCGGTCAGCCCCTCTTTCGGATAGCCAGCCTCCACCTTGAGCCCCTTGCTTTTCAACTGGCGGAAACCTCCGTCGTCGGAATCGCCGACCCAGATCTCCCCATTCGCCAGTAACTGGGCGAGCTGGTCATAATGCGCGTAGACGGTCCTCACCTGCTTCATATTCTCGGTGAGCCGCTCCTCAACCTTCGTCCATTGTTCCTCCGTCAGTTCGCCGTAGGTGTAGCCGAGGCTGAGCGCGGTGCGCCAAATCTGCTCGTTGGACTTGTCGATCTTTCCGATCCTGTTCTTGTATTTGCCGGAAAAGACCTGTTCCCAGGAATCGATCTCCTCGCCGGTCTTTTCCGGATCGTAGGTCACTATGCCGTTCAGGCCGAACGCGTAGGTGGCGCAGTAGTTTTTGCCGTCGGACTTGGTCATCTGTAGGCGCGGGAAAATTTCGGCCAAAGTCGGAACCCGAGCAGGGTCGAGTGGCGCTATCAGCTTCTGCTTGATGGCGATGTCCTCGAACCCGGCGCCGAGAAACACCACATCATGGCTGCCGAGACCGGCGGCGCGGATCTTGTTCATCGCCTCCTGCTCGTCGGCATAATAGTCGATGTTGACCTTTACGCCGTATTTCTCCTCGAATGAGGGCAGCGAGAAATCGATGTAGTTGCCCCAGCTTAGGATGTTGATGTCGCCCCCGATCTTTTCCTGAGACCAGGAGGGCTGGGTGGAGAGGGCCAGAAGTCCTGCAAAAGCGGTCGCCAGAAATGCACGTTTGTTCATCATTTCCTCCTTCTTTCATTTTTCCCGGCCCAGGTGAGCCGGACTGCGAAAAGAGCCATCGCCAGGGTGACGAAAAGGATCAGGGTCGACACCGCATTGATCTCGGGCGTGATGCCGACCTTCACGATCGAGTATATGCGGATCGGGAGCGTCGTGGTGCCCGCCGAGGTGAGAAAGAAACTGACGACGAACTCGCCGATCGAGATGGTGAAGCCGAACAGCAACGCCCCAATGATGCCCGGGGCGATGTTGGGAAGCGTAACACGCCGAAGCACCTGGAGTTCGGCCGCTCCAAGACCTCGCGCCGCATCCTCGAACGATCGATCGAAACGTGCCAAGCTGGAGATGATGATGAATGAGCAATAGGGCAGGGCGAGTAGCGTGTGCCCGAGAAAGAGAGCGAGGAATCCTGTCTTGAACCCGACGACGCGGGCCGCGAGCAGCAGGGACACTCCGAGCACCACGCCAGGCGCGATCATCGGCAGCGTCAACAGCGCCATGAACGCCCGGCGGCCAGGAAACTCGTAGCGGACCACTGCGAGAGCTGCCAGCAGCCCGAGCGCAGTCGCCGAGCAGGCCGACAATATGCCGAGCTGGATGCTAGTCCACAGCGCCGACAGAGTCCTGGTGTTGGCAAAGAGCAGCCAGAACCATTTCAGACTGTAGCTCTCGATGGGAAGCGTCGTGATCGTCGATTCGTTCAGGCTTGTCAGCACGACCAGCGCGATCGGCAGATAGACCAGCGCGTAAAGCACCGCCACGAATGTCAGAGCCAGCCGAACGTAGAGAGGCCGCGTCATTCTCCCACGAGGCTCCTCGACAAATTGGCGACCCGGGACAAGCCATAGAGACAGGCCAGGATGATCGCCAGCAGGACCATCGAAAGGGCTGCCCCCAGTGGCCAGTCGAAACTCTGGAAGGCGGTCGCGATGAGGTTGCCGTACATGATGCCGGCAAGTCCTCCGAGCAGGTTGGGAACCAGATATTCCCCCAAAGCAGGGATGAAGGTGATGATGCAGCCCGCCAGCACGCCGGGCATGATCAGGGGCAGCACGATGCGGCGAAAGCGCTGGAAGGGGCCGGCTCCGAGATTCTCGGCGGCTTCGATCAGCGATTGGTCGAGCCTGCTCACCGAGGCGTAGATCGGAACCAGCGTATAGGGAAGATAGATGTAGACAAGGCCGATCACGACCGCAGTGGGCGTGAAAAGGATGGCTAGCGGGGCATCGATCAGTCCGGCGCGCAGGAGTAGCCCATTGAGCACGCCGCTCTCGCCCAGCACCAAACTCATCGAATAGGTCCGGATCAGCAGGCTGACCCAGCCGGGCAGAATCAGTCCGACAATGAGGAGCACCCGCCAGCGGGGATGCACGCATTGCCCGATCGCAAGAGCGAGCGGAACGGCGATCAGCACCGAAAAAACGGTGGTCAGGAGGGCGAGCCAGATCGAACTCAGCAGCGTCGACAGGTAAATGGGCGTGGATATTATCTTCCAGTACTGATCGAAGCTCGGGGTGGTGACCAACTGATAATTGTCGTTCACGGACCAGAGGCTATAGGTCGCCATGATTGCGATCGGCACGACGAACAGCGCGACAATGGTCAGCAGCGGCAGACCAAGAAGAACAAGCAGGGATGACCGGGTCTGTCTATTCTGCATTCCACGCCTTTGCGAATCACCGTAGTGCGCCTTGCTTGCCGCATGCCAATTTATTATGGTCCCGCCTCTGATAACGAGATGAAATAAGGGATAGCGTGCGGGACCTTGAGATCGATCTCTTGCGGGCTTTTCTCTTCGTGCAGCAATCGGGGGGCTTTTCGTTGGCCGCGGGAATGCTCAACCGAACCCAACCGGCTGTTAGCCTCCAGATCAAACGGCTGGAACAGCGGGTCGGCGGGGCCGTGTTCAACCGTAGCAGAAGCGGCCTGATCTCACTCACTCCGCTCGGCTCCATGCTTGCCGGCTACGCGCACCAGATCCTCGCCCTGCATGACGAAGCCGTCGGCAAGCTATCCAAGCCCCCCACGCGCAGCCATATCCGGCTTGGCATCCTGGAAGAACTCGGCAATTCCCGTCTGCCGCTTGTCTTGCGGTCTTTCGCGACCGTGTTCGGGGGTAGCAGTCCGCACATCCAGGTCAGTCTAAGCAATCAGCTTATAACGGACATGCTGCAGGACCGGCTCGATCTGGCGGTCGTTTTCGGAGACGGGGCTGCCTCGAACGCCATCCCGTTATGGCGGGAACCGCTGGTCTGGGTCGGATCCAGCGCGGTGCCGATCAAGCTCAAGGCTCCCCTCCAGCTCATGCTTTTGCCCGAACCCTGCTTCTATCGCCGCGCGGCGATAGAAGCGCTGGCGTCGGAGGGGATCAGATGGTCGCAAGCGGGGCTGAGCAGTACGATGGCCGGCATTCGGGCGACGGTCGTTGCTGGATTGGGAATTTCGGTCATGGGAAGATCGGAAATTTCCGAGGGTTTGCGGATCATCAACAGCGACTTCGCGCTTCCCCGCCTTCCCGACGGCGGTGCGGTCTTGTACTATATTTCTTCAGCGATGCGCGACACGGCGCAGGCCTTGGCGGATCAAATATCCCGCGGATTGATCTAGGAGCGACGCATGAAGTGCATGACCGGATTCTGGCTGGAAACCGATAACCAGAAGGCGTGCGAAATCGCCCGGCTGGTCGGTTATGACCTGGTGATTTTCGACATGGAGCACGGCATTCTCGACGATGCGGCGCTTGATCGGCTTGTTCCGCTATCCTTGAGTCTCGGGCTCATCGCCTATGTCCGGGTCAGCGAAGCCACCCAGCCGAAAATCCAGACGGCGCTCGACATCGGCGCAAGCGGCGTCATCCTTCCGCAGCTTCGTGATCTAGCGCATGCGCGCGACGTCACCCGCTTCGCCAAGTTTCCGCCTCTTGGGCAAAGAGGGCTCGGCTATTCCCGCATCCAATCTTATGGGACCGCCACCAACGACTTCATCCTGCAGGAGAACGACACCCGAAAGTGCTTCGCCATGATCGAGACGGCGGCAGCCTTCGACGAGGCCGAGGCGATCGCCGATCTGCCCTGCGTCGACGGGCTCTTCATCGGCCCGGCCGACCTTTCGCTGGCCCGCGGCCGGGGCGTGTTCACGGCGTCTTCCGCCGACATCGCCGATCTGTCGCACCTCGCGGAAGTTGCCAAAGGTGCGGGAAAGCCGTGGGCCGCCGCCGCAGGTCATCCGGGGTACCGAGCCGAAGCGCTCCGGCACGAGCCGTCCTTCGTTGCGTCTGCGGACGATCTCAGTGCCTTGTACGTTGGCTTTAAGTCTTTGCTAGACTGAGGCTTGTTGACTTTGAGGCTTGGATGGCCGGCCTTGTGCAAGGTTACCGTGATTCAAAGTTGTCCTTTGATGGAGGCGACCGTGACGCGATTGTCTTGTGCGATGATCAATGGGAGCGGCTGGCTGCGCTAACGACCCCAACGCGCTCTGCGACGAACTGGCTGCAGAACCGCTGTTCCGAATGGGTGACGGCATGGCCAAGCCATTCGACGGACCAGGCCTGGGGATTGTAGTCGACGAGGCTGCACTCGCGCGCTATCGCGTCGCAATGCAGGCCAGTTGCCTAAATTCGCCAGCGTTTGCGACGGACGCGGGTTAGGCTATTGCCGGAAGTCCTGTCACAAGTCGTGTAAGCCACGACAAGGGAGGATAAACAATGTCAAGCACGACGGGTCTGTTGCAGGCGCCTAAGAACGTCATTAAGTTCGACAAGCCAACACTGGTACGACGCAGCGAGGCAGTGCGCTTCCTATGGGGAGACGACAAGGCCCATTTTGTACCAGACCTAATTTATGGGCGTGGAGAGCGCATGGCCGCCCTCATATTCAAGCTTGCACCAGGCGAATTTTTCCGCACCTCTGAAACGTGGCGTACGATCTACGATCAAGACCGGTACTACTATGTTGTCTGCGGGGAACTGACGATCCAGGACCCCGAGACCGGCGATGTGGCGACAGCGAAGCCAGGCGAAGCCATCTACTGGCGCGGGGCGCGCTTCCACTTTGGATTCAACTTCAGCTTTGAAGAAACGCTGGTTCTCGATTGGTATGCGCCGCAGGAGCGTGCGTCCAACATACCGGAAGTCGTCCACTCCGCCACTAAGAAGCAACTCCAAGGGCGAAAAGATGGACGTGAGGATCTGCTGCAGAATTGGCCCTCGTGCGCAGCCGACGATCGGGTTATGCGTCAGAAGGAGGGTCGCGTGGGCACCTTGCGTCGTGCCGACGCCCTACAGTTCATTCTCGGCGAGAAGGCGCCCGTGCGTATGGACATCTTCGCCTCAAGCGCTGATCTGACCGCCGGAGTTTTCGACCTTCGGCCGTCGATCATGAGCGATGCCGAGGTGCATGGCGGCGACGAGACCTTGTTTGCTCTTTCCGGAGCAGTGCATGTCTATCTGCCGGACACCTATGACTGGTTCGAATTGCATCCGCTCGACTGCCTGTACCTGCCCGAAGGAACACGTCACCAATATGCCAACAACGGTGCGGTGGTCGCCCAAGCCGCCTTCTGTGTGACGCCAAATTACCGTTGACTGGAGCAGCGGTTCGGCCCAGCGTGGGCACAATGATGAAGCCTCACGCTGGACAGGCTCTGCCTAGGGAGGTCGGCATCCTGCTGATGCCCGGCTTCTCGATGCTTGCCTTTTTCGCCCTGGTGGAGCCGATGCGCCTGGCAAACCAATTGCTCAGGCGCTGTCACTATCAGTGGACCCTCTTCAGCTCCGATGGGGCTCCGGCACGGGCCAGTTGCGGCATGTCAGTGGCGAGCGTCGCGTGCCCCGCAACCGACGTTGCGCCGCAATGCGTCTTCGTAGTTGCCGGCTTCGATCCGTGGCCGCAGAATGATCGCCGCCTGAAATCTTGGTTGCGTGACCTTGACCGAAGAGGCGCCTTGCTCGGGGCCGTTGACACGGGCGCGTTCCTGCTTGCGTCCGCCGGCCTTCTCAACGGTATGGCGACGGCTTTGCACTGGGAGAGCGCCGCCGCTTTCGCGGAACTTTTTCCCGACGTTCCGGTGTCAGATCGACTTTTCGAACTCCATCCTCGCCGTTGGCTGTGCAGCGGGGCGATTGCGGCCATTGATATGACGCTGGACCTCATTGAGCGTGAGCATGGCAGCGTTCTCTGCGACGGCATTGCCACCCGCCTAGTCCACAGCCGCCGGCGCGAGCAGCCAGTCGCGGAAAAGCCGCCTGCACCAAGGTCGTGCCAGGACGCTGATCTCATTCGGGCCTTGCGGATAATGGAGGCACATGTCGAAGAGCCGATCCGTATCGTCGCCGTCGCAAACCAGGCGGAATTGTCGCAACGTAGCCTTGAGCGGAAGTGCAGACTTTTCCTGGGTTGCACCCCCAATCAGGCCTATCTCGACGTACGACTCGAGCGGGCTCGCAGCATCCTGCGTCACAGCGACTTACAGGTGAGAGATGTCGCCTTTTCCTGCGGCTTCAATTCGGTCCCCTACTTCTGCCGCGCCTACAAGGCGCGTTATCTCATACCGCCAGGCGCCGACCGACGGCTTGACGAGGCCCTGGTCAGCAACTCCCGCACTTCGGCGGATCCGGGCAAAAGTTCGGCGGATTTGGGCAATCAAGCCTAGTCATTGGTGATAGTCTTCTTTGACGGTGCGATACGTTTTCCAGGGAGGAACCAATGAGTGCGAGAACACTGCGGAGGCCGCTGATTGGGGCCATCTGCTCGGCAATGCTGGCCTTGGGCGTCATGGTTGGCTCGGCTGAGGCGGCTTCGGTGCCGGAATCGCCTGACCCGATCAGGCTCGCCAAATATGACTGGACCGGCCAATACGTCACCATCGAGGTGGCGGCCGAAATCCTCAGACGCATGGGCTATAATGTCGAGGTTGTGCAGACGACGCAGGTGCCCTCGCTCCAGGCAATATCGGACGGCGAGATCACAGCGTCTCTCGAGTGGTGGAACCAAGCTAATAAGGCGATTTACGACAAGGCGGTCGATGAGAAGAAGATAGATCCCTTGGGACCCACGGGCCTTGTCGGATCGGAGGGCTGGTACTATCCGACCTATATCACCGAGAAATGCCCGGGCCTCCCGGATTGGCAGGCTTTACAGAAATGCGCCGACATTTTCGCGACGCCGGAGACATCCCCGAAGGGGCGGGTGCTGGACTATCCTGCGGAATGGAATCCGGATGCGCAGAAATGGATCGATGCGCTTGGGCTCAATTTGGTAGCGGTCGCCTCAGGCGGTGAAGGCGCGACGGCCGCCGAGATCAAGTCCGCGGTCGCCCGCCAGGAGCCTATTCTCCTACAGTGGTGGGAGCCTACTTGGCTCGTGAGCGAATTTAAGTTGAACATTGTTAAGCTCGACACTGACGGCACTGCTTGCGCCAAGGCGAACGAAGCCAAGGTCGAGACAACCAAGATGTTCGACTGTGCCGGCAAACAAATCGGCATCGTAAAATATGTCTGGCCGGGCACGAAGGACAAGTGGCCCGCGGCCTATAAGTTCTTGCAGGTGTATCAGATGACCAACGATTGGCAGGGGCCGATGGCCAAGGCAATCGAGATTGAAGGCAAGAAGGTTGAGGACGTCGCAAAAGCGTGGGTCGACGCCAATGAGGCGACCTGGAAGCCCTGGGTCGAGCAGGCGACGAAGTAATGGATGGGGCGGCTTTCCAATCAGGTCCAGCCGCCCCTTTTCTTGCGTTGGTTCCAGTAGCATGATCGAGGCCATGAGAGGTGGCGAGAGTATCGATTGCAGGAACCTGTGGAAAATCTACGGTCGGAATGCCGCGAAGGTTCTTCAGAGGGTAGCCAAGGCTGACCCGATCGAAAAGGCTGAATACCTGCGTAAGCAGGGCCTCGTTCCAGCCGTGTGCGACGTCACGCTCACGATTGCCCCGGGGGAAATCTTTGTCATAATGGGACTCTCGGGCTCCGGAAAGTCGACGGTGGTGCGCTGCCTCTCGCGGCTTGTCGAACCGACTGCTGGCAGTGTCTTCGTTGGCGGGCAGGACCTGTTGGCACTTTCGGAGGCTGAATTGATTGCCTTGCGCCGGCACAAGATGGGCATGGTGTTCCAGCAGTTTGGGCTGCTCCCGCATTTGTCCGTGCTCGACAACGTCGCCTATCCCCTGCGTGTCCAGGGCATGCCGCAAGCTGAGCGCCACAAGCGAGCCCGCGAAGTGATTGAATTGGTCGGCTTAGGTGGCCGCGAGTCGAGCTATCCGCGCGAGTTGTCGGGGGGCATGCAGCAGCGGGTCGGTATTGCCAGAAGCCTGGCTGTGAAACCAGCGGTTTGGTTTCTGGATGAGCCCTTCAGCGCCCTTGACCCCCTCATCCGGCGCCAAATGCAAGACGAGTTCCTGCGACTGCAAGCCTTGCTCCGAAAGACCATCGTGTTCATCACGCATGATTTCCTCGAGGCACTGCGTCTGGCTGACCGGATCGCCATAATGAGGGATGGCCGCATCGTTCAAATCGGCCGGCCCTCTGAAATCATACTTCGTCCGGCCGATTCCTATGTCGCTGAATTCACCCGCGATGTGCCTCGTGAGAAGATCGTGACGGCCCGTGACGTCATGGAGCCCGCGCAAGGCAATCTGGATATCGGCCAAGCCGTGTCGGAGGATACGACCATCGAAGCGATCCTTCCTCGGTTCATCGGCCACGTGCAGCCACTGGCCGTTTTCGGCCAAAACAAGCAGCTTGTGGGGCAGGTGAGTCTCGACCGCGTTTTGTCCGTCCTGGCCGAGGGTAGCACCCCACACTAATGACAGCACTTGACGGGACAGTTCTTCCGGTTGCCCGATCTGCACTGGCTTCGCGCTGGCCTTTGCTCCTGGTCTTTGTAGTCTTATGCCAAGTCTTCGTTCTCAGAGCTCTTGGTGTTGTCCTGGAGCCGCCGAAGGCAATTCTCCCTCTGGCAGAATGGACCCAGACGGCGACGGAGTGGTTCACGGTCCATTTTCGCTTCCTCTTCCGCGCGATCACCTGGGCACTGACCACGCCCCTAAAAATGGTTAGGCTGTGTCTCGATTGGCTAACATGGCCATCGGTCGTCGTGCTCGGCACGGCCCTGGGATTCGCCGCCAAAGGATCCAAGCTGGCGCTGTTCTGTGCGCTGGCCCTCCTCTACATCATCGTCACCGGCTACTGGCCAAAGACAGCGGTCACCTTGGCGCTGGTCGCAGTCGCGGTGCCCGTGTCGGTGTTGATTGGTCTCTTTGTAGGCATCATGGCCTTCCGATCGATCGCCGCACGGCGCGTCATCGCGCCGCTCCTCGACCTTATGCAGACCATTCCGACCTTCGCCTACCTGATCCCGATCCTTGCCCTCTTTGGGATCGGGCCGGTGGTCGGCATGATCGCCAGCGCCATCTACGCCGTCCCGCCAATGGTTCACAACGTGTTGCTGGGGCTGCAGCGGATCCACCCGGAGATTGTTGAGTCTGCCAAGATGTCAGGCTCGACCAACCGTCAGTTGCTCTGGTGGGTTATGATTCCTTCGGCACTGCGCACCATTTTGGTAGGAGTGAACCAGACGATCATGGCCGGCCTCAGTATGGTGGTGATCGCCTCCATGGTCGGCGGCGTCGACGACATCGGCATCGAGGTGTTCCAGTCGATGAAGCACGCCAAGTTCGGCGAGAGCCTGCTCGCCGGTCTTGTTATCGCTCTCTTGGCCATCATGATGGACCGGCTGTCGCGCCATATGGCCGAGAAGAGCCTCGACCCCCTCGCCCACAGACCAGGTCTCCGGTTCTGGTCGGGAATTGCCGTGCTCGTGCTCGTCATGCAGGTGCTCGGATCCGCGGTCCCCGCGCTAGCGGTCTATCCAGAAAGCTGGGCGATCCGCCCCGCCCCGCCACTCAACGCCGGGCTGGAATGGTTTACTATCGCGGCCTTTCCCATCACGTCGGCGATCAAGACCTGGATGGTCTTCGTGGTCCTGCTGCCGCTCAAGATCGGCTTTGTCGACAGCATCCGACCGAGTTTCTGGGGCTTTGAGTACAGCCTTGGAGTGGCGCTTGCTTATGCTGTCCTATCCGGCGCATTGACTGCGCTTGTATGGCGGTTCGTCGGGTGGAAGTCTGCGCTTGCAACAGCCATTGGAGCGACGTTCTATTTCAGTGGAACCACGGGCGTTCCCTGGCCAGCCACAGCCGCACTCATCGTGGCGCTCTCCTATTCGGCAGGGGGCCTTCGGATTGCGCTCCTCGCAGCTGGGAGCCTGCTCTTCATCCTCGGGACTGGGTCGTGGACGAATGCCATGATCTCGCTGCAGCTTGCCTTAGTTGGTGTTGCGATCGCCTTCCTAATCGGAAGCTCCATCGGCATATGGGCGGCCTGCGATGATCGTGTATCGGCCATCGTGGCTCCGATCTGCGACACCCTCCAGACTATGCCAATCTTCGTGTTCCTGATCCCCGCGGTGATGGTATTTCTCGTCGGAGAATTCACGGCCCTCATCGCCATCGTGATGTATGCCGTCGTGCCCTCTATCCGCTATGCTGAGCATGGGCTGCGGAATGTTCCGAGCGAGATCACCGAAGCCGCTCGCATGATCGGCGCCTCCAGAAGACAGCTTATCTGGCAAGTGCAACTGCCTGTCGCCGTGCCCGAACTCACACTCGGACTTAACCAGACGATCATGATGGCGCTTGCGATGGTTATCGTTGCGTCTTTGGTTGGCGCGCAGGGCCTGGGTTCGGACGTAATGGTCGCCTTGAGCCGCGCCGATACCGGCCGCGGACTCGTCGCCGGCCTCTGCCTCGCCCTAATTGCCATCGTCGCGGACCGCACCCTCCAAGCCTGGGCGGCATCACGAAAGAGGGCGCTCGGCCTTGACTGATCGAATTGCTATCATTGAGTGCTTCTGTCTTGAAGGATCTCAGGCAAGTGACCAGTGGGGTCCGGCCTACGGCTTTCTTGTGAAGGTCACCACCACGGACGGGATCGTTGGCTTTGGCGAAAGCGATACCATGCCCACAATAGCCGCGGCCGCAATCGAGGCCGCGGCCATCAATCCGATGGTAACGGGACTCCGTGAGGTGCTTGTCGGCACCGCGGCGGAGCCTCAGACGGCCTGGAGACGGATGCGGCATGCGGTGATCCAGTACGGCCGGGACGGCGTGGTCATGCACGCCATGGCGGCGATTGACATCGCCCTGTGGGATATCGTTGGCAAGCGCGCCAAGCAGCCTACGGCTGTTCTCTTGGGTGGCATACAACACGATCGTCTGCGCTGCTACGGGACGCATCCATTGGGCTCATTGCCTGCCGAAAGCGCATCGCACGCACGCCGACTCGTGGAACAAGGCTTCACGGCCGTCAAGTTTGGTTGGCCTCCGCTTGGAGCCGAGGCTCATACCGATGAGGCTATCGTCGCGGCATTGCGAAAGGCAATCGGGCCTTCCGTCGACCTGCTCATCGACGGGGGAATGGCATGGGATGTGCCGGTCGCGCTCGCTCGGCTCGAGTTGCTTCATCCTCACCGGCTGTTCTGGCTCGAAGAGCCGCTTGAGGCCTATGACGTCGCGGCCTATTCCGATCTTCGCAAGGCCTCAAACACCCCTATTGTTGCCGGCGAGATGGCTGCAAACGGCAGCGAACTCAAGCAACTCGTGGCGGCGGGGGGGGTTGATATTCTGCAAATCGACGTCTCGCGGACCGGGCTGACCCAAGCCATCGAAATCGCGAACTATGCAAACTCACGCGAAGTCGCCGTCGTGAATCATACCTACGGTCATTTGATTAACGCCGCCGCGTCCGCCCATCTCCTGGCCGCGGCGCAGGTCATCTCGCTTTATGAATGCCAGACGGCTGCGAATGAAATCCGCGACGCACTTGGTCAAGGGCAGTTGCAGCCAAGATCGGGTTGGCTCGACTTGCCGACAGGTCCGGGCCTGGGCGTCGATATCGACGAGGCTGTATTGCGCCACTTCTCGAAGGGTCAAAGATGACGCAAAAGCGGTGGCTTGAAGGGCGTACGGCTTGGGTAACTGGGGGCGCCTCGGGCATGGGTCGGGCCACGGCTTTGCGGCTTGCCGAGGCCGGCGCCCATGTGGCGATCGGGTCACTGGTGTCTAGCCAACGCAGCGTGGCTCTGCCCGAACAGAACGTGCATACGCCAGCAGAAAACGCGCTGGAAGAAACAGCGGAGGCCATCAGAGCCCATGGCGTACGCGCACTGGCCCTGCCACTCGATGTCGTGTCGCAAGCCTCCGTTGACACATTTCACGCCGAAATCCTGCGCAGCTTTGGCCCTGTCGACATTCTGGTGAACGCTGCTGGCAGTTCCGCCCGAAAGCTCATTCGCGATCATCCGGACGACATCTGGCACCGAATGATCGAGACCAATCTCACGGGGGCGTTCCGCACCATCCGGCTGAGTTTACCGTCCATGGTGGAGCGCGGCTTCGGTCGCATCATCAACATCGCGTCGACGGCGGCGAACGTCGGTTACGTACGCCATTCCGCGTACTGTGCCTCGAAGGCCGGGCTGCTCGGTCTGACCCGCTGCGTGGCGCTCGAAGGGGCTCCGCATGGGGTCACCTGCAATGCGATCAATCCCGGATGGGTGGCAACGGACAGCAACTATTCCGCCTGCGAGCAAGAGATCGCCATCGCTGGTCTCGACATCAGTGTCGAGGAGTATCGGGACCGTATCGCTTCGGGCCTGCCGCAGAAGCGTTTCCTCCACCCCGACGAAGTAGCGGGCTTGGCGATCTTCCTTTGCCGAGACGGGGCCGCCGGATTGAACGCCCAGGACATCACTATTGCGATGGGATCGCTGTGGTGAAAGATAAGCATCTGAATGACCGCGTGGCCTTCGTCACAGGCGGAGTAACCGGAATGGGCCGTGCCATTGCGCTGGGGCTGGCGCGCGCTGGGGCGCATGTCGCTATCGGATCGCTGGTCGAAGGCGGTGACCTGCCCTCGGCGGCCTATGCGGCGCGTCCATCCAGCGCCGAGATGGAGGCGGTGGCCCAGGCCATTCGCGCCGAAGGCGTCCGAGCCTTTGCCGCCCCGCTCGACCTGCGCGATGATAAGAATGTGGACCGCTTTCATGTTGAGGCCGTCGCGACTTTGGGTCCGATCGATTTGCTGATCAATGCAGCGGGCGTCTCGGCCCAGGAGCCGATTGTCGGCCATAGCGACGAGACCTGGATGCAGGTTCTCGACATCAACCTCAACGGGCCCTACCGGACCATCAAGCGCTGCTGGCCGGCCATGCAGGACCGCCGCTTCGGCCGCATCATCAACATCGCGTCGACTGCGGCCGATATCGGCTTCCCGCGCTATGCAGCCTATTGCGCATCGAAGACGGCTCTTCTCGGCTTGACCCGCTGCGTTGCTCTGGAAGGCGCGGAATACGGCATCAGTTGCAACGCGATAAATCCTGGTTCCGTCGGAACCGAGATGATGCGCCTTGGCTCGCTGCGCCGGATCGCGCAGGGCGGCCAGGGTGATACGGTCGACGAGAATTTCAAACGCGTTGCCGAGACAATGCCGCAAGGTCGGCTCATCACGCCAGAGCAGGTCGCCGCTGCTGCGGTTTATCTATGTTCGGATGAGGCTTTCGGCATCACGGGCGAGGCCCTTACGATCTCCGGCGGCGCCCTTTGGTAGCCCTATGAAAATTGCACGCATCATAGTCAGTCTTGTCAACGTTCCCTTCGTTGCGCCAATTCGATGGTCCGGCGGCGCAAATCAGGACTGGACACGCATCGTCGTCGAAATGGAGACTGACGACGGTCTCGTAGGCCTAGGCGAAACCCTGGGTGGGAGCGTTACCAAGGCGCTGATCGAGACCGAAATCGCGCCCATGTTTCTGGGGGAGAACCCTTTCGATATCGAGCGCATGCGCGCCAAGGCGACATTCGTGCCGCTTTACTACGGTAAGTGCGGCTACTGCGCCGTCGCAGCCCTCGAACTCGCCTGCTGGGACATCATGGGAAAGGCATCGAACCAGCCGCTATGCCGGCTCTTAGGCGGGCGCCTCCACTCCGAAATCCCGTTTGCCGCCTACCTTTATCACCGCAACGCCAATGACCGCGGCGAAGGCCGCGTGGATAGTCTCGAAGACGTGGTTGCACGCGCCGAGGAACTCGTTGCACGCCACGGTTTCACCACCCTCAAATACAAGGGTGGCGTCAAGACGCCCGAGGAAGAGATCGCCATTCTGAGAGCGCTGCGGGATCGGTTCCCGCATGCCAGGCTCCGCTACGATCCGCAGGCAATCTATTCACCGGCAACCGCCATCCGCATCGGCAAAGCCATAGAGCCGCTCGATCTGGAATATTACGAGGATCCATGCTGGGGGCATCTCGCCATGGCACGGGTGCGAAAGGCGGTACGCATCCCGTTTGCAAGCAACATGGCGGTGATCGACCTCGACAGCGCCGCGGAAGGCATCGCATTGAAATCCGTGGACGTGATCCTCGGCGACATTTGCGAATGGGGCGGAATCTCGGCCATGCAGAAGCTCAAGGGCGCTTGCGAGATGTTTCAGGTCAACTTGAATTTCCACAGTGCCGGCGAACTCGGCATTACTGCCGCCGCATATCTCCACGTCGCCGCGTCATGCCAGTCGCTGCCGCATGCGCTTGATACTCATATCACCGAACTTTCCGGCGACATCATCGGGCCGGGCGTGATCGGCCTCACCGAGCGTGGCACCATGCGCGTGCCGGAAGGTCCAGGGCTCGGCGTCACACTGGACCGCGATCTGTTCGAGGTGGCGAAGGACGCTTATCGTCGCAGCGGTGACAAGAGTGTCTATGCCGAGGACGAGGCGCGGGCGGGTGTCATCCCCGTAAAGTCGATGCTGTAGGCGCACGTGATCTACATCGAATTCATCGAGCGCGACCGCTTTCTGCCAATCGAGATCTTCCGACAGCTGGCACGGCAGTCGTCTGATTGGGCGGAAGCATCGCAAGACCGCCTGCTGCTTCAGATCGGCCGGACGCTGCGGCTCGGCCCGATGCCAAGCTACCTCGCGTTCTGGGAAATCCCGGATATCGAACGTCTCGATGCCTGGGAAGTTTATTTCGCTTCGCTAGAGGCGATGCAGAACCCGCGCAGCCAAGCCATGCACAGGGCTATCCATATCCAGCGCGCAGGCCTCTATCAGACCTGCTTCAAGGCTGAACAACTCGCCTATCCGCTCTATTACCTCGAATACTACAATACCACGCCCGCCAATGGCGCTTGCCCGTCGAACCCACCCACCCACCTCGACAGTCTTATCCTCGACCTGAGGCGGATCGGCTACCTCGGGCCCCAGCCGGAGAGCATCCGGGTCTGGGGCTGCAGCTCCTATTCGCAGGTCAAGGTCTTGAGCGAACAGCACCGTCAAGATGGAGTTGCGCCCGCAGATGCGGGCGTATACCGAGACCTCGGGACCGAGACCCATTGAAGCAAAATGAGCTTGCGTTGAATCGAAAAGGAATTGAACGAAGTGGCGGGGCCATCGGCGCGACCACAAGCACAGTCGGAAAGGCCATGGACTTGCCCGGATTCAGTGAAGAGGCTTTCACTTTGTGGCGGCCATTGTGGCCTAGAATAATGTCGGCGATTTGTATCCCAATGCGGAATGGCGCCTACGTGGATTGCAGAAGCCGTCGATGTATCGGCCAAGGGCCGATGCGGCGGCTGTGCGGGTCTGGAAGTTCGTTCTCCAGACCAACTCGTTCTTGATCGACATGATGGACAAGATCATCGCAAGGGATACGGCCGCACACCTCATACCGCTCAGTCCAGCACTTGTGACTGATACAGAAGATGACGGTCGCGGCGACGCAAATTGCCGGGAAGAAGGTCTGGGCGCAACGGCCGCAACCGGTGCAATGCTATAACTCACTGAGACTAGAGCGCGTCCATATCAATCTGGGTCATACCCAGCTGCCTTGAAGTAGTTTTCGCATTCGTCAGGGGTGAAGCATTCGAGGACTGCGCCGACAGCGTCCCACAGGCCTGCAATCGTGCGTTCGGC
>Ga0209906_100373_pt1 | contig 22506 bp, 19 predicted proteins | sample FECB24metaG_FD_188303 | JGI IMG/M metagenome (GOLD analysis project Ga0209906, IMG submission 188303) | Cyanobacterial communities from the Joint Genome Institute, California, USA from Joint Genome Institute, California, USA - FECB-24 metaG... ... | reverse complement strand
AAGCGTCGGACAGTTGAGCGATGATCCCCTCATCAGCCTGCCAGCAGTGGCGCGCTGATCAGCCCGGCCAAGCCGGAGAGCGCGGCCACCAATGCCGCCAGCTACACCACGCGGTGGGACACCATCTTGCATGCCGCTCGCTTGCGGATAACGGCATCGAATTGAGAATGGCCCATGTAGTTCTCCTCGGCCTTGATTGGCCGGGAGAGAAACGCGCGGGTCACTAGCATTTAGGGGCCGTCTCCAGAACTTCGGCTTCCGGCGTGAAAAATCCCATAGCGGCTGTTGTCCGCGGGCCAGACTCCGCGACAAATTTGGCCGACACCGGTCAGACGCATCAACACGTCTCCTGCGCTGAAACTATGCAGCGCTACGCTTTTCCGCTCTCGGCAGGGTGGGATAACCTGATTATCTCAGGCCTGACGATGCGCTGCGTCTCGCGGAAGGCACGACGGAAGGCGCGAGGCGGCTGACCGAACTGCGCCGTAAAGGCGCGCGTGAAAACGGAGGGGTAAGAGAAGCCGCAGGCGACTGCGATGTCCTTGATCGCCCTCTCTTCGTAGAAGAGAAGGTTGCGCGCCGCCTGCAGCCGCGTGCGCAGATATACTTGGCCCGGCGTCTGGTTGAAGTGGCGCAGGCAGGAGCGCTCGAGTGTCTTGACCGACACGCCGAGCTGGCGCGCCAGGCTTTTCGGCGGCAGCGGGAAGTCGAGATTGTTCTCCATCAGCTCGACGATCCTGCGCGATAGAGATGGACGCGCCTCGTCGGCCTCGCGATCGTCGATGCGTTGCGGATGCGTGCTGTCGCGCGGCGTGTGGATGAGCGCGTTGGCGACCTCGCCGGCGAGCGTGCTGCCGCGCAGCCGGCCGATCAGGTCCAGCATCAAGTCCAGTGTCGACACGCCGCCGGCGCAGAACGCGAGCTGGCGGTCGATCAGGTAGATCTGGTTTCTCGCGTCCGCATCCGGAAACTGCTCGAGATAGGACGACGAAGCCTCCCAGTGGACCACCGAGCCGCGGTCGCCGACGAGGCCCGCCACGGCGATCGGAAACGCCCCTGTGTCGATACCGACGATCATCGAGCCGTGACGATAGGCGTTGCGCAACGCGCCGCGCACGCCTGCGGAAATGTTCTGGGTGGGCAGGTTGCCTTCCAGCACGACGAGAAAATCACAGCGCGGAAAATTCGCGAGGTCATGCTCCGCGGCCACCGACATGCCGTTGCTGGCGCGCACCGCGCCGGCGCGGTCCGAGATCAGGATCCATTCAAAAAGCTCGCGGCCGCTGTTCTGATTGGCGATGCGCAGCGCCTCGGTCGCCAGCACAAGCGCGTTCATGGGAAATTCGGGCTGCAGCAGAAACCCGAAGCGCGGCTGGCGGCTGGCCGCGGCGGCAATGACGGGATTCTGGTCGACCACGTCGCACTTTTCCTAAAGAATCAGAATTGTGACGTCTTGCGTAAAGAGAATGACGCTGTACGTCAACTAGTTGCGCGCACTCTGCCCAACACTGACCCTACACCGAGACGCCGTCACATCGACCGGCTCGGCGCGGGAACAGAGAAAAATCAGATCTAACAAAACGTGGCAGGCGGCGTCGCTTGCCCGAGGGAGATTGGCATGGTTTTGAAATTGTTGAACAATTCGCGAGCCTCGGTAAACCGCAGGACACTCCTGAAGTCGGCGGCGGCGGTCGCCGGCGCGAGCATTGCCGTTCCGCATTTCTGGACAGGACGCGCCTCGGCCGCCGACCCGGTCGAGATCGTCCATTGGAGTTGGCTGGCCGCCTCCGATGGCGAAGTCTGGGCCAAGATGATCAGCGACTTCAACGACGCACACAAGGACAAGGGCGTGCAGATCCGGATGGAGCTGGTGCCGGAAGAGCAGTATGTCACCAAGGTTCTCGCCGCCTCGGCGACCGGCAAGGCACCTGACTTCGGCTGGGGCACCGCCGGCAAGGGTGCACAACTGGCGCGAGACGAGGTCACCGTGCCACTCGACGATCTGATCGCCGCGGCCGGACTCGACCTGGCGGACTTCAGCGCCGCGTCCGTGACGGCGTCGCGTTATCCCAAGTACGACAACAAGATATTCATGGTCCCGATGGACCTGATGAGCCTGCAGCCGGAAGTCAACACCGACCACGTTAAGGAAGCGGGCCTGGACATCAACAATCCGCCCGCTGACGGCGCGGCGCTGCTCGAATGGGCAAGGGCGATGACCAAGCGCGAAGGCGACAAGGTCACGCGCTCGGGCATCATGATGACCGGCTCGGGCGTCCAGCCGACCGTGACATGGGGCATCGTGGCCGAGCAGATGGGTTTCCAGCGCGCCAGCGACGATCTCAAGACCGCCTGCGTCAACCCGGAAGCCGGCAAGGCCGCCATGCAGTGGGTGCTCGACCTGTTCGACAAGGAGAAGGTGTCGACGAGGGACGTAACGGACCGCTACAAGGCCTTCGGAACGGGTCAGGGTTCGATCTTCTGGACCGGACCGTGGACGGTCGCCGGCTATCTCGGCCAGAACCTCCCGTTCAAGACGGTGTTGTTCCCCAAGATCGGGGAAAAGCACGTCACCTACTTCGAGATGGGCGGCCTCGAACTCTACAGGCAGGCAGATCCGGCACGGCACGAGGCCACGATCCAGGCGGTCAAATGGCTGTCCGACAACAGCTTCCTGTGGACCACAGTGGGTCGCGGCGCCTCGCCCCGCAAGTCTCTGTTGGAGCGGCCCGACTACAAGACGGCGGGCAGCCCCTGGGATGTGCGCGGCGCCTTCGTGGACGGCATGTCGATCGCGACCATCGGCGAGATTCCGATCGCCAACGGGCCGAACTTCACGATCTATTCGGGCGGCAACTTCCTCGCCAAGACGCTGGAGGGCGTTTGGTCCGGACAGACAACGATCGACGCGGCCATGGAACAGATCCAGGCGCAGTGGCAGGCTGATCTCGACGAGGGCTGACCCTCCGGAGCCGTCTTCCGGCGCGCGAACCGCGCCGTCCTCTCGCCCGCCGCGCCACGCGCAGCGGGCGAGGCCGGACTATGCTTGCAACACAGGCGCGACACCATGACCACGGCATTCGAGAATGGACGCGGGGATTTCGGGCCGGAACGCCACCCGGTCGACCGGGCGGGCTACGTGCTGGTCGCGTTCTTCGCCGTGCCCTTCTTCTTGTTCAACGTCCTTCCGGTATTGGCCGGGGTCTACGTTTCCTTCACGCGCTGGAGCATCGTCGGCCAGCCGAAATGGATCGGCATCGAGAACTATGCCCGCGCCTTCGACGACCAGTGGGTGGGCGTCGCCTTCCGCAACGTATTCCTTTACGGTCTCATCATCGTGCCTTGCGTGACGGTGCTCGGCCTCCTGTTTGCCCTGTTCGTCAACAAGAACTACCCGCTGTCCAGCCTGGCGCGCACGCTGTTCTTTGCGCCGACGGTCGTCTCGGCAACCGTGATCGGCCTGGTCTGGGTTTGGCTGCTCGACACGCAGTTCGGACTGATCAACCATTACCTGTCCTATCTCGGCTTCTCCGACATCCCCTGGCTGACCTCGACTCGCTGGTCGCTGGTCGGGGTGAGCATCGCTTCCGTCTGGTGGGATCTTGGCCTCGCTTTCGTGCTCTTCCTGGCCGCCCTGCAGGACATCCCGGGCGAGATCGTCGATGCGGCGCGGGTCGACGGCGCGGGGCGCTGGCAGCGCTTCCGGCACGTGATCCTGCCGCATCTGCGGCCCGTGATCAGCATGGTCGTCACCCTGCAGCTCATCGCGACGCTGCGGATCTTCAGCCAGATCTATGTGATGACCAACGGCGGTCCGGCCAGCTCGTCCTCGTCGCCCATCCACTACATCTACAACCTCGCGATCGTCCGCAATCTGTTCGGCTATGCGGCGGCCGTGTCGCTCATCCTTTTTGCCCTGATCCTGACCATCACCGTCGTGCAGCGCGTCCTGCTGCGGGAGCGTTCGTGATGGGCGCTTGGCTAGACGGCAAGCTGGAGGCTCGCGGGCTCGACCGCGCCGACCTGCTGTTGTGGCCCCTCGGCATGTCGGTCGCGGTCCTGTGGGCCCTGCCGTTCGTCTGGATGATCTCGACCTCGTTCAAGTTCCCGAGTGACGTGATGACCGTCGACATCGAGTGGCTGCCGCACCGGGTGACCTTCGACAACTACCTGAAGGTGTTCGAGTATCCCGTCGTGCGCTGGGGTATAAACAGCATCGTCCAGGCGGTCGCGTCGACCTTCTTCTGCGTGCTGTTCGGCGCCATGGCCGGATACGCCCTGGCACGGATGCGCTTCTTTGGCCGTGACGTGCTGTTCTACATCTTCCTGGCATCGCTCATGATCCCGGCGGAAGTGTCGGTCATCCCGCTCTTGCTCGGCTTCGTGAAGCTCGGCTGGGCGAGCACCTACCAGGCGCTCATCCTGCCCTCTATCGGCAACGTCTTCAGTGTCTACGTCTTCCGCCAGTTCTTCCTGTCGTTCCCCAAGGAACTGGAGGAAGCCGCCAAGATGGACGGCGCAGGCCCGTTCAGCCTGTTCTTCCGGATCGCGCTGCCATTGGCACGCGCACCGGCCATCGCCGCCTCGGTCATCATCTTCACGCTGAACTGGAACAATTTCCTATGGCCGCTGCTGGTCGTCTTCGACGACTCGATGAAGACGCTGCCGGTCGGCATCGCCGCCTTCACGCCGGTGGTGGGCACGCGCACGCAGATCGAGGGCTTCAGCGTCGCGATGGCCGCCGTGACCATTCTCAGCATTCCCAGTCTCCTGCTGTTCTTCTTCCTGCAGCGCTATTTCATCCAGGGCCTGTCGCAAGGGAGCGTGAAGCAATGACCGCGCAAACCTATTCCCGCTCCGACCTCGAGGGCTTGATCCCGGACGCGCATTTCATCGATGGCGCCTGGTGCCGCTCGGCCGACGGTCGTACCTTTGCGACGATCGACCCCAGCACCGAACAGACGATCGGCCTGATCGCCCGCGGCAACGCCGCCGACATCGACCGCGCCGTGCAGGCCGCGCATCGGGCACAGCGCGGCGACTGGCGCAGGATGGCGCCTGCCGAGCGTGGCCGGCTTATCTTCCGGATCGCCGATCTCCTGGAGGCCGAGGCGATGCGCTTTGCGCTGCTCGAGACGCTCGACGTCGGCAAGCCGGTCAAGGAATCGTTGGGCGACGTGCGCGGCGTCTGCGCGACGTTGCGCTACAATGCCGGCGCCGCCGACAAGATGGAAGGCGCCACTATTCCGCTTGGCCACGACACGGTCGACTTCACGATGATGGAGCCAGTGGGGGTGACGGCCCACATCGTGCCCTGGAACTACCCGCTTGGCATGGTGGCGCGGTCGGTTGCGCCGGCGCTTGCCGCAGGCTGCACGGCCGTCGTCAAGCCCGCCGAGCAGTCGCCCCTGACTGCGCTCGCCTTTGCAGAACTCTGTCAGCGGGCGGGGCTGCCGGACGGCGTCGTCAACGTCGTGACAGGCTATGGCAACGAGGCGGGCGCGGCGCTGGTCGAGCATCCGTTGGTGCGCGGCATTACATTCACCGGCTCGGTCGCCACGGGCCGCAAGATCTACTCCGCCGCCTCACAGGGGCTCAAGCCTGTCGTGCTCGAACTTGGCGGCAAGAATCCGATGATCGTTTTTGCCGACGCCGACCTGAAGCGCGCCGCTTTCGACGCACTTGACGGAGCCTTCGGCAATTCGGGCCAGGTCTGCTCGTCCTCGTCGCGCTTCCTCGTCCACAGGTCGGTGCGCGACGCGTTCGTCGACCTGCTTGCCGAAGGCGCTGCCGGGCTCACTGTCGGCGCGGGGCTCGACAATTGTGACCTCGGCCCGCTGGTCTCGGCGCAACAGTACGCCAAGGTCGGCGGCTATCTCGACGCCGGCCGCCAATCGGGCGCTAGGCTGCGGCTCGGCGGCGGTCGCCCGTCGGGCCTCGACGCCGGCTACTTCGTTGCGCCGACCGTCTTCGACCGGGTCGATCCGCAGAGCACGGTGGCGCGCGAGGAAATTTTCGGGCCTGTCGCGGTGGTGCTCGACTTCGAGACGGACGACGAGGCGCTGGAAATGGCCAACGGCCTCGGCTTCGGGCTGGTGGCCGGCGTCTACAGCCGGGACATTTCGCGGGCACTCACCTTTGCCCGGGATATCGAGGCCGGCTCGGTCTGGGTCAATGGCTGGTTCATCGGCGGCGTCCAGGCGCCGACCGGCGGAATCAAGGACAGCGGGGTCGGGCGCGAGCGCGGCCTGCCCGGCATTCGCAACTACCTCTCCATCAAGAACATAGGAATTCGGCTCTAGCGGCCGAGACGACGCAGCATCCCACAAAGGAACCCCGGGAATGACCAGCATGAAAGACGTCGAACACACCACGATCTTCAAGGACGACGCGCATTGCGTCAACCAGATCGCCACGCGCGTGCTGAAGAATGGAGACATTCTCGCCGTGTTCAACGAGGAGCGCTTCCCGTTCCACCATGACAGCGGCCAGACGCTGATGACCCGATCGACCGATGGCGGCAAGAGCTGGAGCGCGCCCAAGGTCGTGCTGCCGTGGTCGGAAACGCAGGGCAACTGGGATTGCGGCATCTGCGAGATGCAGAACGGCACACTGATCGTGAACCTGACCATAACCGGCTTCTTCAAGCGCGGCATCAAGCCAGAGCAGCCGTCATGGAGTTCCCATCCGCGCACGCAGGAATGGGGCGACTGGACTTGGGCCTATAAGACGCAGGCCTGGCTCGGCACCTTCGTCATCAAGTCGAAGGATGGCGGCGAGACCTGGACCCAGCCGATCCCCGTCAACGTGCGCCCGCTCAAGCATGGCGGCTGCCGGCTCGGCTGCTGGGAACTGCCGAACGGCTCGCTGCTGATGGGCCTCTACGGGCGCATTCACGGCTATGAGGAGGAAGGCGAAGGCGAGAGCACACGCTCGGCGCTGATGCGCTCCGACGACGGCGGCGACAACTGGGAATACTACTCGACCCTCGGTTTCGATCCGGCCAGCATCATCGACTACGAGGAACCCGGTCTCGTGCGCCTCGCGGACGGGCGCCTCGTCTGCTTCATGCGCACGCACGTCAATCCGACCAGCGATGCCAAGAACATGGTCATGACCATATCGGACGACGACGGCTTCAGCTGGACGCCTCCGAAATGGACCAACATCTGGGGCTACCCGCCGGAACTGATCGCCCTGAACGACGGCCGCTACCTGATGGTCTACGGCTATCGCCGGCCGCCCTACGGCGTGCGCGCCATCGTTTCCGACGACGGCGTTACCTGGGATGTCAAGAACGAGTTCGTCATCCGCGAAGGGGGCGTCCCGGGCAGGACGGTCACCGACACGCCCGGCTCGAGCCGCATGTCGCCGGAATCGGGCAAGGTCGGCGGCGGCGGCGTCGACTGGAACCATCCCGGCGTCTACCAGCACATCGGCTATCCAAGCGTCGTGCAGATCCCGGACGGGACGATCGTCTGCTCCTACCACGAGTGGAGCGACGACCCGAAGCCCCTGCAATATGTCCGCTGCACGCGGTTCCGGCTCTAGTCGCGAGGCATGACTGTGCGCTCGCAGCGGCAGGATGAGGCCATGAATCACCAGATCGTGCATCGTGATCCATACGCCTACAGCGCGCATCCGCATCTGGCGGTCGTCGGCAGGGACAACTGGCTGATGGTTTTCACCCAGTCCCGCCGCCGTGCCAGCGTCATCCATCCGCCGCAGGATCCGCTCTTTTGCAACATGCTGGTGCGGTCCTCGGACGAAGGGAGAAGCTGGTCCCTGCCGTCGGTTGTTCCGACGTTCGGCTGGCAGGGCGTGGAATGCGCAGGGCTCACCCCCCTGCGCTCGGGCGTCGTACTGCTCAACCAATGGCGTTTCGACTGGCACACGCTGGCGGAGGCCGAGGCCGGTCTCCCCCGTGGCAGCTACAAACGCCCCGAGGAGCTGATGGGCGCCGAAGCCATGGCGGCCGAACTCTCCGACTGGACCATGGAGGGCGCCACGCTGGCCGAGCGCTATCCCTGGGCGCGCGGTGGCGGACAGACCTGGGTGCACCGCTCATCCGACGGCGGGCGGACCTTCAACGCATCGTCGCGCATCGACACGGCGCCGTTCAGCGGCGGATACGGCATGCGCGGCGCAATCGAGGTCGACGGCGCAATCATCCTTCCTCTGAGCGACGTGCCGAACTACGCGTCCGTCTTCACGGTGCGATCGGCCGACGGCGGTCAGAGCTGGGCGACGCCGCAGTTCGTCGCGGGCGGTGCAGGCCATGAATTCGAGGAGCCGGCACCGCTCTTGCTGCGCAACGGGCGCATCGTGATGCTGCTGCGCGACAACGTCACCCGCATCATGCATGTCGTGATGTCTGACGATGCCGGCGATTCCTGGAGCGCGCCACGGCCGACGGGGATAGAGGATTATCCGGCCGATCTCGTCGAGCTCGAGGACGGCGGGATCGCTTGCGTGGCCGGGCGGCGGCGGGCGCCCTACGGCATCGCCCTCTACGTCTCGGCCGACCAGGGCGCGACCTGGTCTCCGTCGCGCGCGCATGTGGTGCGCACCGGACTTCCCAACCGCGATCTCGGCTACCCGACGGTCGCGCTGCGCGCCGACGGCAGCCTGTTCGTAGCCTATTACGCGCAGGACAGCGGCGGCATCACCGGCATCCACGCCACCGTCATCGTGCGCGACGACGGTGGCTGGCGCCAGAAAGGACCGTCCAATGGCCAAGGTTGAGCTGCAGGATGTCAGCAAGAAGTTTGGCGACAAGACGATCATCCATGGAGTGGACCTGACTGTCGCGCACGGCGAATTCCTGGTCTTCATCGGGCCGTCGGGCTGTGGCAAGTCCACCCTGCTGCGCATGATATGCGGGCTGGAGCCGATCAGTGGCGGACGCGTTCTGATCGGGGACAAGCCGATGCGCGGCGTGCCGCCGGCCAAGCGCGGCGTCGCCATGGTGTTCCAGAGCTATGCGCTCTACCCGCACAAGACGGTCGCCGAAAACATGGCCTTCTCGCTGCTGATGGAGGGCATGCCCAGGGCCGAGCGCGACAGGCGGGTGGCTGCGGTTGCAGAGACGCTGCAACTCGGCCCGCTGCTTGGCCGCTTGCCCAAGGAGCTGTCGGGTGGACAGCGCCAGCGCGTCGCGATCGGTCGCGCCATCGTGCGCGACCCGGAGGTCTTCCTGTTCGACGAACCGCTGTCCAACCTGGACGCCGAGCTGCGCGTCCAGATGCGGCTGGAACTGGCGAAGCTCCACCGCAGGCTCGGCGCGACGATGATCTACGTGACGCACGACCAGACCGAGGCGATGACGCTGGCCGACCGGATCGTCGTCCTGCGCGCGGGGTTCATCGAGCAGGTGGGCACGCCGGCCGAGATCTACGACGCACCGTGTAACCAGTTCGTGGCGGGCTTCATGGGGGCACCCAAGATGAGTTTCCTGAACGCCACCGTCCTGCGCCAGGACGGCGTCCGGCTCGCCCTTGAGATCGAGGAAACGGTCGGCGGTCCGATCGAGCTGGCGCTGGCCAATGCCGAGCCTTTGTCGGGGCCGGTCGTTGCCGGGCTGCGGCCCGAGCACTTCAACACGCGGCGTGCCTCCGGCCCTCGGCTACTGGCCGACGTCGAATTCGTCGAACGCCTGGGCGGCGAGAGCTTCCTGCATGCGCCGGCCCATCCGGCCGGGTCGCTCATCATGCGCCGGGGCGACGAGGACGGCCCCGCCGCCACTGGCCGCACGGAGGTCAGCGTCGACTGGACAAGGGCGCATCTGTTCCACCGCGGCGGGCGGTCCATCCTGCTACGCCGCGGCGTCTAGGCCGGTTGCAATCAAGTCTGCTTGGGCTCTGCGCAAACAGACCGAACACGAAACACAGACTGGCGCTCGGCCTTCGAAAGCCGGCGCACATGAGGAGATGACAGTGGACCCGGAACAACTCAAATCACGCCTTGCGGGGTGCTACGTGACGATACCGACGGCGTTCGAAGACACGGAGGGATTCCCGGTCAATCACGCGGCGATCCGTGCCTATGTCCGCTTCCTGCTCGATAACGGGCTGAACACCAAATATGCGACGCTGCTGGCCGGCGGCGCTGCGGGGGACTTTTCCACCATGTCCTTCGACGAGCGCGTCTCGGTGGCCGAGACGGTCGCCGACGAGGCGCAGGGCGGCGTGCCGCTGGCCTTTGGCGGGCAATCGACCAGCACGCTCGAGCTGGTGCGCCTGGCCAAGGCTGCGCAGGCGATGAAGTTCGACTTTCTCCAGGTCTCGTGCCCCTTCTACTTCACGCACACCGAAGCGGATTTCGAGGAGTTCGTCATGGCCGCGGCAAGGGCGGCGCCGGAGGTCGGCATCATTGTCTACAACACCTTCTGGACGTCGACGAACCTCTCGTTCGGAATGATCGACAGGCTCGCCAAGATCGACAATGTCGTCGGTCTGAAGTGGGCGACACCACGCACGGACGCGATGGAATTCGAGGATGTGACCTCGCATTTCTCCAAGCGCTTCACGATCATCGATAACAACCTCTTCTTCCCCTATTCGGCGATGCCCGCGCTTGGCGCGCGCGCCTTCGAGGTGCATCTGTGCAACTACTGGCCGGAATGGGGCATCAAGCTGATCGACGAGGTCGAGGCCGGCAACTATCCGGAGATCGCCCGGATGATGGTGGACGAGGCCATGCCCTTCTACAAGCTCTGGGTGGAGATCGAGAAGGACTACACCAGCGGCGACGGCTATCTCGACAAGCTGTGCATGGAACTGATCGGCCTTCCCTCCAGCCGCTGCCGCCCGCCGACGCGTGACATCCGCCAAAACTACCGGGCCAGGACTTTCGACATGATGCGGGCTGCCGGCGTTCCGCGCCTCGTGGCGCGCTAGCGAGGCCCTCGGCCCGATTTCGGTTCTTGACTGCGCATAACCATCAACCAGGGGATCTGACAATGAAAAGCTTGAGCACTCTTCTAATCGGCGCCGTTGCTACCACCTTCGTCTTCGTTGCCGGTGCCAGGGCCGCCGACGATGTCCGCCTGCGTCTCAACTGGATGTATTACGGCTCGCATGCCGGCTTCGCGCTCGGCAAGGACAAGGGCTTCTACAAGGATGCCGGCATCAATCTCGACATCCGATCCGGCAACGGCTCCGGCTCGGCGCACCGCCTCGTCGCCAACAGCGACAGCGACTTCGCCTATGGTTCGTGCGGCTCGATGGTGAACCTCGCCTCGCAGGGCGCCGACCTGATCTCGGTCGCGGTCATCGACGCGATGGGCTCTGAAGCGATCCTCGTGCGTCCCGACGCCGGGGTCGCACAGATTGCCGACCTCAAGGGCAAGAAGCTGCTGACGACCGCCAATGCCGGCGTCAACACCTTCTTCCCGATCGTGCTCGCCACGGCCGGCCTTTCGCCGGACGACATCACCTTGACCAACGTGCCGGACGGCGCGCTTGTGTCGAGCTATCTGCAGGGCGCCGGCGATACGGTCGGCATGCTGGGCGGCATCGACGACAAGCCGGCCGAGATCAAGAAGAACGGCGGCGCGGCACCCGTCATCTTCCCTTACTCCGACTATGGCGTGAACCAGGTCGGCTACTGCATCGTGGCGCGCAAGGACATGGTCGCAAAGAACCCGGACTTGGTGAAGCGCTTCGTGCAGGCGACGATCAAGTCCTACAAGGCCGCTGAAGCCGATCCGGATGCGGCGGTCAACGCCGTCGCCGACATCGTCGGCGGCACCATGGCCGAGGACGAAGGCAAGGCGCAGTCGCGGGCCGTTCTCGACGTGACGCTCGGGCTGCTCTATTCGGCCGCCAACACCGACAAGACACTTGGCCTCAACGTGCCGGCCGACTGGGACAGCATGATTGCCCTGATGAAGAAGTACAACGATCTTGATCCCAAGGCTGAAGCCGCGTCGTTCTACACCAACGACTTCGTCAAGTGACAGGCATGCCGGGAGCGGGCACGCTCCCGGCATCCACTTTTGAGCAGATCAGGCAGCACAAGCCAGACATGACCCCTCTCATCGAACTCTCGGGCGTCGAAAAGACATTCGGCACGGGACCGGGCGCCGTCCACGCATTCGGACCGGTCGATCTCGCGATCGCGCCCGGCGAATTCATTTCGCTTCTCGGACCGTCGGGTTGCGGCAAGTCGACCATGACGCTGATGATCGCTGGCCTGCTTGATGCCACGCGCGGCACGATCGTCATGAACGGGCGGATCGTCGATGGGCCGCGCACCGACATCGGCATCATGTTCCAGGACAACACGCTGGTGCCGTGGCGAACGGTTCGCGGCAATATCGAACTGCAGCTGGAGATGCGCGGATTGTCGACTCGCGACCACGCGGCGGTCGTCGACGAGATGCTGGATTCCGTGCACCTGACCGATTTTCAGGCGCGCTATCCGCATGAGCTGTCGGGCGGCATGCAGCAGCGCGCGGCCTTCTGCCAGGCCATGGTGCACAGGCCCGCAACCATGCTTCTCGACGAGCCGCTCGGCAAGCTCGACGCGATGACCCGCGAGAGCATCCGTGCCGACCTTCAGGCGCTGTGGATGAAGCGGCATCCGACAGTCGTCTTCGTTACCCATTCGATCGAGGAGGCGGTGCAGCTGTCGAGCAAGGTGGCCATCATCACGCCGCGTCCAGGACGCATCGAGAGGATCATTCCCATCGACCTTCCCTACCCGCGCGACTTCGAGGTCAAGAGCAGCCCGGAATTCGTCGGCTATGTCCGGCAGGCACAGGAGATCTTCCGTGGCTACGGCGTCCTCTGAGACTGGGTCCCGCCTTGTGCGGCTGGCGCGCGGCATTGCCAGCGCCTGGATGTCGATCGCGTTCTTTGCCGGGTTCATCCTGGTGTGGGAGTACTCGATCGTCTGGTTCGACATCCCGCGATATATCCTGACGCCGCCATCGGTGGTCGTGACGAAGGGCTGGGCCGACATCGACCGCCTGCTCTATTTCACCTGGGTAACCGGGGTCGAAGTGGTGCTGGGCTATTCTGTCGCCCTGGTCCTTGCCATGCCGCTTGGCCTGGCGATTGCATTTTCTTCGGTGTTGCGCCGGACGATCTACCCGTTCATCGTCTGCATCGAGATGGTCCCCAAGATCGCGTTCGCGCCGCTGTTCATCTCATGGCTGGGCTTCGGGCTGCTACCGAAGGTCATCATCGTCTTCCTGGTCTGCTTCTTCCCCATCGTGCTCAATGCCATCATGGCCTTCAGCTCGCTCAGCGAGGAACTGACCCGCTTCAGCGCCTCGACGGGTGCAAGCGCGTGGCGCACCTTCGTGAAGATCAGGTTGCCGGCCGCGCTGCCGCAGTGTTTCGTCGGCTTCAAATACGCGGCCATCAACGCGACGGTCGGCGCGGCCATCGCCGAATTCATCGGCTCCGACCAGGGCCTCGGCTTCTACATCCAGATCGTCACCGGCAACATGCGGCCGGACCTCGCCTTCGCCGGCATCTTCTTCCTCACCATGCTCGGGCTTGCCCTGTTCGGCGCGGTCACGCTCGCCGAACGCCTCCTGATCCCGTGGCACATCTCGGTGCGGCGCAATGTGCGCTGACCCTTCCACCCTTTGACCGGAGACACGCCGTGACCCTGACCAGAGACCGCGCCCATGCCCTGGCGGCTCGCCTCGAGCCCATCGACCGCGCCTTCATCGACGGCGCCTTTTCGGCCGCGTCCGGCGGGGCGACGTTCGAAACGATCAATCCCGCGACCGGGCAGATCATCGCCAAGGTTGCCCATTGCGGCACTGCGGACGTGGACCGCGCGGTCATCGCGGCCCGCCGCGCCTTCAACGACGGGGCCTGGTCGCGCGCCGCGCCCGAATTCCGCAAGGACGTGCTCCTCAAGCTTGCCGACCTCGTGCGCGCAAATGCCGAGGAAATCGCTGTGCTTGAGAGCATCGACAGCGGCAAGACCGTCACCGACTGCCTGCACGAGATCGGGCGCGAGGTGCCCAATTTTTTCCAGTGGTACGGCGAACTGGCTGACAAGTCTTTCGGCAAGGTGGCGCCGACCGGAGAGCAGGCGCTGGCGCTGATCGTCAAGGAGCCCGCAGGCGTCGTCGGCCTCGTCCTGCCCTGGAACTTTCCGCTTCTGATGGCGGCCTGGAAGATGGCGCCGGCGCTCGCCGCGGGCTGCTCCGTTCTGGTGAAGCCCGCCGAGCAGACGCCGCTGTCGGTGCTTCGCCTTGCTGAACTGGCGCAGCAGGCCGGCGTCCCGGACGGCGTGCTCAACGTGCTCCCGGGTCTCGGCGAAACGACGGGGCAGGCGATCGGCCGACATGGCGACATCGACATCGTGTCCTTTACGGGGTCCACCGAGGTGGGCGGTTACTTCCTGCGCTATGCGGGCGAGAGCAACCTCAAGGTGGTCGGCCTCGAAATGGGCGGCAAGAGCCCCTTCATTGTCCTGGACGACGCCGACCTGACCGACGACCTGATCGAGCATGCCGCCATGTCGGCTTTCTGGAACGGCGGCCAGAACTGTTCGGCCAACATGCGCCAGCTTGTCGATGCCAGCCTCGCTGAGGAATTCGCCCATCGCGTCACGGCGCGTGCGAAAGCTTTCGTCGTCGGCGATCCGCTCGACCCTGCAACCAACATCGGTGCGATGGTGACGCAGGAGCACCACAACCGGGTGATGGGCTATGTGGACCGTGGGTCTTCGGAAGGTGCGCGCCTGCTGACAGGCGGCGCGGCCGGCGGGCCGGGCTATTTCATCGACCCGGTCGTCTTCGCGGGTCTGACCCCCGACATGACGATCGCGCGCGAGGAGATCTTCGGTCCTGTGCTCGGCATCCTGCCGGTCCGGGGCATCGAGGAGGCGCTGAAGATCGCCTGCGACACCGATTACGGGCTGCATGCGACAGTCTTCACCAGGGACATCGACCGCGCCATCCACATGGCGCGGCGGCTGCCCTGCGGTACGATCTCGATCAACGGATTCTCTGAAGGCGACGTCAAGACGCCGTTCGGCGGCTACAAACGATCCGGTTCGCTGGCGCGCGACAACGGCACCGAGGCGATGGACCAGTATCTCCAGACCAAGACGATCTGGATCAGCGTCGCGAGGCCAGCGGGCACATGAACAGAGACATCGCGCTATGCGTCGCCCTCTCGCCGGGGCAGGAGACCCGCCTTGCTGATGGTGTCGGAACCGACTTCACGCTTCGGTCCGTCGCGCCAGACGAGCCCTGCCATTGCCCGATCGTCTTCGGCAACCCGGATGCCGACAGGATTTCCGGCAATCCCAATCTGCGCTGGCTTCAACTCGAATCCGTCGGCTTCGGCGAATATGCCGGCCTGGACTGGAGCCGCGGCGACGAGCGGGTGACGGTCACCAACCTCGCCGGCTTCTTCGCCGAACCCGTCGCAGAGTCGGCGCTGGCTGGAATTCTGGCGCACTACCGCGGCATCGCCGATCTGGTGCGGTTCCAGTCCGGGGGCCGGTGGGTCGGCGATTCGGTGCGATCATCGCTGCGCGTGCTGCGCGGGGCGCGCGTCGTCCTTGTCGGCTATGGCGCCATCAATGCGCGCCTGGCGGAAATGCTCGCTCCCTTTGGCTGCGCGATTACGCCCATTGCGCGCAGCACCGGAACGGACGCGCTCGACACCGCGCTGGCCACGGCGAATATCGTCGTCTGCACCGCGCCAGCTACGACGGCGACCGCGGGGCTGTTCGATGCAGGCCGGCTTGGTCGCCTGCCGCCCGGCGCGCTGTTCTGCAACTTTGGCCGCGGATCGATCGTCGACGACGACGCCCTTGCCGACGCGCTGCATGCCGGCGCCTTGGCCGGGGCGGTGATCGACGTGACGCGCGAAGAGCCGCTGCCGGCATCGCACCCTTTCTGGACGTGCCCCAACCTGATCCTGACGCAGCACAGTGGGGGCGGCACGTCCGACGAGCTCGACCGCAAGATCGATGTGTTTCTTGCCAATCTGGCGCGGTTTCGCGCCGCCAAGCCGCTCGACGGCGTCGTCGACTTCACACGAGGATACTGATGCCCACCATCACCAACATTCGCTGTGTGCTCCTGTCCTCGGCCTACGCCGATGCCGACGATCCGGAGATCAAGGAGTGTTTTCCGAACGGGCCCAAGCGCACCATCGGCATGGTCGAGGTGACACTCGACAACGGCGTGACCGGGCTCGGCGAGGGCTATCTCGCGGTCTTCGCGCCGCTGGTCTTCAAGGCGATCGTCGACCTGTGCCGTCCGCAGGTCCTTGGACGAGACGGGTTCGACATCGAACGCCGTGTGAAGGACCTGCGCAGCCTGTGCGACTACTGGTCGTTGCAGGGGGCGGCGCGCCATGTCATCGCCGCCTTCGAGATCGCCCTGCAGGATGCAAAGGGCAAGTCGCTCGGCGTGCCGGTCTACGACCTGCTCGGCGGTGCGATGGCCCAGTCGATCCAGATCTACGGCTCCGGTGGCTGCTGCGACCAGAAGGAGCAGTTTCTGCGCGAACTGGACCTGCTGGAATCGCTCGGCATCGAGATCTACAAGATCCGATCGGTCAAGCGTGACATTCTTCGCACCGCCTGGATCATGGAGGAGGCCGGGCGGCGCGGCGTAACAGTCGGCGTCGACATGTGCCAGAACCTCGCCGACCCGCCGCAGGCGGTGGACGATGTCGTCGCATTCGTCGAAGCGGTGCACGCGCTGACCGACCGGCGCATGGTCTTCGTCGAGGAAGCGCTCGGCCCCGACGAACCGGCGTCCTTCCGCGAACTGCGCAACCGCATCGACGTACCGGTGTGCGGCGGCGAGATCGTGACCACGCCCAAGGAAATGATCGAGCGAATCAACGCGGATGTCTATGATTTCGTCCAGCCTGACGCATCCGTGATGGGTGGCATTTCGGCCGTCATGGACGTCTTCGTGGCCGCGCGGGCCAAGGGCACCGATGTGGTCGTGCATGCCTGGGGCGGGGCGGCCGCGATCATGGCAAGCTATCACGCGGCCTTTGCGGCCGGCGGAAAGCTCGTCGAATACCCGATGCTGTACTTCCCGCTTGGCGCCGAAATGATCGGCGATCAGGGACGCATCGAGAAGGGCCGCCTGATCCGTCCGACCGCGCCCGGCCTCGGCCTGACGCTCACGCCGGAGATGGAAGCACGCTACCCGTTCGACGAGACGGCGGTCTATTCCTGCGTGCTGACCGACTGGGGCCCGCCACCGGACAGCTATTGGCAAGCATGAACCCGAGCGCTCACGTTTGCAGCGGCGACGAACACCGTGATCTGCCGCTCGAATTCGCCCGGTATGATCTGGGAAGCACGTCGTTTTGCAATAAAGTGAAGCCAAAGCTTGATTTTGCCTACCACCAAGCTGTCAGGGACCAGAGTTTGGCGCCAAAAGCCCTTGTTCAGCGCGCAAGCCCCGGGTTTTGAAATGGTTGCGGTCGACGGGTCCGTCGCCTCTCAGTCAACTTCGCGCGAATGTCCGCTTCAAGGCGATTGGAGTTTTCGACTGGATGTCCGAAATGGGGGCACATTGCAGTCGAAGTGCGGCGGTCACCTGAATGGCCGCTTTCCCAACTTCGCCGCCCAGCAGCGGTCCGGCAGGAATCCACCCCAGTGTGGTCGTTTGCGGCCTCCCCACTCGTCTGGTCGAGAGAATGATTTTCCAAGGCCATTACAGGGCCGGAAGATGCCTGTATGGTTGTTGGAAAAAGAATGGGTGAGCCGACGTTACGCGATCAGTAGATGGCTCCGCTATTTCGTCATGGAGCACATCGACAGTTGCTTAGTCCGGTATCGATCTTCCAAATCTGAGGAAAGCGCCTACCTGCCCTACGGTGGGGGACCTTGCGTTAGATGCGAATGGTTCGTCAGGCAGCGCGTGGATCGAGGATGGGGCGTTGCGGGGAGCTCTCCCAAGGTGGCGGACCACTACGCCGGCTGAGCCGCACCGGATTGCCCCTCCAAAAAAACCGTTCACGGCACTGTGGATCATGGTCTGGGTGAGATGAACTGCACCTCGTGCGATAGACAGGCCGCGCCAACGAGGCGCCGGAAATCAGCTCCAGCAGCCACAAGAAGAAATCGCCATCATCGTTCAATACCTCCCAAGGCTTCAGCCCAACCGACAGCTGCAGTCATCCGCCGTTAGTTTGCCTCTGCGACTGCTTGGCTTGCATTGGCGCCGGTGGTGCGCACCGCGACGCTGGCCGAACCGACCGGAATGCCCGCCTGCCGGAAGTGGACGAACAGCCGCCGGTTGGCCGGATCGAAGGGCATGGGCATTCCATTGCTGGTGAGGAACGCGCTGAAGGTCACGGTCTCTCCGCCATTCACCGTGGTGCTGAGCGAAGGCGTCGGTGCGGCCAGACAGGCGCCCGTGCCGGGATTGGTCTGGCAGATCGACACGTTGCCCTGCAGGACACCGCCCGAAGCACCGACCGCGTTGGCATCGAGGCTCGCCTGGATCGTCGCGGTGGCACCGATATTGATCGCGGCGAGCGCCGCAAATCCCGTGCCATTGAGCGGGACGTTCATGATGCCGTCATTGGTATTGGTCACGGCTATCGAAATCAGGTCGGCCGGAGGAGCGCCGTCGGTGGCGGTGAGCAGCACGGTGTTCAAGCCGGATACGATCGCGGCCGGCGCGGTGTTGATGCAACTGAAGATGAGGCGGACGTTCTGAGAGAACGCGCTGACGGGCGTCATCGCGATCAGGAAATCCTGGCGTCCTCCCGACGGAATGTCCGCCGGCACGCCGACGGTGCCAAGCATGTTGTTGGTGATATTCCTCGTTCGGTAGGTCAGCTCGGCAGGCAGGCTGTCCGGACGCTCGATGGAGCATCGCCTTGCCGTTGCGCTGCCGGAATTTATGATGGTGGCGAACACCGTGACCGTGGTGCCGACCGCAACCGCGCGTGCCACGGGGGAAACCGCGGCGACGATCGAAGCCGGCGCCGGAGGGGTCGAGACCCCCAGGGCTTCCAATGCCTTGTCAACCTGGATACGAGGCCTGGTCACGCCCTCTGAGGTGATGGGTACGCCGGTCGACTTGAGCGCTGACAGGATCTGCTCGACCGTTGCCGCCGGACGAACGGTGCGAATGGCGGCGAAGGCGCCACCCACGATGGCCCCCGCCGGATCCGTGAAGGAGGTTCCGGTGTAGTTGTCGTCGCCGCCAAAATTGAACGGCCCCTCAGCCCCGTCGCCGGGAGCGACCAGATCGACCCGCGCACCCCAGGTCGACCACTCAGAACGCTGATCCTCCAATGTCGAATTCGCGACCGCAATGACACCCGGAAGGCAGATCGGCAGCTGGTTTGTTCCCGCATCGTAGATATCGGGTACACCAGCGATGACGGCGATACGCGCGCTGGTCAGCCGGTCCACAAGTTCCACCAAGCCGGAATTGGGACATGACGGCGAAGCGACGATCCCGTTTTGCGGGTTCCACAGGACGGCTGCGATGTTGAACGTGTTTCGAAGCGCATAAACCCGCTCCAACCCCTTCATGGCGTCGCTCAGATAGACGTACATGCAGGAGCCATACGCACCGCAAGAGCCGGTGGAATAGGCACGGATGGAGATGATGCGGGAGGCTCTGGCGACGCCGTGGGCCGGCTCGCCCGCCTGCAGGTTGGTATTGAAACCGGCGGCCAGCCCGGCATTGAGTGATCCGTGGCCGCAATAACTTGTCGCCCTGGAGATCCCACAGTCGTCACCGGAGTCGATCGTCGTCGAGCTCGAAGCGCCGCCGGGACAGACGCTGTATCTGCCCAGGGCTGCATCGGCTGTCGAATAGCAAGCGGCCGATGCCACCTTGTTGAGAAGGAACTCATGCGTTCGGCTGACCCCACTGTCGATCACCGCAACATGATATCCGGCGCCAGTGGCGCCAGCAGCATAGGCAGCAGGCATGCCTATGAAGGGCAAGGCGTAGTCGAGGGCGGGCGGCGAAACGTCGCTTTCCGGGGCCGCTGAACGCATGTCGGGCGCGCCATGTCTCGAGACGAACACGGCGTCGGCGTCAACGCCGAGCACTTCCGGGTTGCGCGATAGCGCCGCGATCTCGGATGGCGTGGCGCTGATCGCGAGCATGGGCATGAAGTCGAAGCGTTTCATGTTGCGGCCGGTCGTTGAAAGGCCCCCCGTGAAGTCCGCGCCGAACGTCGCTCGAAGAATTCTATCCTGAGCCGCGTGTATGCCCGCCGTCTCTGCCGCATCCGCATCGGCAGGCGATGGGAAAGATGAAAAGGGGCCAACGCTGGGACGCGCAAACCTCACGATCACTGAGCGCCTTGCCGGAGGATCGGAAAGTACGCTTTGCTGGAAAACTTCGGGTGCCAGCTGGGCCGGTACCGGAATGGGCTCGTCAGAGGCGGTGGCCTTGGCGATGTTGACAACCAGCAGGCCAATAAACAGGCCCAGCGCCGGGCCGCGGCGTCGCCATCGGTTGCTGAAGTGCGAAATCATGGGCTGCTTGCACATCGATGCTTCTCTTCACATTCAGTCAGGCAATTAGGATGGCGCTGCGATAGCCTGGGCGGTCAGATTGTCCAAACGCCAAAGGCATTGGCTACCGGGGCCATTTAGTCCGCTTTCCAGCTGTCGAGTGGCTTTGACCTTCGGCCCCGCTCGTGCCGAATATGGACAAGTGCCAGGGATGACGTAAAGTCAAAACTTTCTATAGTTCCCTCATCACCTAGCAGCCATACTACTCCAGCCATGGGCGCTCGCGTTTGGTAGGCAGCACCAACCTGCCTCAGGAGAAGAACTCGTCATCGTCGTTCGAGATCTCCCACGGTTTCCGACCAACGGGAACTACGCTGACCCGCGTGCGCGATGCCGGCGACAGACCGAGTTCCGAGGCGACCTTCATGAGCTTGAGGCTCCTGTTCGAGATTCCTAGCCAGTGCGACGGCTGGACAAACCCCGCGAGCTTCCAAGCAGCGACATTGACGTCGTAAATCGTCAGGCTGGATCTGCTTTGGGGATACGGTACCTTCGGCACGATCAGCATATCTTGGCCCTTCTCTTTTGGTCGATAGCGAGGAACCACTTCGAGTGCAGAATGATGTCTGCTTTCGGGTGGCCCGAATGGGGGTGACGTTGCCCCCTCGCGCACCTTCTCATAGCGCGCGTCGAGGATGCCCTCGCCCATTACGTGGGCGTGAGAACATCCAGCACGGATGCCCGCTTCTTCGGCGGGAGGCGGCGATAAAACACGAGCAGCTCTTGCTCTTCGCGCACAGTCAGATCGGTCCGCACAAGGCCCTGCATGAGGGTGTTCTGGCGTTTTGTGTCGAGCTTTCCGTAATGAACGAGCGACGTATCAATTTTTTCATGACCCAGATTCTGGCTCCAGGCCTTGAGTTCCTCCCAAGTCGCGCACATTTCGAGACCCAGCAGCATCAGCGTATCGCGAATAGAGTGGGGATTGATGTACTGAATGTCAGCCTTCTGGCAGGCTGCCCGGAAAACCTCTCGCGCGGGTTCGGAAGTTTTCCAGAAAGAATCCTTCTCCGCCGTCTTGGCCCCCGGCAACCTGTAGCGAAGCTTGGCCGGGAACAGCGCGGCGTCAGGTCGCGCGCCACTTTCCAGGCGCTCCTTGAGCCAGGCCACGACGATCTGCTTGATGTCCTCGCCAACCGGAAACCAACTGGTCAGCATGTTCTTGCCGAACTTGGTGTTCACCTCCCGCGCATTCTGCAGGACCTGGCACTCCGCAAGCTTCACATGCTTGCACCGCAACGAGATGACCGCACCTATGCGCATGCCAGTCAGATAGATGAAGGCGACCAGCACCCGATCACGTCGCCCCACTGCCGTCAGATCATCCATGGCATTGAGCGTCTGGCGGATCTGACCCGGAGTTGGCGGGGCCTTGTCCGGCTTTGTCTTGAGACCCATCAGCACCCGTCGGGAGGGCGTGAGCCGGGCAATCGACTCCGCATAGACTTTCCACCCCTTAGTGGTCGTGAGCCAGTCGAAGAACGCCTTCAGGTCGGACAGCGTATGTACGATGGATGAGTCCGAAAGCGTCTCGGCACCGGCCTTGGAGGGGCGCTGGTGGAGATGATCAGAAAACTGCTTGCCCTGCGACTTGGTGAGCGTGGCAAAGTCCTTGCTGCACATGAATCGTTCGAGCTCAGTCAGGTGGCGCATGGCACCATCGATGGTCTTGTCGCTGTGCTTCCTCGCATCACGCAGGTGCTCAATATAGGCGTGCCGAAGGCGTTCATTCGATGGGTTCATGGATGACCTCCAAGTTTGGGTGGCTTTGCACAATCTGACCGGGGCGGCGAGAAGAAGGTTCGTCGTCTTCGCTGGAGGTCAGGTTGACTCCCAGCTCCTCTAGAAGAGAATCTGGGTGACGTCCCTGGACGTGGTGTAGCTGGGTAGCGCGGTGGTCATCGGCGCTTTCCGGTAGGGTCTGGTTGTCGAAGCCAACCTTTCTGGGAGAGACCACCGATGACCGACGACATGATGAGCCTGCGCGCTCGTGGAGAAGAG
>Ga0209906_100372_pt1 | contig 22648 bp, 21 predicted proteins | sample FECB24metaG_FD_188303 | JGI IMG/M metagenome (GOLD analysis project Ga0209906, IMG submission 188303) | Cyanobacterial communities from the Joint Genome Institute, California, USA from Joint Genome Institute, California, USA - FECB-24 metaG... ... | reverse complement strand
CGGCTGCATCCGCGCCCATGCCGATGAAGGCCGCAGCAATCGGATAGATGGTGAAAGGACCGCCCGGCACGATGATGCCGGCGCCGGCCGAAATCAGAATGCCTTTGAAGCCGGCATCACGGCCGACCCAGCGGATGACGGTTTCGCGCGGCAAGAGGATGGTGACCAGCGCCGCGATCAGACAGCCGGCCAGGACATTCGGCAGCATCCACGCGAACAGATCGGCATCGGACCAGATCACATCGAGAAAGCGTGCCCCGCCATCACGCCAATAGACATAGGCCGCCGCGCTCACCACGATGGTAATGAGGATGGCGGTCGGCCAATCGAAGGCGCGTCGTTTGCGGCGGGGCGGCGGTAGCGGCTCGGATTGCATCAGCCGCGCAGGCCCGCGGCCTCGCGCGCCAGTGCCTTGATCCGCGCGAAGTCCTTCGCGGCAAGCGCATCCTGCGGCACCACCCACGAGCCGCCGACCGAAACCACATTCGGCAGCGCCAGATAGTCGCGCGCATTGCGCATATCGATGCCGCCGGTCGGGCAGAACCGGATATGCGGCAGCGGCGCGGCGACCGCCTTCAGCCAGGCGGCGCCGCCCGACGCCTCGGCTGGAAAGAATTTCAGAATCTCGAAGCCAAGGTCGGACAGCGCCATGGCTTCGGTCACGGTGGCGCATCCCGGCAGAACCGGAATCTCGATTTCGGTGAAGGTCTCGGCCAGAACGGAGTCCGTGCCAGGGCTCACCAGGAATTTCGCGCCGGCATCAATCGCAAACGCCGCATCGACATGCCTTACCACCGTACCGGCACCGACGATGCATTCCGGCACCTCGACCGCGATGGCTGCAATCGCGCCCAGAGCGGCCCGGGTGCGCAATGTGACCTCGATGACCGGAAGCCCACCGTCGCATAGCGCACGCGCGAGCGGCACGGCGATATCGTGATCGTTGATGGTCAGCACCGGGATGACCGGTGCCCGGCTGAGGAGGTCTGCGGTTTCGAATGCGTCGGGCATGGCGCAAGACATGCCCGTGAAGCGCGTTTCGTTCAAGTCGCAACCCGGGATGGCCGGCCTGCATTTCGCATTTACTCAGCCGGTGTGGCGACCGGCTTGGGCGCCGGTGCCGGCACCGTGAGGCCCAGATTCTGGCGGCTCATCCCGTACAGGAAGGCCGCCACCATGGCATAGGCGAGCGCCACCGAGGGCGTGACCGCGAATCCCACCGCTTCGCCATGCATGAAGCCGAAGAAGGTCAGCACCGCACCAGCCAGCGCAAAGGCCGAGGCCTTCACGAATTCCCGGTCGACGATGAACACCCCGATCGCGCCCAGGATCAGCCCGGACAGGATGGCACCGCCGCCCATCACTTCGAGGCCGTGATAGACCACGCCCTGCATCGCCATCTTGTCGAAGCCGACCGCGGCGGCGGTGGTGCCAGCGGCGCCCAGCGCTCCGTCGATCAGGGTCTTGGCCCAGGCCGCGAGATGCGGCGTCAGCGCCAGCGCGATAGCGGGCGCATGATGCGTCGGCGTGGTCTGGAAGGCCTGCGCGCCGATCAGCATGCCGATGTAGAGCAGGATCGGCGAGATCGCGACCAGCGGGATCAGAGCCAGCATCAGCGCGACGATGCCGAACCAGGACAGCACGATCACCATAATTCCGGTCGCTGCCGAATAGCCGATGCGTCCGCCCATCGCCTTCCAGCCGGGATGACCGATATAGACCGCGTTGATGAAGGGGTTACCCATCAGGCAACCGATGAGGCTGACCGCACCGTCCGCCGTCAGCACCTGCGTGGTCGGGTAATGGTCGCCGGCCGCTTCCGCGCTCTCCACGTTGTCCATGGCCTCGACCAGATCGTAGATGCCGAACGGGATCGCGGTCACGAGGATGATGCCGAGAAATTCGAAGCCGGAGAACACGTGTCCGATCGCCGGGATCGGCACCGAGAAGCCGAAATGGCTGAAGGCGCCGGTCACCTTGTCCAGACTCATGCCGCCGAGATTGTAGCCGAACAGCGTCGAGCCCCAAGCGATCAGCATGCCGGCCGCGATCGCGATCAGCCCGGCGGGAATGCCCTTGGGATATCTCACGCCGCCGAACCAGGCCACGAGAATGATGGCGAAGCAGATAAGCCCGATCTGCGGCGTCAGGAACATTTCCAGCGCCGGGCGCATGGCGATGAAGGTGATCGACACACCGGCCAGCGTACCGAGCAGAGCAGCGCGCGGCGTGATCTTGCGGATATAGGGCGCGATGAAAGCGCCGATCATCAGGATGAAGCTCTGGAAGAACACCCAGACCAGGCCCGCTTCCCAGCCCTTGATCGGATCGTTGGTCTTGAGCGAGATCGGCAGCATGATCACGAAAGTGACCACAAACATATGCGGCACGCTGATGCCGGACGGCAGCGCGCAGACATCGGAACGGCCGGTCTTGAGCGCAAGCTTGTAGGCGAGCCACGCGTAATACATCGTCGACAGGAACATCATCAGGCCCATGGCGGGCAGGATGCGGCCGAACACGATCGAGTCCGGCATTTTCAGCACGAAGCGCAGCAGCCCGGTCAGCACCAGCATGTTGACCAGGATGTTGGTGCCGAAGCCGAAAAAGGCGTTCCAGTCGCCCGGCGTCCACAAGGCAGGGCGGAATTTTTCAGCACTGGTATCGGCAAGACCGGTCATCGCACTCCCCCTTCAATGATCCCAAACGGCATTTTCGCTGCGCGCGCGCCATGCGCTGCGATCGCGGCAATCGCTTTTTCGGAATCCGATACCCATCCGAAGATGCCGCCCTGCGCCTTGATCATGGCGAGACCCGCGGCGTGGAAATCCGGGAAATAGGAGGCGCAGCCGTCCGACAGCGCGATACAGCGGAAGCCGCGATCATTCGCTTCGCGGATCGTGGTGTTGACGCAGACCTCCGTCGTGACGCCGCATACCAGCAACGTCTCGATGCCGCGGTTCTTCAGCATCAGTTCGAGGTCGGTCTGGTAGAAGGCGCCCTTGCCCGGCTTGTCGATCACGGGCTCGCCCGCGACCGGATAGAGCTCGGGGATGATGTCGTGGCCGGGCTCGCCGCGGACCAGAATGCGCCCCATCGGGCCGGGTGCGCCGATGCGCGTCGCCGGATCGCCGCGGTCAACCTTCAGCGGCGGCGCGTCGGCCAGATCCGCCCGGTGGCCTTCGCGGGTATGGATGACTAGCATGCCGGTTTCGCGCGCGGCCTTGAGCACATTGCCAATCGGTTCGACCGCCGCATTCAGCAGCGACACATCATTGCCGAGTGCGGCGCCGAAGCCGCCCGGCTCCAGGAAGTCGCGCTGCATGTCGATGATGACGAGTGCAGACCGGCTGATGTCGATCTGAAGCGGATAAGGTTCGGCCTCGATCCTGACTGGCACAGCATCGCTCCTCGAAGCCCGGCAGGAGGAGCTACGCAAGTTCGGGGCCAAGTTCCCGCTATTGTATGCAAAAGATTTGCAGCGTTCGCGGCTGGCTAAGCCATTGATTCACATCGCGAAGGCGGATGCATGGCGTGACGATGCAGCGTTTGGATTGCTCGTTGCTGCCGAAAACAACGGCAATTCTGCTCCGGCTTTCATCACATCAGCGAGCGGACGATCCACAGTCCGGCAAACAATCCGGCGATGGACAGGACCACCGACCCCGCGACATAGGCCGCCGCCAGCCCGACATCACCGCGTTCGTAAAGCAGTGCCGTATCGAGCGAAAAGGCCGAGAAGGTGGTGTATCCGCCGAGGATTCCGGTGGTGAAAAACAGCCGTAAATGCTGGGGCGCGTCACCCCTGAAGGCGAACCAGCCGGCCACCAGACCCATGACAAAGGAGCCGCTGATATTGATGAGAAAGGTGGACCAGGGAAACCCGCTCCCCAACAGCCGCGGCGTCACCATATTGATCCCGTGGCGGAGCATCGCACCGATCCCGCCCCCCAGAAACACCAATACGTAGCCCATCGTCGGCCAGACCTTCTGCAATGGTCGGGATTCTTCTGCCTTCCCGTCCCCGCCCTTATCGCCGACTTTGCGGTTGCGTCCAACCGAGGTCCCGGCCATGGTCCCGCCGCCATGCGATCCCTCGACCTGTTCGCCCGCGACAAGCTCGCCGAGCGCGAGCGTGACAACCTGCGCCGCATCATCGTGGAAACGGAATCGGGCGACGGCGTACATGTCGTGCGCAACGGCCGCGCGCTCCTGTCCTTCTGCAGCAACGACTACCTCAATCTCAGCCAGCATCCGGCAGTGAAGCGTGCCGCGGCCGCGGCGGCGGAAACCTACGGCGCTGGGGCCGGCGCTTCGCGGCTGGTGACGGGCAGTCATCCGCTCTATGCCGAACTGGAATCGCGGCTCGCAAAGCTGAAGGGCGCGGAGGCCGCCTGCGTGTTCGGCTCGGGCTATCTCGCCAATGCCGGGATCGTCCCGGCATTGGTCGGACCCGGCGATCTCATCCTGATCGACGAACTCGCGCACTCCTCCATGCATACCGGCGCGCGACTGAGCGGCGCCGCGATCATGGCGTTCCGTCACAACGACACTGCGCATCTGCGCGCGCTGCTCGATGCCGAACGCGCGCGCTTTCGTCACGCGCTGATCATGACCGAAGGCGTGTTCTCGATGGATGGCGATCTCGCGCCGCTGCCTGAACTCGCCGAGATCGCAAGCCGCACCGACGCTTGGCTGATGAGCGACGACGCCCATGGCATCGGCGTGCTTGGGCAGGGCCGCGGCTCGGCCTATGCCACCAATCCTCCCGCCGAGATCCCGTTGCAGATGGGCACGCTGTCGAAGGCGATCGGCAGCTATGGCGGCTATCTCTGCGGCTCGCGCGCACTGATCGACCTAATGCACAACCGCGCGCGCACGCTCGTTTATTCGACCGGGCTGCCGCCGGCCGCATTGGGTGCGGCGATTGCGGCCCTCGATATCATCGAGAGCGATCCCGGTCTTGCGGCGCTCCCATTACAAAAGGCGCGGGCCTTCACCCGCGCCGCCAATCTGCCGGCCGCGGACAGCGCGATCGTGCCGGTGACGATCGGAGATGCCGATGCTGCGCTTCGCGCGTCGGCGCTGCTGGAAGACGAAGGGTTCCTGGTCATCGCCATCCGTCCGCCGACCGTGCCGGAGGGAACCGCAAGGCTGCGCGTGACGTTCAATGCGGCACAGCCCGACGAGGCGATCGAACGGCTGGCCGGTCTCATCCGCAACCGCATTTTAAGTTGAATGCCGGCCGCGATTTTGACGATCCTGCCACCATTCGTGCGCAGACCGTGCTAGGACGTCACATCCAAAGCCGCACAGACCGACTTTGAGCCGTATCCCCGTGGTTCCGGCGCTTGTGAAAGCGCGCCTCCGCGGCGACACTGGCCTCGTAACCGGGACATCAGACATGGCATCCATCTTCATCACCGCAAGCGGCACCGATGTCGGCAAGACCTTCCTCGCCGCGGGTCTGATCCGCTATCTGCGCGCGCAGGGCGAACCAATCGACGCCGTGAAGCCGATCATCAGCGGATTCGATCCGGCACGAGCGGGCGAAAGCGATTCCGGCGTGCTGCTGCGCGCACTCGGCCTGCCGCTCACCGACGAGGAGATCGAGGACATCTCGCCCTGGCGTTTCGCTGCCGCATTCTCCCCGGACATGGCCGCGCGCCACGAAGGCAAGGAGATCGACTTCGATCAGTTGGTCTCGTTCTGCGACACCGCGATCAAGGAAACCGATGGCTCGCTCCTGATCGAAGGCGTCGGTGGAGTCATGGTGCCGATCGATCAGGACAACACCGTGCTCGACTGGATTGCGGAACTCGAACTGCCGGTCATTCTGGTCGCCGGCAGCTATCTCGGCAGCATCAGCCACACGCTGACCGCGGCCGAGGTGCTGGACCAGGAAGATTGCGACCTGCAAACCATCGTGGTGAGCGAGAGCGCGGGCAGCCATGTGCCGCTTTATGAGACGGTGGCGACGATCGCGCGCTTCCTGCCGTCGGTCGAAGTGATTGCGCTGCCGCGGCTCGAGCCGGGTGCGGATCATCCGGCCTTCGCGCAGATCGCGAAGAGTTGCGGGCTGGTATAGCGGCTTGCGTGTCCCGGGCGCAGCGCAGCGTGTAACGTTGCGCTGCAGAACCGGGACCTATGCGCGATGCAACGAAGTATTGGGTCCCGGATCAGCGGCGCACCATTCCGCTTCGCTGCATGCTGCCCCGCATCCGGGACACGAGAGCTCAGCTTGTCGCGCGCTCGCGCAGCACCTCGCCGATCACCCGCGTGAGCAACGCCACATCCTCCTCGCCGATGGTCAGCGCCGGAGCGAGATAGATCGCATTGCCGATCGGCCGGATGAACGCGCCCTTCGCAACGAACGCGCTGCGCAGCGCATTCAGATCGTCGATGCGCTCGAGCTCGACCACGCCGATGGCGCCGCGCGTGCGCACATCGACGACGCCAGGCAGATCGCGGCATGGCGCGAGCCCTGACGCAAGCCATTGCCCGATCCGCGCCACCTGACGCAGCCGCTCGCCATCCTCGAACAGATCGAGCGAGGCATTGGCCGCGGCGCAGGCGAGTGCATTGGCCATATAGGTCGGCCCGTGCATCAGCGCGGCCATCGGATCGTCCGACCAGAAGCTGTCGAAGACACGCCGCCGCGCCACGGTCGCCGCGAGCGGCAACGTGCCGCCGGTCAGCGCCTTGGACAGCGTCACGATGTCCGGCACGACGCCGGCCGCCTCGCACGCGAACATCGTGCCGGTGCGGCCGAAGCCGGTGAAAATCTCGTCGAAGATCAGCAGCGCGCCGTAGGAATCCGCAATCTCGCGCAGCCGCCACAGCACCGACGGATCGTGAAAGCGCATGCCGCCTGCGCCCTGCACCAGCGGCTCGACAATGATGCCCGCGATCCGGTCGGCATGCTGTCCGATCAGCGCAACCAGCGCCGCATCGGTCTCGGGGGTTTCCGGCAGAGGTGCGCAGAGATGCGCTTTCAGGATGGTGCCGAACTTCTGATGGATGCCGGTCTCGAAATCCGAGATCGCCATGGTGCCGAGCGTATCGCCGTGATAGCCGCCGCGAAAACAGATGAAGGTGTCGCGCCTGGTCTCGCCGAGATTGAGCCAGTACTGGATCGCCATCTTCATCGCGACCTCGACCGAGACCGAACCGGAATCGGTGAAGAACACGCGGGTCAGGTCGCCCGGCAGGATTTCCGTAAGCCGGCGCGCCAGCGTCAGCGGTTGCTCATGCACCAGCCCGCCGAACATCACATGCGGCATGACCTCGAGTTGGCGCTGCACCGCCTGCCGGATATGCGGATGGTTATAACCATGACAGGCCGTCCACCACGAGGCGATGCCGTCGACGAGTTCTCGGCCATCGGCGAGATGAATGCGAGTGCCTTCCGTGCGCACCACCGGCAGCGGCGCAGGCGCGGTTTTCATCTGGGCATAGGGCAGCCAGATGTGATCGAGGCCGGTGCGGAGCCAGTCACGCTTGTCGAGCATGGCAAAAAACCTTCCCGTCTTGGGCTCTTCGCAGCACTGTAGCCGCGGACCCAGTGCACTCCCTCCCCCTGAAAGGGGGAGGGTTGGGGTGGGGGTCCATTCCAGTCAGAGCCATTGACCCCCACCCGATTGCCTTCGCACGCGAAGGCAATCGACCTCCCCCTTTCAGGGGGAGGAAAAGAGAAGAGTCACACCTGCATGGCGCGCAGGCCGAGGCGATCCATCAATTGCCGGTCGCGGTCGGCGGCGGGGTTCGCCGTGGTCAACAGCTTCGGGCCATAGAAGATCGAATTGGCGCCAGCGAGAAAGCACAGCGCCTGCGTCTCATCGGTCATGTCCTCGCGACCGGCCGAGAGCCGCACCATCGAGCGCGGCATGGTGATGCGCGCGACCGCAATGGTGCGCACGAAGTCGAGCGCGTCGATCGCCGCTTTGCTTTCGCCCGTTGCGCGATCGGCCAGCGGCGTGCCTTCGACCTGCACCAGCATGTTGATCGGTACGCTTTCGGGATGCACCGGCAGCGTCGCCAGCGCATGGATCATGCCGACGCGATCCTCCGCGCCCTCCCCCATGCCGACGATGCCGCCGCAGCAGACATGGATGCCGGCGTCACGGACATGCTCCAGCGTGTCGAGCCGCTCCTGCCAGGTGCGCGTGGTGATGATCTCGCCATAGAATTCCGGCGAGGTATCGAGATTGTGGTTGTAATAGTCGAGGCCGGAAGCTTTCAGCCGCGTCGCCTGCGCACCGGTCAGCATGCCGAGTGTGACGCAAGTTTCCAGGCCCATCGCGCGCACGCCCTCGATCATGGCGCAGACCTTGTCGAGATCGCGGTCCTTGGGTTCGCGCCAGGCGGCGCCCATGCAGAAACGGCTGGCGCCGGCATCCTTGGCGGCCTGCGCCTCGGCCAGAACCTTGTCGAGGCTCATCAGCTTTTCGGCCTTCACGCCGGTGTCGTATTTCGCGCTCTGCGGGCAATAGGCGCAATCCTCCGGGCAGCCGCCGGTCTTGATCGACAGCAGCGTCGAGACCTGCACCTCGGCCGGATCGAAATTGGCCCGGTGCGCCGACTGCGCCTGGAACATCAGATCGGGGAACGGAAGGGCAAACAGGTCGCGGATCTCGCTCCGGGTCCAGTCGTGCCGGACAGCGCCAAACGCGCCCGTAAACGCAGCTTTTTCGTAGGTTCCAAGGGTCATCGGGAGGTCCCAGGCCGGCGCTCGTCACGCCCTTCTCTTCATGTCCTGTGGCTTCATGTCATAGTGCCGCCGCCAAGCCAAGATAGCCGGTGGAACAGGGCCGGCAGGTACAGCGTACGGGGAATGGGGATGTTTTCACGGCGGACGATACTGGCGGGCCTTGGCGCGAGCGTGGCCGCGCCGGCTTTTGCGCAACACCATGCCGGGCACGATCCGGTCTATTCGCATCTCACCGATCCGAAGATCAAGACGCCGCCGCTCGACACCATGAAGCTGCAGCATGTCTTCGACTCGCCGGCGCCGCCCGCCGCCAAACAGGGGCGCTGGGTGACGAAGGCGCCGCTGCCGCTGCCGCGCAGCGAGATGGCCTGGGCCACCACGCTCAATGACCGCATGCATGTCCTGGGCGGCTATGGCGAGCAGCGCGTCGACCGCCCTTATCACCATGTCTATGACCAGGCGTCGGACAAATGGCTCGACGCACCGTTCCTGCCGCGCGGCGCCAATCATGTCGGGGTCGCGGTGGTGAACGGCAAGCTCTACGCCATCGGCGGATTCATCGAGCAGAACCGTAAGCCGGACAATCTCTGCTTCGTGCTCGATGGCGAAAACTGGCGCGGCATCGCGCCGTTGCCGAAACCGTTTGCGGCGATCGGCTGCGCGGCGATCAACGGCAACCTGCATGCGATCGGCGGCGCCGTCGGCGATACGTTTCCGACCAAGAAATCCGTCGACTGGCATCTGGTCTACGATCCGCGCATTGATCAATGGGCGGCGCGTGCGCCGATGCCGACCGGCCGCGACCATACCGGGACGCTGGCGGTGAACGGCAAGATCCACGTGATCGGCGGCCGGGTGGATTCGTTCCACACCAACTCGAACCTGCATCACGTCTACGATCCGAAGGCCGACAAATGGGAACCCCGCGCGCCGTTGCCGACCGCGCGGTCCGGGCACGGCGCCGTATTTCTCGACGGCAGGATTTTCGTGATGGGCGGAGAGGGCACCAACCGCGTCTACGGCCAGAACGAAGGCTACGACATCGAGAAGGACATCTGGGAATCCTATGCCCCGATGCCGACGCCGCGGCACGGCCTCGGCGCCGTCGCGATCGGCGGATATATCCATGTGGCTGGCGGCGGGCCGGTGATGGGCGGCTCGATCCAGAGCGCGGTGCACGAGGCCTTTACGCTGGACTGATTGGGCCATCTGGTACGCAGATTGCTTGCAGTTTCTCCCGATCAACGGATGGAGACGACAATGGTCCGTACCTTGAGCCGCGCCGTCCCGCTGGCGCTTGCTGGTGTCATCGTGTTGTCCGGATCGCCCGGCTTAGCGCGCGACTACCTGAAGGCCGACCGGGCCCAGTCGCGCGGTTTCTCGCCGGGTGTCGTGACCGAAGGCGGCAGGATCGTCTGGGTGTCCGGCCAGACCAGCCTTGTCGACGAGGACGGCAAGTCGATGGCCGGGAATTTCGAAGGCCAGGCCCGCGTCATCTTTCGAGCAATCGACGCTGTGGTGAAGCGCGCCGGAGGCAGCATCAAGGACGTCGTCAACATCACTGTTTATCTGACCGATCCGCGACTGATCGACCCTCTCATGCCGATCCGCCGTGAATTCTGGCCAGAGGGCAATTTTCCCGCGAGCACCACGATCACCGTTCACAGCCTCCCGGCCGTCGGCATGATGCTGGAAATATCGGCGGTTGCCGTACTGGGCGACAAATAGCCTGGACACGTTGCGAAACCGGCAGGGAAGCCTTAGGACGGCGCAAACTCATACAAAGAGACGCCGATATGACCGATACTTTCCCCGACCGCCTGAGCGTCGATCCCGACAATCCTCACTACAACGAGGAATTGCTGTCGCGCGATATCGGCATCCGTTTCGACGGCAAGGAAAAGACCAATGTCGAGGAATATTGCATCAGCGAGGGCTGGATCAGGGTCGCGGCCGGCAACGCCAAGGATCGGTTCGGCAAGCCACTGACGATCAAGCTGAAGGGCAGTGTCGAGCCCTATTTCAAGGACCAAGCATAGCGCCGGCTCAGTCCGCCGGGCGGGCGCCCGGATCCTGCCGAATGCCGCGATCCAGCGCCTGTCAGGCCTAACCTTGGTCACCGTTGGTCTTGTGGGCGTCCTGCCTTGCCGCGGCTTCGGCCTGTTCGAGGTAACGCCGCCCCATCTCGGCATGGACTTTCATCTGGGCCGGGTCGCCGCACTCGGCCGCATCTTCGAAACATTTGCGCGCGAGGTCGAGGAGCCGCTCGCTATCGCGCTTCATTATCGACTTTTCGTTTCGGGGGTGGAGCGCGGGCGGGCCGACGGCGTCAGCTCCACGACCGCGGACAAGGCGTCCGCCCGCTCCAGGAAAGCGAGACCCATTTCCACCTGCAGACGCATCGCGGCAATCGACTTGGCCGCAGCAGCATTGCGAAATGCGGATCGCGCGCGCTCAAAATTCCGATCGGCCTCGGGCATGGCAATCTCCATAGCGAACGCTACTCGCTCATCACGGCGATGTCCTTGATCTAAATCATGCCGGGCGGCCGCCCTTTCCATCGGGCCGGCTAGGGCAGCGTCTGCGTCCTGATGGTCCGGCCGGTCCAGCGGCGATAGAGCCATTCCGCCGCGAAGGATGCGGCGGCGATGGCGACCAGCGCCGTGATCGCCGCGGGTTGCTCCCGCCACGTATAGACCGACAGGATCGCGAACATCGCAAGGCAGGTCAGCAGCGAAAGCCAGACCAGGATGGCGTTGGCGCCGGTGTCTTTCAGAACGCGCAGATGGCCGCCATTCACCGCACCATAGATCAGCAGAAACGCGGCGCTGCCCATCATCGCGATGCCGGACAGATCGAAAAAGAGCGCGATCAAAATGACCAGCGCGGCGGTCAGGAAAAGGCCGCCGGTCGCCTGCCGCCATTCGGTGCGCGACAGGCCGTCCGGCAATTCGCCATCGCGAGCGATCATGTAGCAGACATTGGCGGAGCCGAAGAGCGTGGCGTTGATCGCCGACGCGGTCGAGAACAACGCTGCGATCGCGATCAGCCGGAATCCGGCTTCGCCGAGGAACGGCCGTGCGGCCTCGGCGAGCGCATAGTCCTTCGCCCGCTCGATCTGCGCGCTCGACAGATTGCCGGTCACCGTGACCGAGACCACGAGATACAACACGATCACGAAGATCACGGCGGTAAAGAGCGCGCGGGGCAGCATCACCCGCGGATTTTTCATGTCGGACGCGGCATTGGCGATCAGGCCGAATCCTTCATAGCCGATGAACAGGATGCCGGCGCCGACCAGGACGTACGCGGCTTCGGGCGACAGCGCCGGAGAGAAGCGCGCCGGCTCGATGAAGAACAGGCCGGCGGCCGCGAACAGGACGAGGATGGACACCTTGATCGCAACGATCAGCGTCTCGCTGCGCCCCATGATGCGCGCGCCGAACGCATTGAGCAGCGTCAGCGCGAGCACCGATCCCACCGCGAGGAACTTTACCAGCAGCGGCTCGGGCTGCGTGGTGATGAACGTCGCGGCATAGCTGCCGAATGCCGTGGCGTAGAGTGCGAGCGAGATGATGTAACCCGCCCACATGAACAGATTGAGCCCGCCGGACAAGACGCCGTCGCCATATCCCTTCACCAGAAAATGCACCGCCCCGCCGGCGGACGGAAACACCGCACCGAGTTTTGCATAGGAATAGGTCGCGAGCAGCGCGACCACGCCGCCGATCATGAAGGCGAGCCACATCATGTTGCCGGCGGCCTGTGCGACGACGCCGAGGATCGAGAAGATCCCGGCGCCGACCATGCCGCCGATGCCGATCGACACCGCCGCAACCAGACCGATCTGGTCGGCTTGGGAGCCGGACGAAGGTGGAAGACCGGCGGACCTGCCGGATGGATCGGTCATGGCATGAGGCTCACGGACGTTGCGGCAACGGATGAAGGATAGCATGACGCGCGGCGCGTCGATCCGGAACGGCCGCGCGACGGCGCTTCGACTTATCTCGCGAAGCGGAGACGATCTCAATCTCAGCCGGCGTTTCGCTTCGGCAGCAGCTTCTTCAGGACCGCAATCTGACGGAAGAAATCGCGGCTTGGCTGTGCCGGGCTGCCCAGCATCTTCGCGCCCGGCTCGACATCGGAGATGACGCCAGCCTGGGCACCGATCTGGGCGCCGGAACCGATCTGCAGGTGTCCCGCCATCGCCGCCTGTCCGCCGACCTGGACGAAATCGCCGAGCATGGTCGAACCGGAAATGCCGACCTGCGCGACGATGATACAGCAGCGCCCGAGCACAACATTGTGCCCGATCTGCACGAGGTTATCGAGCCGCGACCCGGTACCGATCACGGTATCCCCGGCCGAACCGCGATCCACCGTGGAATTGGCGCCGACTTCGACATCGTCGTGCAGCAGCACGCGTCCGAGTTGCGGTACGGTCTCGAACCCGCGGGCGGTAACGGCGAAGCCGAACCCCTCCTGGCCGATCCTCGCACCCGGATAGACATAAACCCGCTCGCCGAGCAGGGCGTGGCTGACACTGGCATGCGAGCCGATCCGGCAGTCGCGTCCGAGCACCACGCCGGCGCCGATCACCGCCGCCGCTCCGATGCGGCATCCGGGGCCGATTTCGGCGCCGGCTTCGATCACGCAGAGCGGGCCTATATCAGCCGATGGATCGATGATAGCGGTGTCGTCGATCACCGCCGATGGATGAATGCCGGGCGACGCCACGGGCGCGGGGTGAAACATCTTTGCGACCCGGGCCCAGCCCGTATACGGCTCGGAGGTCACGATCGCCACGGCGCCGTCCGGCACCCGCGATTGCATGTCCGGATGCACGATCACCGCGCCGGCGCGCGTGACGTCCAGAAGCGATGCATAGCGGCGGTTATCCAGGAAGCTGATCTGTCCGGGCCCGGCGGTTTGCAACGGCGCGATGCCCTCGAACACGCGCTCATGGCCCGACGCCACGGCGCCGCCCGCTGCGTTTGCGATATCGGCCAAGCGGTGCGGCCCGCTTCGCTGAAAGAAGCGGATGTGGCCGGTCGATGCGGGCTGCATGCTGCGTCCTTGAGGAGGACAGACAGCTAGCCGCAAGGCTGGGCGAACACAAGCGCCGCACCGGAAACTTTACATTGCAGCGGCCAAGGCTGGAGCGGTTCAAACCTGTTCCGCCATCGGGCGGCCTTCTGGCCGCCACAAAGCTACACGCCGTGGCTAACGTTCTCGCCCCCCGGGCTCACGCCGCGACCGGCCGCTCCGTGCCTTCCACCTGGATGCGGAAGCCGGACCGCACATTCGGCCAGTAATCCCAGATCGCCTTGTGATGGGTGCAGCGATTGTCCCAGAACGCGATCGAATGCGGCCGCCAGCGGAAGCGGCAGGTCCATTCCGGCTTGTTGCAATGATCGATCAGGAATTGCAGCACGCGCTCGCCCTCGAGCCGCGGCACGTCATTGATCTTCGCCGTAAAGTCGGTGTTGACGAAGATCACCTTCCTGCCGCTGACCGGATGCCTGATGATCACCGGATGGATCGAAACCGGCGTGCCGGGACCGAACACGCGGGTGCCGTCATGGGTGGCAGTCAGGCCGTCGAGATAGGTCTTCATCTTGTCGGAGAGAGCGTCGTAGGCCGCGTACATCGAGGCAAACATGGTGTCGCCGCCGCCATCCGGCGGCACAGTATGATTGTAGAGAATCGAGCCAAGCGGCGGGATTTCTGCACAAGACTGGTCGGAGTGGAAATTCTCGCCCGAAATCTGCTTCGATGTCTCGTCGTAATGAAACTTCCGGACGTAAGGGTTCTCAGTGGTCTTGCTGATGGTCGACTTGCCGACATGCTGGCCAAGCGGCCCGAAATAGCGGCCCAGCCGGATCTGGTCATCGAAGGAGATTTTCTGATCGCGGAAGAAGATCACCTGGAATTCGATGAAGGCCTTGTGCAGTTCCTCGACCTGCTTGTTCGGCAGCGGCTTGGTCAGGTCAATATTGCCGATCTCGGCGCCGATATGCGGCGACACCGGCGTCACGGTGATTGACTCGTAGGACATGGCTTGCTCCATCGTTTTCACAATTATTGCGTCGGCTATTGCGGTTTTGTCCCGGAACGCTCGATCGCTTCTGTCCAGTTCTGGATGTCCTTCGCTACGAAGGCACGGAAAGCCTCGGACGACGAACTCGCGACATCGGTCCCCATCTTCTTGATCTGTTCGATATAGACAGGATCGCTTGCAATCCGCACGGTCTCGGCGTTCAGGAGATCCACGATCGCGTTCGATGTCCCGGCGGGAACGAACAAACCGGTCCATGCGCCGACATCGAATTCAGGCAAACCCGATTCCGCGAATGTCGCAATGTCCGGCGCATTGACCGATCGCGCTTTGGTCGTCACGCCCAGCGCACGCATCTGGCCGCCGCGAACAAGTGGCAGCGCATTCGGGATGGTTTCCAGCATCATCGAAACCTGGCCGGAAATCAGGTCCGCCGTCGCTGCACCGCCGCCCTTGTAGGGGATATGCAGCAGATCGATGCCGGCGGCGATCTTGAACAACTCGGCGGTGAGATGCGATGCCGAGCCGACACCGGCCGAAGCGAAGGTGAGCTTGCCTGGATTTTTCTTGGCGTAGTCGATGAGCTCAGCAAGGCTGGTTGCCGGCACTTGCGGATTGACGATCAGCACCAGCGGCAATTGATGCAACATGCCGACCGGGATGAGATCCTTCTGCGGATCATAACGCAGATTTTTATGAAGCGCTGGCCCGATCCCAAGCGTGCCGTTGGTGCCGAACAGCAAGGTGTAACCGTCAGCCGGAGCCTTTGCGACAGCCTCTGCTCCGATATTGCCGCCCGCGCCCGGCCTGTTATCGACGATGATCTGCTTGCCCAGTCCGCGCGACATGGCGGCGGCAACTGCGCGCCCAAGCACATCGGATGAGCCGCCGGCCGCAAAAGTCACAATCATCGTTACCGGGCGGTCCGGATAGGTCTGCGCCGAGGCGCCGTGCAGGCCCAAGGCAAAGGCGAACGCGCAGAGGGAAATCGCGCGGAAGCGGAAAAAGTGTCTGGCTTTCATTGTCGGTCTCCGTGGCTGCTCCGGCTCCGGCAAATTTCGTACCAGACGGAGACTTTACGCAGCGGCCGATGGGGATACAATTCGACAAATCAGCCTAACAATTATGCCGTTCAGGCATATCCGAACCCGTCATGAACCTGCGCCAGCTCGAATACTTCGTGAAGGTGGCCGAACTCGGCAGCTTCAGCCGCGCATCGTCCGTGCTAGGCATGACGCAGCCGGCAGTCAGCAGGCAGGTGCGGACGCTGGAGAGCGAACTCAAGCTGGCGCTGCTGCATCGTAATGGACGCGGCGCGCTTCTCACCGAGGCGGGACAGCGCTTTCTCGTTCACGCCAAGGGTATCCTCCACCAACTCGACGGCGCGCGACACGCGGTGACCGGCAGCGAGGCCGATCTGGCTGGGAAAGTGGCAATCGGTCTGCCGCCATCAATCGGCCAGGTGCTGACCATGCCGGTCGTCAGAGCGGTCCGCGAGCGCTACAAGAACGCCGAGCTGACGATCGTCGAGGCGCTCAGCGTCTCTTTGCAGGAGCGGCTCCTGGCCGGGCACATCGATGTCGCCGTTCTTCACAACGCCGCGCCGTCGCCGCTGCTGCGGATCGAGCCGATCCTGACCGAGTCGACCTGTCTGTTGAGTGCGACGGCGGCCGCGGGACGCGGGCCTGTCGCTTTCGGATCACTTGCGCGGTTCGATCTCATCTCGCCTGCGGCGCCTCATCCGATCCGTTCGATCGTCGAGGCGGAGGCGGCCAGACGCGGCATCAAGCTGAAAGTCGTGCTGGAGATCGATTCGATCTCCAACATGCTGCAACTGGTGCGTGAGAATTACGGTCACGCGGTCGTGCCTTACAACGTGGTACGCGCGGGTATGTCGGGGCCAGGAATCGTTGCACGACCGATCATGCGGCCGACACTGAAAAGCACCGTTGCGCTGGTGACACCGGCACGGCGCCCGCAGACGTTGCTGGCAGGCGGGATCACGCAGGTGCTGCAGCAGGTTTTGGCTCGGACGCTTGTTTCTACGACACCGGCTCGCTGCCCGACGGATTAGGGGAATCGAGCGCCGGCTAACGCCTAAAGGTTCCGATCGCAGTCACCGGTCTCCTGATCCCGCTCGCCCCAGTCAATCGATCGAACGACGCCTCACTCGGCGGCTTCCTGCATCGGGATAACCTCGACCTTGGCCGCGCAATACTTGAATTCGGGAATTTTCCCGAACGGATCGAGCGCCGGATTGGTGAGGAGATTCGCCGCCGCTTCGACATAGGCGAAGGGGATGAAGACCACGCCATCCGGCACCGCGTCGTCCTGGCGCGATTGCAGATCGACGGTGCCGCGCCGTGTCGAGACGCGCACCATGTCGCCCGGACGGATGCCAAGCTCGGCGATGGTGCCGCGCGAGAGCTGTGCAATCGCGGTCGGCTCGAGCGCATCGAGCACGGTCGCGCGCCGCGTCATCGAGCCGGTATGCCAGTGTTCGAGCTGGCGTCCCGTGGTGAGGATGAACGGGTAATCGTGGTCCGGCGTCTCGTCCGGTGGCGTGAGTTTCGCCGCCACCAGCTTGCCGAAGCCACCCGGACGCGGGAAGCCCTTGTCGAACACCACGTCGCGACCCGGCTTGTCGGGTGCGTCGGATGGATAGGTGACCGCATCCTCGCGCTCGACCCGCTCCCACGAAATATTGTTCAGCGCCGGCATCATCGACGCCATCTCCGGATAGACGTCGCGCGGATGCGTATAGGTCCAGTTCAGGCCCATGCGCTTTGCAAGCTCGATGGTGATCCACCAGTCCTCGCGCGCGTCGCCCGGCAGCGGCAGCGCCTTGCGGCCCATCTGCACCTGACGATTGGTGTTGGTGACGGTGCCATCCTTTTCCGGCCAGGCCGACGACGGCAATATCACATCGGCATAGACCGCGGTCTCGGTGAGGAAGATGTCCTGCACCACCAAATGCTCGAGATGCGCCAGCGCCTCGCGGGCGTGATTGAGGTCCGGGTCCGACATCGCGGGGTTTTCACCCATGATGTACATGCCCTTGATGGTGTCGGCATGGATCGCGTTCATGATCTCGACCACGGTCAGCCCGCGCTTGGGATCGAGTTGCACGCCCCATTTCTTTTCGGCATCGGCGCGAATCTCGGGATTCTCCACCGACCTGTAATCGGGGAAGAACATCGGGATCAGGCCTGCATCGGAGGCGCCCTGCACGTTGTTCTGGCCGCGCAGCGGATGCAGCCCGGTGCCAGGACGGCCGATCTGGCCGGTGATCAGCGACAGCGCGATCAGGCAGCGCGCATTGTCGGTTCCGTGCGTGTGCTGCGAGACGCCCATGCCCCAGAAGATGATGGCGCTCTCGGCGCGCGCGTAAGTGCGCGCCACTTCACGCAAGGTGTCGGCATCGATGCCGCAGATCGGCGCCATTTCCTCCGGCGTGAAGTCCTTGACGTGCTCGGCGAAGGCCTCGAAGCCTTCGGTGTAGGTCTGCACATATTGCTTGTCGTACAGATTTTCGGTGACGATGACGTTCAGCATCGCATTGAGCATCGCGACGTCGGCGCCGTTCTTGAACTGCATCATGCGCCAGGCATGACGCTTCAGCGCCTGCCCGCGCGGATCCATCACCACCAGCTTGGCGCCGCGCTTGGCGGCCTGCTTGAAATAGGTCGCGGCAACGGGATGATTTTCGGTCGGATTGGCGCCGATCACCACGATGACGTCGGAATTCTTCACCTCGTTGAAGGTCGCCGACACCGCGGCAGAGCCGACGCCTTCCAGCAGTGCCGCGACCGACGATGCGTGGCAAAGGCGCGTGCAATGGTCGACATTGTTGGTGCCGAAGCCGGTGCGAATAAGCTTCTGGAACAGATAGGCTTCTTCGTTGGAACACTTCGCCGAGCCGAAGCCGGCGAGACCCTTCGGCCCCTGCTGCTCGCGAATCTTCAGGAAGCCCTGCGCGGCCTTGTCGAGTGCTTCCTCCCAGGTGGCTTCGCGGAAATGCGTCCACGGATTGGCCGGGTCGATGAATTCATGCGGAATTTTCGGCACGCCCTCCTTGCGAATCATCGGCTTGAGGATCCGCTGCGGATTGTGGACATAGTCGAAGCCGAAGCGGCCTTTCACGCAAAGGCGGTTTTCGTTTGCAGGCCCCTCCTTGCCGGTGACGTAAAGGAGTTTGTCGTCCTTGATGTTGTAGGTGAGCTGGCAGCCGACGCCGCAATAGGGGCAAACCGAATCCACCTGACGGTCGGCATATTCGGTACGCACGTTGTCTGCGTTGACGACGGACGACGGCATCAGCGCGCCGGTCGGACAGGCCTGCACGCATTCGCCGCAGGCCACGCACGTCGAGGCGCCCATGGGGTCGTCGAAGTCGAACACGATCTTCTCATGGTGCCCGCGGCCGGCCATGCCGATCACGTCGTTGACCTGCACTTCGCGGCAGGCGCGAACGCAGAGATTGCACTGAATGCAGGCGTCGAGATTGACCGCCATCGCCACATGGCTGCGGTCCGGCGCGGGCATCGTCTCGCGCTCGGGGAAACGGCCGGTCTCGATACCCATCTTGTCGGCCCAGGACCAAAACTTCGAGATGGGATCGGGCGAGGTTTCGCGCTGCGGCTGATCGGAGACCAGCAGATCGAAGATCATCTTGCGCGCGGTCTCGGCGCGATGGTTCGAGGCGTTGACCTTCATGCCCTCGGTCGGCGTACGAATGCAGCTTGCGGCCAGCACACGCTCGCCCTCGATCTCGACCATGCAAGCGCGGCAATTGCCGTCGGCGCGATAGCCGGGCTCCGGCGAGTAGCACAGATGCGGGATCTCGACGCCTTCGCGCTTGGCCACCTGCCAGATGGTCTCGCCTTCGGACGCGCGCACTTCCCTGCCGTCCAACAGGAAGGTGATCGCTTTGGCGCCGTGCCCCTGGCCATCGACGGCGTCGATCGGACCCTTGTGGCTTACCGCGGGCCGGCCTTCGTTCTTGGCTTCGCCGACCGCGGCGCCCTTCTTGTCGTGACCGTAACCCAGGGGCTGCTTGCTATCGCTCATGATCTCACCAACCCTTCAGAGGCTTTTTCAGGTCCTCTGGAAAATGTTTCATCACGCTCTGCAGCGGGTTCGGCGCTGCCTGCCCGAGCCCGCAGATCGACGCATCACGCATCGCGGTCGACAGATCGTTCAGCAGGGTTTCGTTCCAGGGCCCCTGCTCCATCAGCCTCACCGCTTTCTCGGTCCCAACGCGGCAGGGCGTGCATTGGCCGCAGCTCTCGTCCTCGAAAAATTTCATCAGGTTGAGCGCGACCGCTTTCATGTCGTCCTGATCCGACAGGATCACCACCGCATGCGAGCCGACGAACGAACCGAATTTTTCAAGAGTTCCGAAATCGAGCGGGATATCGGCCATGCTCGCGGGCAGAACGCCGCCGGATGCACCACCGGGCAGATAGCCCTTGAACGTGTGGCCATCCTGCATGCCGCCGCAATACTCGTCGATCAGTTCGCGCATGGTGATGCCGGCGGGCGCGACCTTCACGCCCGGATTCTTGACGCGGCCTGACACCGAGAACGATCGGAAACCCTTGCGCTCCTGACGGCCGAAGGACGTGAACCAGTCGACGCCCTTTTCCACGATGTCGCGGACCCAGTAGAGCGTTTCGACATTCTGTTCGAGGGTCGGCCGGCCGAACAGGCCGACCTGCGCGACATAGGGCGGACGATGGCGCGGCAGCCCGCGCTTGCCCTCGATCGATTCGATCATCGCGCTTTCTTCGCCGCAGATATAAGCGCCGGCGCCACGGCGCATGTGGAAGCGCGTGTGCCGCACCAGGCCCGCCGCTTCGACCTTTTCCATCTCCTGCAGGATCAGCAGGCGGACTTCCGGATATTCGTCGCGCAGATAGAAATAAACATCCGGCGCCTCCACCACCCAGGCGCCGAGCAGCATGCCCTCGATGAAGCGGTGCGGATCGCGCGACAGATAATGACGATCCTTGAAAGTGCCGGGCTCGCCCTCGTCGCCATTCACCGCCATCAGGCGTGGCGCCGGTTCGGCACGGACCAGCGACCATTTGCGGCCGGTGGGAAATCCCGCGCCGCCAAGCCCGCGCAGGCCGGCATCGCTGACGATCTTGATGATCTCGTCGCGCGTGCGCTTGCCGTCGAGGCAGTCCTTGAGCAGCGTATAGCCACCCGCCTTGCAATAGGCATCGAAATCGGCATCCGGCGTCGCCGCATGCGCGTGCGCACCATGCTTCACCGCGGCCTCGACGCTGTCGACATTGGCATTGAAGGTCTGCACGTGACCGACCGCGGCGACCGGTGCGCGCTCGCACGCCCCCATGCAGGGCGCGCGGATGACGCGTACGTCGCTTCCGTATTTCGCCTGCAGGTCGCTCAGCAACCTTTCCGATCCCGCCATGGCGCAGGACAAGGAATCACACACGCGAACCGTCACGGCCGGCGGCGGCGTTTCGCCTTCCTTCACGACATCGAAATGCGCGTAGAAGGTCGCGACCTCGTACACTTCCGCCAGCGCCATCTTCATCTCGAACGCCAGTGCGGCGAGATGCGCGGCGGACAGGTGCCCGTACTTGTCCTGGATGAGATGCAGGTGCTCGATCAGCAGGTCGCGGCGGCGCGGCCGGTCGGTCAGCAGCCCCTGGATTTCCTCGAGCGCGGTGGTGTCGATCTGCCGGCCCTTGGGGGTCTTGCGGGCTCTGCGGCCGCGACCTCCGGAACCGTCAAAACTCAAGGGCTTGGAACGAGTTAGCGTGTCTGTCGGATTCATGACGCAGCATCGCCAAGGCGCCTGATTAGAACAATCCCCAACTACCGATGCAACGATAGGTTTTTTCTATCGTTGTTTCCAAGCGGCTGAAAACACGCTAGTTTTCGCAGCATGCTGGACAAGCTCGAATACCTGATGGCGCTGTCGCGGGAAGAGCATTTCGGGCGCGCCGCGGATTCCTGCGGCGTGACGCAGCCGACCCTGTCGGCCGGCATCAAGCAGCTCGAAGAACAACTCGGGGTGATGCTGGTGCGGCGCGGCTCGCGCTTCATCGGCTTCACGCCGGAAGGCCAGCGCACGCTCGACTGGGCGCGCCGCATCGTCAGCGACAGCCGCGCGATGCGGCAGGAAATCACCGCGCTCAAGAAAGGCCTGACCGGACGGCTGAAGATCGCGGCGATTCCGACCGCGCTCGCCATGGTCGCCGCGATCACCACGCCGTTCCGGGCGCGGCATCCCGATGTCCGTTTCACCATCCTGTCGCAGACATCGATCCAGATCCTGACGCAATTGGAAAATCTCGAGATCGATGCCGGGATCACCTATCTCGACAACGAGCCGCTCGGCCGCGTGAACACGGTGCCGCTGTATCAGGAGCGCTACCAGCTTCTCACCGCGCCCGATGCGCCGCTCGGCGATCGCGACCGCGTGACGTGGGCCGAGGTTGCGCGCGTGCCGCTCTGCCTGCTCACGCCCGACATGCAGAACCGGCGCATCATCGACCAGCTGCTGCGCTCGGCGGGCGGCAACCCGCAGCCGACGCTGGAATCCAATTCGGTGGTGGTGCTGTTCGCCCATGTGCGCACCGGCCGCTGGGCGACGGTGATGCCAGCGAAGCTCGCCGAGACGCTGGGCCTCACCGATACCATCCGCGCGATCCCGATCGTCGAGCCGGAGGCGATGCATACGATCGGGCTGGTGGTACCGGCACGCGAGCCGATGACGCCGCTCACGGCGGCGCTGGTGACCGAAGGCAAGCGGGTCGCGAAGGAAATGGCGGAGGCTTAGGCTCTTCCTTCTCCCCGCGCGCGGCTCTTCCCTCTCCCCGTGAAACGGGGAGAGGGTGGCGAGG
>Ga0209906_100369_pt1 | contig 22783 bp, 14 predicted proteins | sample FECB24metaG_FD_188303 | JGI IMG/M metagenome (GOLD analysis project Ga0209906, IMG submission 188303) | Cyanobacterial communities from the Joint Genome Institute, California, USA from Joint Genome Institute, California, USA - FECB-24 metaG... ... | reverse complement strand
TGTTGGGTGAGCGTCTCTCGCCAAATGCTTTAGGATTTGTAATTCTACATCCATTGCCCTGCTTACCTTCCAGAGTTTTTTCTTTTGATTCTTTTATTCAGAATACCCGGAAAGTGACAGAAGAGGGCTAACTGGAAATGGGGCGAAAAGAGAGATGACAATGACTAGAGTTAGTGTCATTTCTCTTTTCGCCACTTTAATGAGACGTGCAACTACGTCGTAGATGAGGAGAGAAATAGACCTTGAAGCGTGATGCCTCATCCAAATAGAAACTGGGCCGTTCTCCTCAATAGACATCTCCAGAAATTAAATATACGTTATCCAGAACCTTTGTAGAGACGTAGCACTGCTACGTCTCATTCATTTTTACTAAGTAACCCACATTCGGTAGGTGCGATCGCTTTCATATTATATTTTTGAAGCATGGCAGCTTCACTATATATATCAGGGAAAAGCGACTAGAGGCGACGTAACCAAGTTGCTTGTTCCCAGACAGCTTTGAGGGAAACCAAGTTATTGTGGTTAAACCAATGTTTCCAAGCTTGCTTAAATTTCCCCTTAGCTGCTGCTTGCACACCATCGCTGACAGAAACACCGATATGCTGCATCACGCTGGAGTCCCGGTAGCAGTCAATCATACATGCAGTACACCCATCACGAACCCGCTGCGAACTGTCAAACTCAGTAATGTGGCACATAGGCTTATCCCAGTTGTGGCAACGATAAAGGTTAAGATGCCAGTCTAGGTAAAATAACTTCCAGCCACCGAGACAGCCGAATTGTTCTGGTTCACCTCGTAAATGGCGTTGCATATCTTCAATGGAAGCAGTAGGATTCACGACGGAAAAATCTTGTTTTAGCGCCTTTAAGGTATTGAAGCGCTCATGTAACTCCTCAGCAGTATAGTCTACTAAGTTCGACTCGGCGTAACCAAGATAGGATGACCCTAGAGTAGTAAGCGGATAAGAGAAGGTGACACTATCAAACCCCAGTGACTTAAGGAATGATGGCAACTGATGGTAATCGTCTATCAGTCGGCTCATGGTGACTGAGGCAGTAGTACTAATATGCCGACGCTGGAAATGAATATTAGCATCCCGGATGCGATCGCACACTCCCTTAAGTCCACGGTTCTGTTCATGTTTTTCCACCTCAGCCGCATCAATGGAAATAATCACACTCATCAGCCCAGCATCAGCTAATTCATCAATCCGCTTAGATGTCAAAAGAGAGCCGTTAGTCACTAGCATAGGTGCCATGCCGATGCTGGATGCATGAGCAATCATTTCATTGAGCTGGGGATGAGCCATTGGCTCGCCGCCCACGTAAATCATGAAATATACCCCATTGCGATAGAGAATCTCTGCTGACTGTTTTGCCTGTTCCAGCGTTACAGAATGCCTCTCATCCATCGGCATCTTATCCACTGCGAAGTTACAAAATCCACAACGAGCATTGCACACGCTGGTAATCGCAAATTGACAGGTAGAAGGGCCACCATTCAGCACTCCGTCTAAGGCAAGTTGCCACAATGACCGCCGTTTTGCTCCTAACACCGAGCTATCCTTTAACATAGTTTCTTTCTGGTAAATTATCGGACTTACGCACTATACAAATTGGCTATTATGTGTTGTGTACAATGATTGGTTCAAAATACAAGTCCGTTGGTTCAGAATACAAGTCCGTTGGTTCAGAATACAAGTCCGTTGGTTCAGAATACAAGTCCGTTGGTTCAGAACACAAGTCTGTTGGTTCAGAACACAAGTCCGTTGGTTCAGAACACAAGTCTGTTGGTTCAGAACACAAGTCTGTTGGTTCAGAACACAAGTCCGTAGCGATGTCTACGACGGGCTACGCCTACGCCTGAGTAAAGCCATCATTACCCGGTTAAAATCGATAATACTCTGAGACAACCAAATATCCTTATGCACATAAGAGATAATTTGTACAGTGCGTAAGTTCTAAATTATTCAGTTGGGTATAAATCCCCGCCTGAATCCTTGGTAACTGTTCACTGATTTAAAGCAAGTCTATTATCTTTCCACCACTTCCGCACCATCAATTGCATTAAGGTGATCTAGGGAACCATCTAGGTAAAGTTCGATAAATTGGGTGAGCGAAGTAATAAAAACGTTAGTTTTGCTCAAGTTTGGAATTGTGCTTCATCAATCCAAGCAGCATGGAATCCATAGGGTACTCGCTGGGGAATTAGCACCTGTGCTATAGGGCCGGACGTGATATCTTGGGCATTTACTACGATTAATTCAGAAGTTCCTGAACCCTCATCATGAACTAAAGTTAGGAGCCAGCCATCATCCTCTGTTGTTGCGTGAGGACGTGGTACAAAAACGAGATCTCCGCCATAACGCCCAACTCCGAATTCTAATGTTTCGGATTTACCACGACTGAAATCGTACTTGATGAGCGCATCAAACAAGAGAATTGGATTATTAGCGACTCTTGCAGTGTAGCCGTATCGTGTTTTTTTCCCTAGTAGCTGTTCATTCACACGGGGAAATTCAATGGGTACATTATCTAACATTGTTTCTTGAACAAGACCAGTCTTGAGATTGAATCGCCACTCGTATAGAGGTCTGTTAACTCCTTCTTGTTCATCAAAGCTTTGGACTAGTTCTAGAAGTCCTGAGTCCTTCATTCGACAACCGCTTAACACTATCTCTTCTCCTTCTTCGTAAGCATTGAGAGTATGAGGTACGAAGCAAGCTGAACTCTCGAACCAACGAACATCATGATTATTTCCATGACGTGGTAAGATGCCAAAGCGACTGGGGCGATCGCTCTCAAATAATAGCAGAGGTTCTCCTCGTTGTATCCGTTCTACATTAAAAGTCAGGGGCAGATCCATAAAAATTGTATAGTTTTCGCTGATTGCAAAATCATGCATCAACACTCCTATTGGCAAGTCAATTGGCTCAGTCCGTAACAACTTGCCTGCTGCTGAAACCACGCCATATTGTAAGTAAGGCGGTGTAAATGGAGAGTAGCCAAAAAACATCATCTCGCCCGTAACTGGGTCTACTTTAGGATGGGCAGTAAAGGCAGAAGCTAGCTTGCCATTGTAGGTGTACTCGCCAATTGTCTCTAACTCAGGCAGCTTCATAGCATGAGGTGCTCCTCCTTCCCATAATGCTAATAGTTGACCCGCGTGCCAAACAATAGCTGTATTAGCAGTATTTTTATATGTCCCATAAGGATTATCCGTTTGCGGTGGTTCCATCAAACCAGACCAGATGGACTTACCCTCTGCTTGCTCTATTTTCCATCCTTTGGTTTGAACGTAGCGATTGCAATAAATTGCTTTGCGATTGTGAATTCGCACACCATGCAACATCCCATCTCCATCAAACCAGTGATACTGACCAATTGGCTTCCACTGTGGATTAGCACCATTGCGGACAAATATCCCCGATAAATCCGGTGGTAGTTCACCTATTACTTGCAAGGTGTCAGTGGTAATTTCTTGATGGATTGGTGCAAAGTTACCATCAAGATAAGGATTGACTGCTGTTATTGCCATTTGTTTTACTGATGAAAGCGCTTAATTCTCAGCTTGGTGTTTGCTTTTTATTGTAGACTTATGTCTCGGATTTTCTGGTAGTACTAAATAACTCATCGTTCGCGTAATCAATTCTGGAAATAAAGAATTAAAGACTCGTCCGCGAATCTTAATTTATATCAAGTCCGAATAATTAGTTATCATTCCCACAGTCATTGCACCCCAAAGAGCCAAAGCTACGCTTTGTCTCCCTGCCCCTAATCCCCAGAGGGGGCCCCGAGTTCCCCGCAAGCGGGGAGGGGATTAAGGGGAGCAACTGGCGTGTGGGGTCTTCGGGTTTTAATAAGCAATCAAGCGGACATGATATTACACAAAATTACAGTTATAGCAAGCGAATTAAAGGTTAGGACATAAGGACAAGCGTGGATGTTAGGAATAGTAATGTTTTACCTCCTGCCTCCTGCCTTCTGCCTCCTGCTATACAAATCATTCTCCCTCGCTCCCCTGCCCCTCCGCCCCCCTGCTCTATTTCGGAGTTAACTTAAGTGTTGCAGCAGTTTTAGCTGCAATAGTCTTCTGTTCCCACAGCATGGGGTGGTATTCAATCTTGCGCCAAGGGTCAACCATATTAATATAGTGCTGATGGAAGGCATGACCTGACTGTCCAGGGGTATGAATAGCTAGTGAGTTGTCTAGCTTTGCTAAATCTACAACCATCCGCATAGATGGAATATCAGTCACTTCAAAAGATTTGTTTGCCCGCCAACGGTTAGCATTCACGGTTTCCCCGTTGCCAGCAGTCTGGAAGGAACCACGATTAAACAAAGCTTCAATCGGTGCAACTCCAGATTTACCTAACGTGGCATTGCGAAAAGTGATGGTATGTAACTTGCCCCAGTTCCAGTTTTTTGGATCTTTGCTTTGAATACGTTCTAGTTCGTCCACGGCTTCTGTGAAGGCTTGCTGCAAAATTTGGTCACGGTTCTCAATTGTTGCGGTGTTGCGGTTGTCCCACCAAAAGCTATTGGGTTGTTTGGCAATATTATTCACTACAGCGTACCAGCGATCGCCCCCATCGGGAAAGTACTCTTTAGGTAACTGATCGTGGAAGGTATCTGCTAGCAAGTGTTTCCAAAATGTTTCAAATAAAGCAGCAGCAGGTGATGTCATTCCTAGTTGCAAATCCCAATTCAGCAGTAATTTCCGGGCTGCTTCCTCGCGGGGAGTATTCACAGAAATAGCTTGCAGCAGTGGCACTAGCATCTGTGCATTCAAATTCCGATTGTCACCCTGCATCTGCTGCACATAGTCAAGAGAAATTGGTTGGCTTTGCTGTTCAATCATCTCAACAATGCGCTTTGCTCGGTAGCCATAAACCCAGTCGGTGGTAATTAAGTAAGGATATTCGCTTGCAACCAAATTATTGGCGGTAGCAATATAGCCTTGGGATGGATTAAAACTTGTAGGTAACTGCTCAAAGTCAATATACCCTTGCCACTCATATTCATCTGTCCAACCAGGAACGGGATAGCGCCCTTCCCCCTTTGCCCGGATGGGGAATTTTCCAGGTAATTGATAGCCAATATTGCCTTCAATGTCTGCGTAGACCAAGTTTTGAGCAGGCACATCGAAGTTTCTAGCAGCAGTGCGGAACTCTTGCCAGTTTTGGGCACGATTCATCTGCTCAATTGAGTACGTCAGTTTAGATGGTTCTAGAGCTGTCCAACGCAGGGCAACAGCATAATTTTGGGGTAGTTTTACTTGCTGATTTTGGTTAAACTGCTTGAGTTCTGGTGAAACATCAGAGAGAATTGGCCCATGTCTGCTATAGCGGACTGTTTGGACAATCGGCTGACTTCCTGCAACTTGAATTGTCTCTTTCACAAGTTGCATATCTACCCATTTGCCATTTACTTCATACTGGTTGGGGTTGTTTGGGTTGATTTTCTCGATGTATAAATCCATCACATCTGATTGTACGTTGGTGACACCCCAGGCAATGCGATCGCTATGACCGATAATCACTCCTAGCATTCCCGCAAAAGAAAAGCCAGTAACGTTGTAGGGACATTCTGCACTCTTGGGTGTACAATGCAAACCAACTTCATACCAGATAGAGGGTATTTGCACTCCCAAGTGAGGGTCATTCGCCAAGATAGGCTTACCTGTAGCCGTACGCTCACCAGATATCACCCAGTTATTCGAGCCAATGCCTACTCCCCTAGTCCCTATAAGTTTTTCCAAAGCCATCATCGGCCGAGTAATTGACTCTAAAACTGCGGTGATTTCCTCCCCTGCTCCCCCTGCCTCCCCTGCCCCTCTGCTCCCCTGCCTCCCCTGCTCCCCTGCCCTTTGGAATTCAGGCAAAATCACTGGTAAATCTTCAGGATAAGGCGGGAAAAGTTCTGCTACCTGAGCAGGAGTAAGGGTTTTAAGCAAGCTAGTACGTTCAATTTCACTCTCGAAATTTCTGCCCAAGTCGTAAGCCATCACTTTGCCCCAAGTGAGGGAGTGTAGCGGTTGCCAAGGTTCTGGTTTATAACCAGGATTCAAAAATTGCAGTACAGCGTATTCCAAACTAAGGGCGCTTCCTTGATGCTGTGCTAGATAAGCATTCACACCATCAGCGTAAGCTTGCAGATTTGCCTTCATCTCTGCATCCATCTGCTCGATTTCTTGCTGCGCCACTCTTGCCCAACCCATTGTCCGCAGATATCTGTCAGTTTTCACTTGAGAGGAACCAAACATTTCTGCCAGTCGCCCAGAACCGATGTGTCGCCAAACATCCATTTGCCAGAAGCGGTCTTGAGCGTGGATATAACCCTGCGCCATTAATAAATCGTGGGAGTTAGTAGCCCAAATGTGGGGTATTCCCCAGTTGTCGCGCTGGACAATAGTTTCTGCTTTAATTCCAGGTAGTGCGATCGCCCCATTTTCTATTGGAAAGGATTGGCGCACAGCGTAAGTAGCAAATCCCGCTAGCGAAAGCCCCAGCACTAATAGCAGAATCACGGTAATTTTGAGTATCTTACGCAACCAACCTTTTCTCAAGCTTTTCATGTCTGGATGTCGCAGCATCGTTAGTGAAATCACGCGACATTATACCGCTTTACTGGGGACTGGGGAAGCGGAGGGGCAGAGGAGATATATATATTTTGGAATGTAATAATAAGTCTTTGATACTCGTGAATGAAACTCAGAACTCCATTAATGGAGCTACGAACTCCATTAACGAACCTTTGAGCTTCGTGAATCCACCTTAGAACTCCATTAATGAACCTTTGAGCTTCGTGAATCCACCTTAGAACTCCATTAATGAACCTTTGAGCTTCGTGAATCCACCTTTGAACTCCATTAACGAACCTTTGAGCTTTGTGAATCCACCTTTGAACTCCATTAACGAACCTTTGAGCTTTGTGAACAAGTATAAAAATAAAAACTTTACTCTTTTGCCTCTTTGCCCCTCCGCCCCTCTGCCCCCCTGCCCCCTCCCTACCGATACAGCCAAACCCGCAATAGCGAAAGCAGTTGCTCAGTATCCACAGGTTTGGTAATGTAATCAGAGGCTCCAGCTTCAATGCACTTTTCGCGATCGCCTGGCATGGCTTTGGCAGTTAAAGCAATTATTGGCAGTGAGCGGAACAGTTGTTGCTTGCGGATGGCACGGGTTGTCTCGTAACCATCCATTTCTGGCATCATCACATCCATTACAACTATACTAATGTCGGGATTAGCTTGCAGCACTGCAATACCATCTCTGCCATTTTCAGCAAATAGCACTTGCATTTGATAGCTTTCTAACAAACTCGTCAGCGCAAAGATATTACGCAGATCATCGTCCACGATCAGAATTTTTTTATCAGCCAGCACTGGGTCAGTTTGGCGCAGTTGCTCTAATATCTGACGCTGAGGCGGGGGCAAATTTGCTTGCACCCGATGCAGGAATAGGGCAGTTTCATCTAACAACCGCTCTGGCGATCGCACATTCTTAATGATAATTGTCTCTGCCAGTCCTTTGAGTTGGCTTTCTTCTTGTCGGTTTAGTTCTTTACCTGTGTAGATGATAATTGGCAGTTTCAAAAAGCTGGGTTCTTGCTTAATCTGCTCAATCAGTTCAAACCCGCTCATATCGGGCAGACCTAAATCCAGTACAATACAATCAAAGCGATTTGATTGCAAAGCTAACAGAGCTTCTGCTCCCGTATTCACTGCCGTAGTCTGAACATCGCTATTGCCGATCAGTTCGATAATACTTTGGGCTTGTATGGGGTCATCTTCTATGACTAGGAGATTTTTTACCTTACGCTCAATAAAGCCTTTAATCTCAGTCAATACCTGAGTTAGGTCTTCTGGCGAGACAGGTTTTTGCAGATATGTAATTGCTCCTAGCTGTAACCCTCGTTGTTGTCTGTCATCACCAGAAAGTATATGTACTGGAATGTGCCTAGTATCTGGATCGCGTTTTAGACGATCCAGTACAGACCAACCGTCCATATCTGGCATCCGAATATCCAGCGTAATCGCATCGGGCTTAAATTGTTGAGCTAGTGCTAACCCTTGTTTACTCTGCAAAGCAACAAGCACTTTAAAGCCTTGTTGACGTGCCATTTCTAGTAAGATGCGGGCGAATTTATCATCATCCTCAATCACGAGCAAAATGCGGTCGCCTGCTTGAATTATTGCTCGGTCATCTGCAATTTCATTAAAGAGATTAGGAAGTTTCTTCGCTGATACAGATACATCCGGGGGTCGGTTTCCTGTCAGCGTAACCTCGGAGGTTTTGAGATTATGCAAAACAGTTTCGGGGTCGGCTGACTGTATTTGAGATACAGGTAGGAAGGAAACACCTCCTTCCCCTCTACTTCCAAAATTCCGAGGGTCAAAAGCCCCATCTCGTTCTTCTCTCTCCTCCTGAGTAGCTCTTTCCTCACTTCTCGAATAAGTCTGCGGTAGATAGAGGGTAAAGGTGCTTCCTTGCCCTACTTGGCTGACTAGTTCAATTCTCCCCCCCAACAGTTGAGCCAGTTCCCGGCTGATAGACAAACCCAAGCCAGTTCCCCCATACTTGCGGCTGGTTGTGCCGTCTGCTTGCTGAAATGCCTCAAAAATAATCTTCTGCTTCTCGGCTGGAATGCCAATACCCGTATCGCTGACTGCAAAAGCAATCATCGGACTATCGAGTTGTGCTGCCTCCGGGTTCATGCTAATTTGTAGCTTTACGCCTCCTTGGTCAGTGAACTTCAAAGCATTAGCCAGCAAGTTTTTCAGCACTTGCAGTAAGCGTTTGGGGTCGTTAGAGATTGCATCTGGCAACCTGTCGTCCAATTCAACTGCAAAACTGAGTCCTTTATTCTGGGCAACTTGACGAAAAGTCTGCTCTAGAGAACTCTGCAAATCTCTCAAATTTATTCGCGCAATCTGTACTGACAGAGTGCCTGACTCAATTTTTGCCAAATCTAAAATATCATTAATCAACTCCAGCAGATCCGTCCCAGCAGAGTAGATTGTGCGGCTATATTCTACCTGCTTGTCGGATAAATTGCCCCCAGCGTTATCTGACAGCAATCGTGCTAAAATCAGCAAGCTATTAAGCGGTGTCCGTAATTCGTGGGACATATTCGCTAGAAATTCCGATTTATATTTTGAAGACAATGCTAGTTGTGCAGCTTTATCTTCTAAAGATTTTCTCGCCCCTTCAACCTCCTGATTTTTGCGGGCGACTTCTCGATTTTGCTCCTCTAACAATTCTGCTTTTTCTTCTAACTCCTCATTTAGCTGCTGTAATTCCTCGTTAGACTGCTTCAGGAGAAATTGTGATTCCTCCAAATCGTGTGCCTGCTCTTCTAGACGTTGATTGCTTTGCTGTAATTCTTCTTGCTGGGTTTGCAATTCCTGTGTCAAAGTTACAGACTCTTCAAGCAGCAGCTGAGTCTGCTGGCTTGCAGCGATATTATTCAAAAATACACCAATAATCTCACTGAATTGCTCTAGGAATATTAGATGCAACTCGCTAAAGGGTTGAAAAGAGGCAAGTTCAATGACGGCCTTCACTTGCGTCTCAAACAGTATAGGCAAGACAATTATATTTAGCGGCAAAGCTTCTCCCAAGCCAGAACTGATGCGGATATAATCATTAGGAACTTGAGTTAGGAGAATTCTTTGTTTTTCCAGGGCGCACTGTCCCACTAGCCCTTCACCCAAGCGAAACCGATTCGCCACGCTTTTGCGCTCTTGATAAGCATAGCTACTCAACAACTTCAGCACAGGTTGGTTGTCTATGGAGTCCATCATATAAAAAACGCCCTGTAGTGCCCCAACCAGCGGTGCGAGATTCGATAATATCAGGCGAGACACATTTTCTAGATTTCGCTGGCCTTGGAGCATCCGGGTAAATTCAGCCAAATTAGATTTGAGCCACTTTTGCTCCTCATTATTCTGAGTTGTATTTCGCAGATTAATAATCATCTGGTTGAAGATTCGCGTCAGCACACCAATTTCATCCTGGCGATCGCTATTTGGTAAGCTTACCGATAAATCCCCATCCCTAATATTCTCCGCCATATCAGAAACTTGTTTCAGCGGTTTTGAGATATGCCGCGTTAATAAGAATCCCACCAAAGCTAAGATTAAAAAAGATGAGGGAACACCATAAACAAGGCTGGCGATCGTTTGCTGGGTGGCTGCTTGTGTATTCTCGGTGCGCCGCTTTAGCAGTACATTCTCCTCAGCCTGCATCGCCATGATGACTTTGCGGATATCACTCATTAGTTGCTTGCCCTGATCACTCAAAACAACCTTCTGGGCAGGTTCAAAACCTTGGTTTTGGCGCAAATAGATGGTTTGTTGAAGTTCAGCCAGCTTCTTAGCGATTAGTGGCTGTAAAGTATATAGTTGACGCTGTTGGTCAGGGTTATCTGCCGTTAACTGCTGAAGTCGCTTAATTTTTTGACCTATCACATTAATGGCAGCATTATAAGGTTCCAAATAGCGCTGTTCTCCAGTAATGATGTAACCGCGTTGCCCTGTCTCAGCATTTATCAATTGTGAGTTTAAGTCTTCAAGCTGACTTAGAACCTGGTAAGTATGTTTTTCGCGTTGCGAAGTTTCAATTAGTTCATTGGTGCTCTTATAGGAGATTAGACCAATTGTGGTCAGAATTGCCAAACCCAAGGCAAAACCTGCTCCAATCTTGGTTCCAATCTTTAAACGATTTAACATTATTTAATAAACATTATAAATTTAAATATATTAATCTTACTAAAGAATTTGAAGCGAAAAAATTAATTATAGAATTCCGCTTAACTCTGAACATATTCTAGAAAAGTTTCCCAGTAACCATCTTATATAAAGCAGCTTCCCATGAGCCACAATCATATTGGTATGGTAGAGCAGTCCTTGCCGCAGATTCATTCGGAAAGTTATGAAAATTGAAGACTAAGCCTCACCCTTCTTTGCAGACAAACTTAATATCTATCAAGTCTGAATTGGTAAGCTTTGTCTGAGTAGTTCTATTGAGTTTAAAATTGTCTTAACTACTTATGCAATAGGTTAAATATTCTCTTGCAGCAGAGTCATTAAACATGCCTTGAAAGTCTGCTTTTAAGACAGGTATATCTTTCAGATTCGCATCCGTATTCTATAAAAGTTTTTAGTTACTTTTTTCTTTTTTAGCCAAATCATGAAAAGCAACCTGCTTACACAACATGCTCTTACAATTATTCAAGATTTGTCACTTAACTAAAAGTAAGCATTATTACTCAGAATTTGGTAATTAGTTTTAGTCCCATTAACTACGGGTCGGCTATAAATGCGAAAATGTTGAATTCTATGACTCTCTAAAATAGTTTTCGCACCTGCTATATGGATATCAGTACCATTTAGCAATACTAGGTAATCACCAAGGGACACTCGATGTTCATAGTGTCTTGCTAAATCGTCAGGAATTTTTAAACTAGCGCAGTTTTCTTTGGAGTTGCTGATATCTAATTCGGCAAGAGCAGTCAGTATACTGATGTCTTTAGCAACTACTGTTATATGACTCATCGGAAAGCCTGCTGCTCTAAGTTCAGTAAGCGCTTTTTCTGCTTCTTGACGCGTAGAAAAAACACCAACTCCATACTTGTAACGATTATTTAGGTATGGAGTCATCTTATAAACACCCCACTCTTGGACACCACGATAACGGAAAATCATTTTAGCAGAACAAACTTCTTCTTCTGTGCCTGTTACTATCAGCAAATAGTAACCTTTAGAAACTAGGTCGCTGTAAATCTGTGCTTGCGCTTCAGGAATTCCTAAACCTAGCAATGCACCAACCAAACTACCTGCTGTTGCACCGATCACACCACCAGCTAAAGCGGTGGCGATCGCTGTTGCTTCGGCTCCAGCTAGCATGATAGGCCCGATTCCAGGAATAGCCAACAGACCTACACCAACTAATAACCCAGTTATACCGCCTAATGCTCCGCCAGTAACGGCTCCAGCAGCAGCACCTTCTTCTGCTACATTGCCAGTATGCTCTTTAACTTCAATACCAGCAATATCAGTTTGCTCTTCTGTATTTCGCGCAATTACAGAAACTTTATGCATCGGAAAATTAGTAGCTTTTAGTTCCTGAAGTGCCAATTCTGCATCCGAACGTTTAGCAAAAATGCCTACAGATCTGCGCTCTTTTTCTAATGTCATTTTCTCTGTTACTTGCGACTAGCAATGGTTCACAATAGGTTCCTTATTTGAAAAGATTATACAGCTCTCCGAGTTACTAAACCCCAAATGAAAATCAGTAGCATCGCACCAAGAACAGCAAATAAAATACTTCCAAGCGAGAAAGCTCCTGCGGATGCCGCTGCTGCTGAACCACTTCCTAACAACACTTGTCCTAAGTAACCCCCAAGTACTGCTCCCAGAATCCCTAACACAATGGTGGACAAAATACCGCCACCTTGCTGTCCTGGATAGATAAATTTGGCTAATGCGCCTGCAATTAACCCTAAAACCAACCAAGCAATTATGTTACCCATATAAATCTCTCCTTTGGAAAAATGCAGTTTGCTCATTCTGACTACTTAATATTAAATTTAAGCTGCAAAATTCCTGATCTATCTAGCGAACTAATATCAAAAATCTTTAGATATTATTTGAATCTATAGGACTCCTATTTGAATGCTTGTTGGTGTAGCCTGCGCTTGCGCTTAAAAAACTCAGTACACCTTTATTACTTCTTCCCCATTCCCCATCGCCCCTTATCCCCAGAGGGGGCCCCGAGTTACCCATTCCCTGTCTCTATGAGACGCGAAATTTCGCGTCTCTACAGGGTTTTTGGTATGCAACTAACCGTTAAAATTTAATTGACAGACTAGTAGTTGTTGGTAGCTAAAGGCAAGCGTATAGTGAATGTACTACCCTGCCCTGGCTCAGATATCACATTGATTGTGCCTTGATGTGCTTCGACAATGCAGCGAGATAGATATAGTCCCAAGCCACTACCAGAACGCTGGTGTTTCCCCTGGCGAAATCGCTCGAATAATATTGCCTGGTCTTGTTTGGAAATTCCCGGCCCTGTATCTTGAATATCAATAGTCACATTAGCCAGAGTGAAATGGCAGTGAATATCTACAGAACCTTTGTCTGTAAATTTGATAGCATTGCCTACAATATTTGTCAGCACTCGCCGCATTTCTACGCGATCGCACATCACAATGCTTTGAGTTTCGTCCTGATCGGTTATTTCTTCTGTCAGTTCAATGTTTAGGGCTAATCCTTTTTCTTCAGCTAAGGGAGTTAATTCTTGAGCAACTTCACTAACTAATTCCTGAATATTACACGGAGAAATTTTTAAGGTTTTACAGCCAGCTTCATGACGATAAACTTCTAGCAAGGTGTTTACCATTTCCAGCAGGTCTTGGTTACTGCCAATCATGGTATCAATTATTTCTTCCAATTGTGGTGAAACTTGGCAAAACCTACCTTCTAGCAATAATTTTAATATGCGGTTGGAAGCTACTAGGGGTATGCGTAAATCGTGAGTAAAACGCGAGACAAAATCGGCCCGTAGGTTAGCCATCTGATCTCGTTCGTCGATACTATGCTTAAGGCGCAGGAGCGATCGCACCCGTGCATGTAGTTCATCTGGATCGAATGGTTTACGAATGAAGTCATCTGCACCAGCATCGAGTCCTTCCACGACGCTAGACTCATAGTGAGCCGTAATTAGCAAGATGGGGATAAACGGTAGCGCCTGATTCTGTCGAATGCGTCGAGTGAATTCATAGCCGTCTATTTCCGGCATCATCACATCTAACAGTATTAAGTCTGGCGGCGACTCCTCAGCCATAGTCAAAGCTATCTTGCTATCTTCCACTAAGCTAAGTTCATAGTCCTTGTCCTCTAGGACTGCTTCTAATATCAGTAAGTTGTCCAAAACATCGTCTACAACGAGAATTCTATCTTTTTTGGCAGTTTGAGTTAAAGACATAGTTAATCAAAAACGAAGTGCTTGGCTATCCCTAGCAAATTTAGTAATAGCTTACTTCACCAATGCTAAGATGATTAAGGATTCGCATTTTGGTTTAAAGTTGCCCCAATTTAAGGATATTATCTTTGACAGTAATTACACTACATTAGGTTTATTTTTTGTATAAAATATATTAACTGATTATATTTTTTTGCAAGTCTAGTGTTACTTTAATTATCTAACTGATATCTATACTTGGGTGTTGACATGAGGGAACTTAGTCCCTTTTTTGCTTCTAACCCTAAGTACTGGAAAGTTAACTATATTATATAGTTACCAATTCTTAATCACTTTCAGGTTTGCAAAATAACTTGCTTTTACAAAACATCTACTATCAGGTTAATATATAAAAATATTTTTTGATTAAATTATATTCTCATATTCAAACACCCTCCTGAAAAAAACTTCTAAAATAAGGTCATTTATGACTGCTGGGAGATGAAGTTTTGTGAACAATACCAAATGGGTTTCTTTTCGGATAAAATCCCGAATAGAAGAATAAACTTATTTTCATCTGTACTTTTAGATAGATAACAGTCAAGATAACCATCCATGAGTGAAATCAAGATCCTCGTAATTGAAGATCACAACCTTACCAGAATCGGCTTACGCGCTGCTTTACAAACCCAAGCAGAAATGAGCATTGTTGGGGAAGCAGCTAATGCAGCAGAGGGAATAGAGCTTTTGAAAACTCTCAAGCCAGATGTAGCCACCATTGACATTGGTTTGCCTGATATGGATGGTATCGAACTGACGCGTACATTTAGGCAATACCAGGCAGAGACTGAAGACTACACAACAAAGCTGCTGATTTTAACGATGCAGAATAGCGAGGAGGCAGTTTTAGCAGCTTTTGCAGCAGGTGCAGATTCCTACTGCATGAAAGATATTGAAAGTGAAAGATTAGTCGAAGCAGTGCAAACGACCTACTCAGGTAGCTCATGGATCGATCCAGCGATCGCAGATCTCATACTACGGCAAATACGTCAGGATTTTCCTGATAGCGCTGGGACATCTGGAAAAAGAGTGCTGATTGACGGCATTGACCCAGAAATTGAGAAAACTATCGAGAGTTATCCCCTAACTCATCGGGAAATGGATGTTTTGGAGTTGATTGTCGCTGGGTGTGACAATGCAGAAATTGCTAAAAGGCTTTATTTAACTGTTGGTACTGTAAAAACTCATGTTCGAGGTATTCTAAATAAACTTTGCGTTTCTGACCGTACGCAAGCTGCTGTCCTTGCTTTGCGTGCTGGGTTAGTACAGTGAGTTAATTTTTTTGTCGATTGCCAAATTGTTTGACTACTTGACAAATTAATGTAATTCAAGATATTGACCTTAAAACCCTTACATATAAGGGTTTTGTCATTTTGATAAATTAAGTATCTTCACTATAGACAAAAATAGAATCACTATCTATCTGTATATCGGGATATAGAGTAGTCAATTCTTCTGTTATGTGACAGTGGTAGTCTTTTATAGGAATTTCAATCATTTTATTACGTATTAATATAACAAACAAATATTGAAACAAGGAAATACTACGAGGAAAATTTTTATATGAAGTCGAGTGAATTTCTGTTTTTATCTTTTCAATAATTGGTTGAATATTGTTTTCTTTGTTTGCATCAACAGCCAGACGATATAAGTTATCACAAAAACGGTTCATGTCTTTTGGCTGTAGTTCATCAGGAATTTTACCGTTTTTAAATAGCTTGTTAATTTCACTGGCTAACTTACGTTTTATTTTTATATCAGGATAATTATTTTCTTGGATAATAAGAGAGGTTTGTTCAAAAGCAAGAATAAGCGTATCTAGTTGTTCAACGTTTGCTTTAATTTGTGCTGCCAAACGTAATCTTTTCCAGTCAATTTCAGAACTTTTATATACCAGATCATGAGTTGAAACTGACCATGCGTGTTCAAAAGCACTTTTAATTTGAATTTCAAAAATAATATTATAAATACTTAATTCTTTATCTATATTTATGGCATTATCTTTTTTTAGATGAGCATATATTCTAGTTGAATCAAACCTAAAAATATCTGGTGCTTTTCTATTTTGTCCTCTTTTAACTATTCGAGTAATCTCAAAAGCATTTTGACAAAATTGTATAACTTCTCCTTCATGGGATAACGTTGGTATTATAACTGTGCAAGCAAATAAATCGTCTAAATCTGACCATTTTTTAAATCTACCTGTTTCAATTTTTTCAGCAAGTGATTCAACACTTTTAATCCGCGAAGTAAAAGCATATCCTTGGCTTTCACAGAAGTTTACTAATGTTGATTTAACCGTTTCTGAAACTCTTTTAATAAAAGGACTATATTCGTTATATTTCCGCTCTAGAATAGAAGGATAGATCATACATCTAAAATTATTATCAATTTATATTTCCCTGAATCACAGATTTCATAATTCTAATTCTAGTTTTCCTTGTACCCGCATCTGTAAATGAGAATTTAACAGCTTCATAGTAGTCTAGTGCATTTCTTTGATATTCAGTTAATGAATCCTTAGAATGATTTTTTAATTCTGCATCTCCTACTACTTTAAGAAAATTATTAATTCTCTCACCGATATCTTTAATTATTATAAATTTATCGCTATTTTCATGATTTAGCTCAGCAATAGCACCAAATAAAGAGTAAAAATCAGCTTGATTTTTCAATCTAGTTTTAGATAAACTTATATCTTGTGATAAATCTAATATTTCTTTGATATATTTAACAGTAGTACGAAATTCATTCTCGATTTCCTCTTTCACTTCCCAATTAATATCTCGATCACTAAACGCTTTATCAAGATATTCTTGACTATAAGCTCTAACACCTTCTTCTAGAAAAAGTAAGAGTTGAGCTACCATTTCAACGTCTTTCATTTGTTTCTTTGATCTTCGATCAATTGTTGGAAAAGCCCCACCTAAATACTCAAACATCCAGCTAGTTAATTCTTCTACGGTAGTAATAAAATCTCCGTTGAACTTTGCATGACGAAGTTCTTGAGGGGTTAGTTTAATTACATTACGATTTATACGATCAAATATATTACCAATTATCTTTTCATCAGATGATGGTACATATTCTATAGCAAACTGATATTTCCAAAAGTTCTGTTTAGTTTCAGAATCGAAGTCCTTAAAATATTGACCACGAAATCTTTCAATTGTAGCTTTTTCATCCACAGGAAATTCATTATTAGCAAATTCAAACAAAGTAGATAATCTTTGTTTACCATCAACTATACTAACCTTAGATACTCCTTCAGGAGTAATTTCCTGATATATAAATATTGCAGGTGCAGGATAGCCATTAAGTACAGTATCAATAAAAAAATCTTTATAATCTTGATTCCAAACACTACGTCTTTGATAAGGTGGATCAAGCTCAAGGAGTTTTCTATTATAGAGATCCCAAAACCAAGAAATAGTTTGAAAGTTAATTGTCCTACTCATTAGATATTTTTAGTATATAGTCTGGTTTGTATTTAATCTATCTTAGCTATTAATGGACTCTTGTTTTCAACAATATCCAATTAAATTAATTCTCAAAACTGCTTAATACCGTGTAGATAGATACTGATTCATCGCATAGAGGCAGACTACACCATCAGCCACATCAAAACCTTTGAAAGTTTGATTTTTGAGGAATTGTTTTTGGGCTTTATCTAGTTTTTAATTTTTGGTGATGCGATCGCTAGGAACTAAGAAAAAACCATCAGTACCGCAAGTCGGAGCATAGATGCACTAGTGCCGATGCTGGAACCTGGATGTTAGCCCACTTGCCGGGGAGATTTTCTTTCCAGCAAAGTTGCAAACCCAAAGGATGGCTACTGAGTCACCTCCAACCAAGCAGGAACCCACCTTAATTATTTTTTGGCAAATCAAAAAGCGGGCGATGGGACTCGAACCCACGACGTTCACCATGGGAAGGTGACATTCTACCACTGAATTACACCCGCAAATAACTGTTGGCTTAAATAAAACCAACATTTATAATAGCACTATTTGCCAACTTATAATCTAGGAAGCAGAATTTTCCCTGTTAATTGGCAGACTCATGACTTCATTTCTGCCAGCAAATAAGTTTGGTATTTTATTGCTAAAGCGCGATCGTGCTGACGATAGTGATGGTACTTGTAAAAACTCAATTCAGCACCGCGCTTTGTTGACGAGGTGGACGAGCTTACTTAATACACTCATTTAATCAAAAGCGATCGCCGATATATTCAACGTTAATTATTGCAATTAGCTTCAGTATATACTAGGACACCAATCTTGGTTTTTAATCATAACTAAGTATTTTTTATCCTTAATATAACTTGATCGCCTCGTATACCCTCTCTAAGTCACATACCAGATGTATTCAGATCACCGCCAACCAGTGGTTAAACATGAAAAACTGATTAAGCTAATATGCAATTGGAGTAACACAAGGATAAAGTCTCTTGCTATACTAGCCTTTTATTTAGCCTACGTATCCCACAATCTCTTTGAAGCTTTTACCCTGCAAGGAATCTATAGCCTATGATGCAATCCAGGCATATAGGAAGCTAGCACCTACACCTATACCTAAGTTACAAAGGAGCAATCTATATTGTCCTAAATTCCAGCAAGGGCAACTTTGAAGTTATCCAATTTTGAAATCAATAAAATCAATAAACAATTGTTATCTAGCTGAGGAACCAAATATGTTCAATGCCACTGAAATTTTAATTGACGCCTTTGTAAATCAAATTCGCGAAGGCTACCGTCGCACGTTCGGCTGCTTAAAAAACGAGTATGAGGACATTATAGCTTGGGCTGGTAACATGGCTTTGGAAAACATTGCTAATAGTGACGCCCTTTATCACAATGTTGAACACACTATCTTAGTCACCCTTGTAGGTCAAGAAATTTTACGTGGCAAACACATCAGAGAAGGTGGTGTTTCCAGTGAAGACTGGCTGCATTTTATCATTTCATTAGTATGCCATGATATTGGCTATGTTAAAGGAGTTTGCCGACAAGACCGAGAGGCATCAGGGTTCTATGCTACAGGTAAAAATGACAGAATGATTTCTTTGGCTCCTGGCGCTTCTGATGCCAGCCTGACGCCGTATCATGTTGACAGGGCAAAGCTTTTCATTGATGAGCGCTTTGGCGGTCACAAATTGATCGACGGCGAGGTAATTAAGAGCAATATTGAATGGACTCGGTTTCCTGTCCCTACAGCAGAGGATCATCGAGATACAAATAGCTTTGCAGGGTTAGTGCGTGCTGCGGATTTGATTGGGCAATTAAGTGACCCACGATATTTAAAGAAAATTACTTCTTTATTCTACGAGTTTGAAGAAACGGGTATAAATAAAGTTTTGGGCTATCAAACCCCTGCCGATTTACGCTATAACTACGCCAAGTTTTATTGGGATGGCGTCTATCCCTATGTCAAAGATGGACTGCATTATCTGTCTTTGACACAGCAAGGAAAACAAATTCTTGCTAATTTATACTCGAATGTTTTTGTTGTAGAACACGAAAAACAACAGGAAGAACAGCGGTATTTAGTTGAGCAGCTACATGCTTAAATATTAGTCAAGAGTCAAAAGTCAATAGTCCAAAGTCAAAAGTTTAAAATCTACACCAACCCAGTTGCTTGACCCTTGACTATTGACCCCTGACCCTTGACCCTTGACTATTGACTATTGACTCAAAATTATGGACTGGTGGCGACGACTCAAGAAAAATCCTTTGGCACGATTTGGGGCAATTTTACTGTTAGTTTTCTATTTAGCAGTAATTGCGGCTGATTTCGTAGCTCCCTACGACCCTTACGCCTCTCAACCCAATGGTTCCCTGCTGCCCCCAACTCGGGTATACTGGGTTTCTCAGTCAGGGCAGTTTATCGGCCCTCATATTTATCCGACGACTCAGGGAGACACAAACTTAGAAACAGGCGATCGCAAACTAATTGTAGATTTTACAAAGCCCTCACCCTTGCGTTTGTTTGTCTCTGGCCCAGAATACCGATTGTTTCAAGTGAGCTTACCACTACCACCCAGCTGGGATGAAGTCACAATCATTCCCGGTATCCCCTTGAATTGGCATTTGTTTGGTGCAACAGATACAGCAAAATTTAACATATTGGGCACTGATGACCAAGGCCGTGACCAACTTAGTCGCCTGCTGCATGGTGGTCGCATCAGCATGTTTATCGGGATTTTTGGTATTATCATTACTTATCCCCTCGGTCTACTTATAGGTGGAATTTCCGGCTATTTTGGGGGTGTGACCGATAGCATCATCATGCGTTTAGCAGAAGTGCTAATGACTTTCCCTAGTATTTACCTTTTGGTTACCTTGGGAGCAGTTTTGCCAGCTGGTTTAAGCAGTACCCAGCGCTTTTTACTAATTGTGGTGATTACTTCAGTTATTAGCTGGGCTGGTTTAGCACGGGTAATTCGCGGACAGGTACTATCAATAAAAGAGCGAGAATTTGTTCAAGCGGCACGCGCAATGGGGGGTAACCCACTTTACATCATTCTCCGCCACGTTTTGCCGCAAACAGCTACTTATATAGTTATCTCTGCGACTCTTGCAGTTCCCAGCTTTATTGGCGCAGAAGCAATACTGAGTCTTATCGGCTTAGGTATTCAACAACCAGATCCCTCTTGGGGTAATATGCTTTCTTTAGCAAGCAATGCCTCGATTTTGGTGCTGCAACCTTGGCTAATCTGGCCGCCAGCAGTGCTGATTATTCTTACAGTACTAGCATTCAACTTACTCGGTGATGGGCTGAGAGATGCACTCGACCCCCGAAGTTTGCGAAGATAGGTTGACTAATTAGACATCTCCGATAATGAATGTAGAGACGCGAAATTTCGCGTCTCTACAAGGATTTCAGGTAACGCATAATTAATTTCTGGAGATGTCTAATTAGAGCATTGACCTCTCATCTACGCACCTATGCATAAAAGTTATTCCATTGCAGAGCGGAACGCAGGAGCAGGGAAAAAAGTTTGAAATCCAGCCTGCCGCTCTGGTAAAGTTTCTGGGGAATCGTCCCAAAGGCTCTTGTAGTAGAAGAAGGCTACACCCAAACCACGTTCATGAGCAGCCCGCACCTGGGACTTAATTTGTTGCATTGAAACTCGGTTATTTTGTAACCCTGTCATAATACCAATCCCGGTTGGAATCATTTTTTGGGCTTCTTGAATTTCTGAACGGGAAATATTGGCGATAAAACTTTGCAGATTGGGACGATAAACTTGCACAATTAGCTCGTCCACAATCTTTAGCCGCATCCAAGCCAGCCAGTCTTGCAGTTGAAACTTGTAAGCAAAGTCGTGGTAATTGGGGGAAACGGAGAAAATTGCTTGGGGCTTTACCGCTTTCACAGCCTGATTGAGTTGTACCATAAACGCCGTGATTTTATCTGCCCGCCAGCGCATCCATGCTTGATCTTGGGAATTGGGTGGGGGATTTTTCTTAGTTTCCTTGGTGTACAAGTCAACTGTGTATTGATCGTAGCCAAATTCGTGGGGCAAACTCATGTGATCGTCAAACTGAATTCCATCAGCATCATATTGGCTGACGATTTCCAGCACGAGATTGGTGATAAACTGCTGCACTTGTGGATGAAAGGGATTAAGCCACATGACTTCACCAGCTGCGCTGTTGGAAGTTTGGCTACCGTCCCGCTTTTGCGTGAACCAATCTGGATGATTTAATGCCAATTCCGACGTTGGGGGAGCCATAAACCCAAACTCAAACCAGGGGATTACGAGTATTCCCTGGCGATGAGCTTGGGTAATGAGGTCTCGGAGAATATCATGTCCATCTAAGCCTCGCAAAACAAAGGGTTGGATACCTGTACGTTGTGCCACAGCACTGGGATACATTACATAGCCAGAATTCCACACCACCGAATAGATTGTATTGAAATTTAAGCGCCGCAGTTGGCTAACGGCATCCTGCACTTTCTTACGATCCTTAAGGGTATCAAAATCATTATTGGTCATCCAAACCCCGCGAATCTCCTGACGGGGTAACTGCGCGATCGCAGGGGTAAAATTATTAACCAGCAGTACTGTAACAAATGATATTAAAACGAAGACCGGGAAAAGACACTTAAGCAATGTTTGACGACAAGCAGCTCCCGATGCTCTGAAGCTGACCCTTAGACTTCTCAAAAGCCCCTGTTCGGGCTTCTCTGCGTGTCTACACCAACCTTCAGGAGAAAAACTTAATTTTATAGATTTGAATGATGTTTTGGTTACCCACACAAGCCATCGCATGTTTTTGAGATGGAATCTTCTAGCTATATAATCCACAGGCATTTAAGCTTATTAAAAAATTGATGAATTGGTAATCGTTCATTCCCTGATCATTGATTGCATCAGAGAAACTGCAACAGATTTAGCACAGTAGGATAGTTGACGTAGCTGGCAGGTCAATAGTGCCAATTGTAGATTTTGGGTGAAGAGTAATAAATTACTTTAGCAGTGAGTGGATCGCACAGTGAAGGATCTCACAAGTGGCTAAACCGGAAGCTGGCTTAGGCTTGGCTTTCAATTTTGCTCTGCTTCCGTAAAAGCTATTCTACTAGTGCGATCGCCTACAGTGGGGCGTAGCCCATCGCAATTCCACCTCTTAAATAAGTAAAACTAATAACTAATATCAGCTTTGCAAAAGTTAAAAACTTGATTAACTTATGTAAAGTAGTGTAAATTACATTCACAGGCAAAAACAAACCGCCTGATTCATTCAAAAATT
>Ga0209906_100367_pt1 | contig 23174 bp, 16 predicted proteins | sample FECB24metaG_FD_188303 | JGI IMG/M metagenome (GOLD analysis project Ga0209906, IMG submission 188303) | Cyanobacterial communities from the Joint Genome Institute, California, USA from Joint Genome Institute, California, USA - FECB-24 metaG... ... | reverse complement strand
AAGAGCAAGATGTCAGTCATCAATGCGGTTCGCAACAAGTTGATTCATCGGGTTTATGCGGTAGTGAAGCGAGGAGAAAAATATGACAAATTTTATTCCCTTTCCCTTGCATAGGCCATAGAAATCCACCCGGTCAAACTGATTAGTCTCCGCAATTAGTACAGCAATTGAAAGCAAGGCTAATCCTTTGATGACTATCAGCCGTTCAACTTGTGGCTTTAAAACGGCATCGTTCTTAATCAAATCCCGGATTGCTTTCTCTAAAGCTTCCAACTGTTGATCGTAAACAGTCACAGTGCTTGGCGTTCTGTTTAGCAATAAAATCATCTCTAACAGCGCTGGAATCCAAAGCGTGCTGCTAATTGCGACATTGGGTTTTCCATTCTAGAAGTCGTTAATGTTGATGAGTTAATAAGCGTAATTGGTAAATATTTTTGGATATGGCACAGCAGTTCGTAATCAGTAGGGGTATTAGTTGCCATGTACCCGGAAGCTACTATCTTTACAAACCTACTCCCGCATCAATAAACAAATTTTGAAAAAACCTGAATTTCATTTTAATAAAACAGATAACCAAATAATGGAATCAGGGCGAATTCTCTGTTGGTCCCTGCTGTTGTTAATTTTATGTATTTTCATAGTGATTAATAACATGTGAATTAAACTTAAAACCTAAGTACTGAAGAGTTATTTAGCTTTGGGCAAAGATATAACCTTCATATAAACTGGTTTATAGATTAATTACTCACGCATTATTACATTTAATGAATTAATGAAAAAGAGTATTTGTTAATATTCATATCATTATTTTAATTTACGATCTTCTGTTTCAATGAGTAGCAAAACTAACTTTTGCATTATATTAATAAGCTAATATTAAATAAATATTTTGCAATAAATGATGTAAGTTTTCAGTTATTATATCAGTTTAATGATTAATATTGTTCACCCTTATGCAAAAAGGCAAACAAATTCCCCCTTATTTATTCTTTTTTGGGGTTTTAACTATAAGTATATGTATAGTTATACTTATAGTAGTATATTATTTACTTCAAATTAAAAATTAAAAAAGAGCATAAAAACATTTTGATTTTTAAACTTTACTTGAAAATTTAATAAAATGAACTCTTACACAAAAAAAGACTACAAATTGCTTCATACAGCATTAACCAACTTATTAGAACCTTTTGTACTATCACACACTTATTTCTTTGATAATAAGATCGTATATGATGTAGGCTCCAACATTGGTGTTTTTTCGGAGTTAGTTTATAAACATAGCCCAACATGCAAAGAATTGCATCTATTTGAACCGTGTGTTAGTCATCTGGAGTATAGTCGTAATCTTCTTAGAACAATACCCAATGTTTACTTTAATAATTTCGGTCTTGGTGCTTCTAATGAGGTAAAGTCACTCTATAAAACTCATAGACCTTCAGGTTGGAATACCTTCTTAAAAACAGATCCCAAACAGCCTCCTAAATTTTATGAAAATATGATAATTGAGCAATGTAATATAAGAATATTAGATAGCTATAATGGCTCTAAATGTGATTTTATTAAAATTGACGTTGAAGGTTTTGAATGTTATGTTCTTGAAGGGGGTATGGAATTTATTAAATCATGCCGCCCTGTACTTTATATTGAAGTAGGTTGGGGCACTTTACATCCTAACTGGAATACTCATAACAAATATATTTACCAACGTTTATTTGACGAAGCTAATTATCGACCTGTTTCTTTTTATCCTAAGACTATGGATATTTTATTTTATCCTTTTTAAATAGATACATTTTATTTATTTCCATGTGCATTATTGCGTAATACCTTAATAAATGCTATCTTTTTTTCAAGAAAGCCCCTTACTAGCATTCAACTTCGTTTAATACATTTGACTGGTCAAGAACCGCTAACAATAGAACATGTTGGGAAATTAAGTTTGGTACTGGGGCTTAATCTTTTGTTGCACCAGCTGAATGTTGGCTAAATACAACCAAACCACCGACTGGTCAAAGATTGCGTATACTCGCAATCTTTGACCAGTCGGTGGAAGAAGTTAGTAAAATGACCTTGTCCCAAATCTTGGACAGTCAAACTTGGAGAATCGGGCCTATATTCTCTTTCTTTTTCATCCGCATTCCGACCTCATTTGGGACCGTCCGCGGCTGCGGTTAGATTTCCGAGTGAACTGTGAGGCCGAAAGCCGTTATATTCTTGCCGCCAGTGTTCGATCTTTTCCCGAGCATCCTCCAAGGATAAAAACCAATGGGCGTTCAAACACTCGTCTCTAAAACTGCCGTTGAATGACTCAATAAACGGCGGTCCGCCGATGCGGTTATCAGCGGACGCCGCGCGGGCTGTTTGCCAGGTCGCGAGAATTCCAACGTCACTTGGTTATCATAGGCCCACTTGTCGAGTGCCTTTGAGATAAACCGCACCGGCGGCCTGGTTGCTACCGTTATCAACTTAAATGCGCTCGGGCACAGTCAAATATACTGCTTTGAACGGCTCTATGACCGCCACCACATCATCCCCTTTCAAAAACTGACCGACGTGGATCGCTACGCACTGGCGACCGCAGCGGCGGACCGCTATAACTATCCACCGCTCGGGCGGCCCCGTATAGTTAAGGCCCGGATCTTACGCCCGTCAAAGAGTTGATCCGCCACGAAATCCATGCCGCTACGGCGGACCGTTCCAGCACTGGTCAATACTGGAAAGCGCTGGGCGATCCAGTCGGTGAGCCGCCATTCGGTTACGCCGAGGCCGCTTGCTGCGTAGATTCAACCTTTCCAAACGTCACAAGCGATGTACTCGCTTGCGATTGTCGCGCCAGCCTTCCCGCCGAAGCAGCCGGTCCGCCGGTGCGGTGAAGATGCGCTGGCAACCATACCGAACCCGGCTTTGATCGGACGGCCGAAGCTGCAATCTCCCGAATGCGTTTTCTAAGCACCGAATCATCTCGATGTCGAGCTTTGTAGTGCCAGGTGGCTCGGCACAGCAAGACTACCTTACAGGCTCGGCGGTTCGATATTTGATAGTCCGTCATCAAGCTTTGGGCCAGCCCCCTACGTTGAGCTGGCCCGCTCAGGCGGCCCTGTCAAAGCTTTTTTTTAGCACATCCTGGAACATTGAACATTTGCTTATCCAGGCTCAGCCGCGGTGGCGGACCACTCGGCGACAAGCTGCTTTAATTGTTGGTTTGTTTTCTTCGGCACCGGCCGCCCGGCTCCAACTGGCGAAGCCTTCGGAGCTCAGGAACTTATAAGCCTGCATATTTCTTACGGTCCGCCGTCACGGTTCCAATTGTAGTACGTTGCTTCACTCACGCCCATCTTCCGACAAACCTCTGCCACAGGTACGCCAGTATCAGCCTGACGGAGGGCAAAACAATGGCAGCGGCCAACCGTCTGTGCTTCTGTGAATTTAGTCTTTTTCATAAGCGATTTTTCGATCTGTTTAAGTTATCAAAATCGCCCGATTTTCTCTACCTAGTCACTGTCCAGTTTTTAGCGCTAAGGACACCCGGAACACCGTTGCAGGCAGGAATACAATAGTTTACGGCCTCACAGTTTGTTGGGAAACCTAACCGCAGCCGCGGACAGTCCCGTATGAAGTCGGAATGCGCGTGAAAAAGGAGGGAAATACAAGCCCGATTCTCTAATTTTGACTGTCCAAGATTTAGGCTAAGGTCACTTAAACTTACCAGAAATAACCTGTTAGAAAATGAAAGATCAAGCTATTGTTACAAATTATGAAGGCAAGTTTAATTTCTATGCTTAAATTTATCCTATGAATTTTAAAGCTAATAAGTTTTCATTTATAAGGCAACTAGATTCCCAAGATTGTGGTCTTGCATGTTTATCAATGGTATGCAAGCATTACGGTGTCAACATGTCGATTAATGATTTGAAAGCAACAACAATTGATAGTCGACAAGGTTTAGGTATACAGGAACTATCACGCATAGCAAGCACAGTAGGCTTTGACAGTCACGTTGGAAAAATATCTTTGGAAAATATTAAAGAACTACGAGATGGAATAACTCCCGCAATACTGTATTGGAGCCAGAACCATTATGTTGTACTTTATAAGATAAAAAAAGAAAAATTTTATGTAGCAGATCCAAATATTGGCAAGCAAATTTTTGCTGAGAAAGATTTTTGCCAAAAATGGTTAAATGCAAACGATGAGGTGGAAAAAGATTTGAAAGAAGGCTATGTATTACTTCTGACACCAAATAATAGCTTACCCCAGAAAACTCGAATGCATTCTGAAATAGACTTTATAAAAGTTTTTATAAAAGAAAATTATATTAAATATAAGAAGTACATAGCAGTTATTATAGCTACATTCTTTATAGGAGCAATATATCAATTATCTATACCTTTTATAACCAAGATTCTGCTGGACCGCGGTATCCCTTCTAAAAGAATGTATATAGTGTGGATAATAATTGTGTCACAATTTTTATTAAATTTCGGCGGAGCTCTTACTCAGTACTTACGAAGCTGGTTCATACTTCATATAGGTACAAGAATTGGAAACAAATTAATAGAAAGATTTCTAATAAAATTATTGAAATTACCTTTACATTTTTTTGACTCTAAAACAGTAGGCGATTACCTCCAAAGGTTTGAAGACAACAACAGGATATCAATTTTTATTGCAACTAAATTATTAAAGGGCTCTTTTTCGTTATTCCAAGTAATAATTACAAATATCTTATTAATATTTGTAAAAATGGACGTAGGACTTATATTTTTAATATTTACTGTTTTGCAAATATTTTGGATAGGATATTTCACAATGCGAAAACAATCTCTTGATCATTTAGACTTTTCAAACTTAGCAGCGGAAAGACTAGCATCATATGAGCTTTTGAGTGGTATTTCAGATATTAAGCTAAATACAGTAGAAGCAAAAAAGATTAACGAGTACCTAACTTTGAAGGAGCAAGGATTAATTTTAAATGTAAAAAAACTCAAACTAGATCAAATTGAGAATGGTGGTGCTGATTTAATGCTCTTTATACAAACTTCTATTACGTTGGCTATTTGCTCAGTATCAGTGTTAAGTGACGTAATGACAGTTGGAACAATGATCACTATTGTTTTTATAACTGGTACTTTACAGGTACCAATACGTGATATCATTGATTTAGTAGCAAATTCACAAATTGTTTCGAATAGTCTGAGTAGAGTGATTGAAATTTTAAGAGCAGAAGAAGAAATTAATGAGGACAAAGGGCTACTTCAATTACCAGAATTTTCAAATCTTAATATTAGAAATTTGTCTTTCGGCTATCAATCTAATAGACCTATATTAAAAGGAATTAATTTAATAATACCCAAAGGTAAAATTACTGCAATAGTTGGGGAAAGTGGAAGTGGTAAAACCACCTTGTTAAAATTAATTTTGCAAATGTATAAGCCCCAACTTGGTAGCATAATTATTGGCGATACTAATCTTGATAATATTAATTTAGGGTTTTGGCGAAAAACTTGTGGAGCAGTACTACAAGACAGCTTTATTTTTTCAGATACTATAGGAGGTAATATAGCATTGAGTAACACTTATGATTTTTCAAAATTGAAAGAGTCAGCTGCAATTGCAAATATTCACGAATTTATAGAAAGTTTACCAAAAAAATATGATACAAAAATTGGTAATGATGGCATTTCATTAAGTCAAGGACAAAAGCAACGTATATTAATTGCTCGAGCTGTATACAAGAATCCTGATTTCATTTTTTTCGATGAAGCAACAAATTCGTTAGATTCAAGAAATGAACTTATCGTAATGAGGAATTTAGAGAAATTTTTTGCAGAAAGAACAGTGATTATTATAGCTCATAGGCTTAGTACTGTCAGAAATGCAAATCAAATTATTGTATTAGATTCTGGAGAAGTTTTAGAGAAAGGCACCCATGATGAATTAATTAATTTGAAAGGCAAATATTTCTCTTTAATAAAAAATCAATTAGAATTAGATGGTTAATAAAACACTAAATTTAAAACGCTTGAACATCCGATTGATGTTTGATAAATAGATGAAAAATTCGTGTGTCTTGACACCACATTTGTAATCTTTACTCAACCGCAGGAGTGCTCGCTGAACTGTGTCAGCCTTTTGGTTAGTCGAAGCGATGTGGTTTAATACGCTCCTCAAAGATAATGCTGAACTGGTTGATGACTTCCTTCCAATTGTAAGTCGTTGTTTCCCATTTGATCTGTAAGTTCTGAACGGTTAGATAAACCAGCTTTTGCAGGGCTAAGTCCGAGCTAAAGGCTCCTTTGGTTTTTGTAACCTTGTGCAGCTGACGATGATAACCCTTGACGGTGTTAGTCGTGTACATCACCTTGCGGATAGCGGCTGGATAGTCAAAGAATGGAGACAACAACCTCCACTTCTCCAGCTAGGGTTGTACCGCTTTTGTGTAACTACGTTCCCACCGCTCCTGTACGAGCTGCAGGTTCTCCATTCCTTGCTCCCGATTCGGTGCTTGATGACCGTCTTGAGGTCTCTGGCGAATTCTTTCAACAACTTGTCAGGCACAAACCGAAAACTGTTGCGCAACTGGTGGACAATGCAAAGTTGCACCGTTGCGTTGCGGCCGGGTAAACGCTGCTGATGGCCGTGTCAAAGCCTTTTAGCCCGTCCACGCAGGTTATCAGCAGGTCTTCTATACCCCGTTATTTAAGATCGGTCAGCACTGACAGCCAGAACTTGGCGGACTCACTCTCAGCAGTGTAAATGCCCAGTACCTGTTTCCTACCTGACAAGCTCAGCCCGAGCACACTATACAGTACCCGGCTGACGACGCGGCCATCGTGACGTACCTTGTAGTAAATGCCGTCCAGCCAGACCAGCGTGTACAAACTCTTTAGAGGGAGGTTTTGCCACACCCGCATGGCCGGGATGACCTTGTCGGTGATGGTAGTAAGCTCACTGTCTGAGAGCTGAAACCATACATTTCCAGCAAGTACTGACTGATATCGGCGTAACTGTTGTATACTCACCAATATTGAGGCCATCGGGTAAGTTTACTAACTTGACACAAACCGATGAAAAAAATGAAACACAGCCGACCCAAGTTTACGGCAAAGTTCAAGGCGATCGTCGCCGTTGAAGCCTTGAAAGAACGCGAATCGTTGAGCGAATTGGCCACCCGCTTTGAAATTCATCCCACCCAGGTATCAGCCTGGAAGAAAGAGTTATTGGAAAGGGCAGAAAAGGCTTTCTGCGAGGAATTAGCCCCCAAGAAGCCTCTGTGGATGTTGACAATCTTTTTAAACAGATCGGTCAGCTTCAGGTAGAGAATGATTTCTTGAAAAAAGCCGGTCTATGAAAGAGCGTCTGGCCTTGATCGATCGCAATCACGCAATCAGCATTCGTCGGCAGACACAGATTCTCAGCATAAACCGCAGCCAGTTGTATTACAAGCCTGCGGGTGAAATCGAAGAGAATCTGACGCTGACGAAACAGATGGACAAACTCTTTCTCGCTGATCCCACGCTGGGCGTTTTGGGTATGCAAGACGAACTGGCAGAAATCGGCTTACACTATAATGTAAACGAATCCGAAGGCTGCTGAGAAATATGGCCATTGAAACCATCTACCGGCACGGGCCGCCCCGCCAAACGGAATTTAAGCCGCTTAGGGAAGGCTAAATATATCCATCTATATTTGCTCAGAGGCCTTGAAATCAACCAGCCAAATCAGGCTTGGGCGATGGATATCAGCTATATACCTATGAGACAAGGGTTCATGTACCTAACGGTTATCATCGATTTGTATAGTCGCTACATTGTCGGCTGGCAATTGTCCAACAGCCTGGAAAAGGAAACGCAGACCGAGCTATTGCAAGAAACCATCCGCCGACATGGCAAGCCCGACATTATCAACACGGATCAAGGGGCTCAATATACCTGTGAACATTGGGTCAGTACCCTGAGTGAGCTTAAAATCCGGATCAGTATGGATGGTAAAGGCCGAGCTATTGACAATGCATGTATCGAGCGTTGGTTTCGGACCATCAAACAGAAGTACATCTATCTTAACCCGGCAAAAAACGGTCTTGACCTATAGGAGGGCATCGATCTGTTTGTGCAAAGATATAATGCCAGAAAACATCAAGGCATTGGCCGAACCAAACCAATGAATCTTTACTTAAACGCAGCTTAAATTTAACTAACAGAAACAGCCGGTGGTCTGGAAAATAGGGAGTACTTCACTGTTGCCCAGGCTGTAAAGCGACAGTACCCTCTGTTCAAGTTGGGGCGTAAGCACGACCTGACGCTTAGGTACAAGTTGGGGCTGGTAACTGCCCGTGCGGTCGCGAGGTGTTTGCAGAACAATCAAGCCTGCGCTGCTTTCGACCCGCTTAGTCGTCTTACCATTGCGACGATTCTGCTCGCTTAACCGGGTTTCTTTGAGGTGATTGTCCATTTCCCCTTCCAAGGCAGACTCCAAGAAGTGTTTTAGCAAAATAGCGAACAGCCCGTTTTCACCTGTTAATGGCGTCTTTTTTGATGGCTTCGAAGTTGAAGTGGTCAGCCATATTATGTGAAAATAAAGGATTGCTTTCTTTTTCCCTTCTATTCACCTTTTAGTCTGACACAGTTCAGCGAGCAGCCTCTCAACCGCTGTGACCAGTTCATCCAGGCGAAAGTCCGCTTACTTTTCACCGCATAGGTACTAACAGAAACTGACCTTCCCCTAAATACTGGCTCTTACGCAATTTATGTGGTTTGGCTGGCTGAATGACCTGATTTGCTGATTGTGCTGTTCTGTTCTGTTTGAATGAGCACTCAGCTTCCATTTTTCTTCCCAACTGCAAACTCATAAATTGGCAACTACTCGAAGATGGTTACCTCCTTACCGCCTACTCAATTAACAAGCAGGCTAGCTGTCCACTTTGTCGACACGTTTCAAGCCAATCAAATGGATTCTATTTTCGTAAACCTACCGATTTGCCTATCAACGACAAAGCCGTCCAACTCAAACTACGGCTGCGACGATTTCACTGACTGAATCTAGCTTGTCCTAAGCGGACCTTCAACCAGCTTTGCCCGGATTGGCTAACTGCTTATGCACGTCGGACCAGTCGGTTAGCTCACGCTCAACGCAGTATAGCCATGGTGCTGGGAGGCAAGGCGGGTAGCCGCTTACTAACGCATTTATGTATGCTGACTAGCCACGATACATTGTTACGGCTCATCTGAAAATGGCAACGGGTTATCACTCCGACTCCTTCTGCTTTAGGAGTTAATGACTGCCCGGCCGATTTATGTAATTTAAGCAAACGAAGGGGCATAAAATTTATCATATTTTTCACCCAGAAAAACTACGGCATAAATGCGATGAATAAGCTTGTTACGCACTGCGTTGAGCACCAGCATCTTGTTCTTGTCCCGGCGGGGAACCGCTTCGGCTACTTTACGTCGATAGTAGTCTTGAAGTTCACCTTTTTGTTGGATAGCCGACATAGCAGCCATGTGAAAAAGGCTTTGAGGCGCTTACGCGCATGCTGACTCACGTGCGTTTTGCCGCCCGCCGGCCCGGCTCGTACACCGGTGCCTAAACGATACTCGAAGGGAGCAACCCCAGCGTGACAAGCTAACTTCTTGGGATCAGTGATGGCCTTGAACTCGTCGGTGGTCAAGATCACTTCCGTAGCGGTTACACTCCGATACTAGAAATGTTGCCGGGCCGCAGGGCGGTCACTAATATAAAGAGCTCTTTAAGTCGATCATTTTGGTCAATGAGCTAAGCGAGCTGTTTCTCTACTTGAGTCAGATCCGCATTAATGTCTTTGAGTGAGCCTTGGTGATACTGGCGTACCTGTAGCAGAGGTTTGTCGGAAGATGGGCGTGAGTGAAGCAACGTACTACAATTGGAACCGTGACGGCGGACCGTAAGAAATATGCAGGCTTATAAGTTCCTGAGCTCCGAAGGCTTCGCCAGTTGGAGCCGGGCGGCCGGTGCCGAAGAAAACAAACCAACAATTAAAGCAGCTTGTCGCCGAGTGGTCCGCCACCGCGGCTGAGCCTGGATAAGCAAATGTTCAATGTTCCAGGATGTGCTAAAAAAAAGCTTTGACAGGGCCGCCTGAGCGGGCCAGCCCAGAAACGGATGCTGGCCGCTAGCTTAATGACCGATTATCGTGTGCCAACACAACGTGCCTGTTCAGTTGTGCAACTTCAGAGATCTTCTTGGTATTACTAACCGCACCGACGCGATGACACAGCTGTCCGTCGTAGAATTAAGGAAATTTCCGCAGCCACGGTCCGACCAGGTTAGAATCCGCTACGGTCATCGTCGCATTTTCACTCTACTTAGGCGTGAAGGCTGGCCGGATAATCACAAGCGTGTGTACCGAATCTACTGCGAAGAAGATTAAAATCTGTGTTGTAAGCGACCCAAACGTCATCAAGCGCCTGCCCACCGTTGGCAATGCCCGGCAGTCTCAACTCTGAATGAATGCTGGACCGGTCCGACGTAGCGGCATGGATTTTGTAGTAGATCATCTGTTTGAGGGGCGAAAGTTTCGAGCCTTAACTATACGGGGCCGCCCGAGCGGTGGATAGTTATAGCGGTCCGCCGCTGCGGTCGCCAATGTCTGGCATTCCATGTAGGTCAATCCCTGAAAGGAGAAGATGTGGTAACAGTTACGAGCAGAATTATGGCTGAGCAGAAGAAGAAGCATAATCCCACTCGTATCCAAGTTGATAATGGCAGTGAGGTTATCTCAAGGTGGGCATACGAAAATACAGATACCTTTGATTACTCACGGCATTGAAAGCCCACAACCCCATTATCGAATCTTTTAATGGGAGTTTAAGAGATGAATGTTTGTCGGTTCACTGGTTTATATCTTTGGAGGACGCTGAGTAAAAGATTGAGCAATGGAGGCAGGAGTACAATAGCTATCGTTCCCATAGTTCACTCAATGGGCTAGCGCCGGAAGAATTAATTTCAAGATTAAAATGAATAAATGAACGTCCGGTGCTAAAATAACCATCGTCTAGGATTGGTACTCGGGTTAATACAAGCCCGATTCTCGAGTTTTGACTGTCCAAGACTTGGGCTAAGTTCAATTATGCAACTCCATAGTTTATGGTTAGTATGGAATGGTGAATTAAGAATAAAACGTGTTCTATAATCAATTCTCTATAATAAAAATAATCTTGCTTAACATCACTTAAAAATATTTCTATCAATTCATTAAAGACTATTGGCTGATTTCTTAATATTTCAACTATTGAAAAACTAACTGTATCCAAACACAATTCTCTAAAAGTGTTTGTTTCGATGTTATAAAGTATAACTATTATAAAATCTTTTTCCTCTAGCTTAAACAAGTTTGTAAAATAAGTATAACTATACAAAAGTCTAAACTCATTACTTTCCTGCCAATTCCATTTACAATCAATTAAACACGCTTCCTGGTTAACAGCCAAAATGCCTAATAGTAGAGTATTCAATTTAACATCAAAAAAATTTTTTCTACCATAATTTAAAAGATTACTATTAAAATTATAAAATTCATTTATATATTTTTTTCGTTTACTCTCAAATGAAAAAATATCTTTAAGAAAATTGCATTTTTGGATCGGTATTTCATTATAATCAAGAGAGTTAAAAGCATTAATGACACTTTCTTTTAAAGAACTGCCAATCGAGTTTTCGCCAAAAAAAAATTTATATACAACTATAGATCTATAATAAAATTTATCATCATATCCATCATTTTTATTGAAAAGGATTTCTGTACCTAGATCACGTGATAAATTCAAAATATTTCTACCAATGTAACTATCAAAACTCTCTTTATTAATATTCATGTAAAAACTCCTATTTAAATATTTTATAATTTTTAGATAATATGAATTATGATAATTTTTTAAATATGAAAACATACTTTCAATGGATGAGATATTTTCATTTTTATTTCTCATTAAGTGTATATAATCAGTAAAATACGGAACTGTTGAAAACTGTACAAATTTACTGTTATTGCTATCAGGATAAAAAGGATTTTTAATGAAGCATAAAGGGGTTATTTTTTTTTCTTTGGCTAAAGCGTACAAAACATACTGTTCAAGATAGTGATTTATCAGCTTGTGTTGTTGTTCTAAATTACGATCATTCTCTAATAATGAAAGTACTAGATTAGAATATTCTTTAAAAAAAGAAATATTTGTACCTCCAACTATACCTGCGTTTAAAGCAATAGGAACATGATCACTAAATTGATTTTTTAGTAAAAAATTCGGAAAATCGAAGCCAATCTTTAATAGTTCATCATGTATTAAACGGTACTGATCAAAGCCAATTTCAAGATTTTGTCCAAATACTTCGCTATTAACAAGATCTTCATCGAACGCTTTCCATATAAAAACATCAGTGTCAATATGTATAAATGGACTATTTTGTAAAGAATAAGTATAGATTTTTTTTGAAACCCAAATTTTTCTTGAAAGTGCAAAGCGTTTTGTAAAATTATCAAGGCTAACATCAACTTTTGTATAAGGCAATTCTAAGTAGTCTATTAAAATAGAAGTGCCTTCATGATCAGTGTATAGCGTAACTTCGTCATAAAATTTTCTAAGTTGTAGAATACTTAATGCAACAGAGCAGAGATTAACTTTTGCCTCACAAAAACTATTAGTATTAGCCCAATAAGTTTGTATAACGTTCATAGCTAGGTATACAGGGTATTAAACCTTCTCAATCTCACTACCCATGTTAGTTTTCAAACAATTATACTATATTCTTAAAATTCGCTAAGTAAGCGGTGACTACATCGCTACTAGAAACAGATTCTGTGGAACCATCATGAATTAAATTATCAGTCGGAGCCAAATAAGCCTCTCCTGGATTAAGTTTTACTTTAAGTATCGGATGATCACTATAAAATTTAAAAAAATCATTCTTTAAACGATATGTATCATACCCATTAGCATATTCAGTAGTAAGATTTTTCTGTATCATTTTTATCAATGTAGATAAAGGTTTATTAATAAATAAAAAGTATCTTTCTACTCCACCAATATTTAAACACAATCTTTTTTTGCACGTATCGACTAAAGTTAAACTTTGAGTTGCATTAGTGACATCTATATGTAAGCCATAAATCTCATCTTTTACTATTGTTGTAGTTTTCAAATTTGGCTGGCCAACAAATAAACCCATGAAAACTATATCATCATCACCTTCATCAAGCATTGATTTTATATAATCTTTCGTTTCCTTGTCTATTACTTGTAGCTGCTCTTTTTTCTTTTCAACTATTGCTCTAACATTCTCATATGATGCCACTTTATCGAAGTTGATTTTCTGAAATTGACTATAGACATAATCAGGAATTTTCAATATTGCTATAGTATCCGTTAAGGATGGATTATATCCTTCAAAAAAAAAGGATTTATTTGGGTAATTTATTCTTGCCCAATCACTTTTGGGCACATAGGAATTGTCTCCATATTTAAAACCTGAACATTGATCAACTCCTGTAGCTTTTTCAACTCCAGAATTTATGAACATCCTATCAGAAGCGCTAACGCCTTTCCCTAAAAAAACTTTTATTGTTTTGTCTGGAATGATCACTGAAGTATCCATAATGTTAGTAAATTTTATGAAAAAAGAGTCCTTTCTGCTAATATAGCAAAAAATCCAATATTTATAAATCTACGGTAATGGCTTAAAGGTGTTGAAGTAAGTATCTTTGTCCATGACCTATGAAGCTGTCACCTGTATCCATTGCCGAGAGAGCAAAGCCGTTAAGCGCTATGGCTCCACCCCGGATGGTAAGCAACGCTACCGCTGCTACGATTGTCGCCGAACGTTCCTGACTCAGTATACCAACAAAGCTTATGATCCGCTCATCCAAGCTCAAATTACACAGATGGCCCACAACGGTAGTGGGGTGCGTGATATAGCTCGTGTATTGGGTATCAGTCGCAACTCGGTTAGCAGTCATTTCAAAAAAAAGTAGTCAAGTTCTCCAAGTCAATCCTGCTTATATGGGCCAACAGCTCACGCTGCACGTACGGGTAAACGAGTCATGGAGTTTTGTCGGCCGTAAAAAGCAGCCCCGCTGGTTATGGTGGTTAGAAGATGCTGACACCAGCCAGATTGTCGGTTTTTGGCCGCCGTACTTATCAGACGTTTCGCCGATTAATTCACCTGTTTACACAAGCCCAGACTACCATCACTAGGTGGTTTACCGATAGTTGGTGCCGGGCCGCCGGAGCAGTCGGATTAACCCATAAGATAGGCCGATTCTGCTTTTTTGAGATATTACCCCAATTTTAATCAGGCTCTTAAACTTGCCAATTATCACTTATTTATCATTCTTGATTTAAGCAATTTTTGTTTGTATTTGTTAATGTAATGTAGTCTCTTATGGTCATCTTATTTTTCGTATCCATAAACTACCACTATTTTTTTCTAATAACATTGGAAACTTTGTTAGTACTTCTTTTTTGTAAATCTTTCCTAGGTAATCATTGAAAAAATATATTTCGAAATTCGAATTATATTGTAAAAAAGCTTTGATAAGATAAGATTCATTCCAACATCTTCCTTCAAGTATCCATTCTAATGGGTATTCAAAATTGTGGAAAATATCATGAAAGTGTATCAACACTCCTTTTTGAATATTTGGTAGTACATCGAATATTAAGAAATTTACATCACTATCTATCTTAGTTATATGCGACGAATCAACAAATAAGATATCGCCGGCTTCCAATTGTTGAAAAATTTCTATTTTCACTTCTTCAACTGGTTTTTCGACTATCTTTATATTTTGAGAATCTTTTTTTCGTATTAATTTTTTTAATCTTTCTGGATTTGGCTCAATAAAAGTAAAATCTATTGATTTTTCTAAAAAATACTCTTGTGTATCAAGCATAACAGAAGAGGAGTAACCTGATCCAACTTCAATTATTCTATTAGGATTAATATATCTAAGTAAAGCATACAGTAATAATGCGTCACTTTTTGGAAACCAATCGTTATCAAAATAATATCTAAACCCTTTTGTTTTTTTTGCACGAAAAGGCTGTTCATTAGAAAATATTGATAGCATATTCAAAAGGCTTAATTGCCATTCTGTGTTTAAATCTATACTAAATATGGGCTTGCCTTCATCAAATATTATTTTGCTTCTATCTATGATTTTTTGTTTATTCGGTATTGGGCTATAATAATGTCCAGGAGGTGCCCAAATAAAATACTGCGTCAATTGGGGATAAAACTTTATCCACTCCACTACCTCTTCCATTGAGGGAATATTTTCCAAAGACTTATTTTCCATATAAGAATACTTTTTATTTGAAAAGTATCAAATTTAACTTGGTATATTTTGAAACCGACGAAATAAGTTAGAGAAAAATATATTGCTAACTTACTAGCAGCTTTCTTAATCTGACATCAAGCATCATTTGATTTGGAAAAAATATTATCAATAACTCGTCGGCGTATTTCTTAAAAGAATCGCGCATATAATTCGATTTTTAGCAGAAGTGTGTTAATTCAGCTATGTAGTAACTTTCTTGCAGAAAAGTTCTTTTGATGCACTTGCTTCTAAGGTCCAATTGGATCTGTACCGTTTAGCTCGGGACTATTAGTGGGTAACCGCTCCAAAAGAACTCGACCCGCATCACTTTATTCCTTAATAGGTTCTTATAACAGCTTCGCTTCGATGAATGGCTGCTCAATTCGCACATAATGCCCTGCAGGTAAATAACAGGTTATCCTTGTGATACCGACCCCAAAGTTATTCAGAAAGAAAACAATTTCCACACTGGTAGAGGGCTGATTTTGACTGAATACATAGATTTAGCCATTCGGCTAATAGCCAGATCTATTTGGCCGCTCCGATTTATAGGATCTGACCAAGCTGTTACAAATAGTTTTTATCATATCACTGTACGTCGTTAAATGAAAGTGGACCAAAGGGGTGAAAATGAGAAGAGACAATTCAGTAACCGCACCGGCGACCCAGTTGTTTCACTCAAATCAACTTAGTTATGTCTAAATTGGTCAAATCATCCTAGTCTAAGCGTTCCACGACTAACCCCTCGATTGCTGCTGAACGTAAACCAGCCCTATCCATCATTAAAGACATCCAGCCGGACGCTGGCGCGGGGCAAACCTGACGCCAGTATACTGCTGAAGAAAAGATCCGGATTATCTTAGAAGGCTTATAGGGTGAACAATCCGTAGCGGAAATCTGTCCCGCGCTGGCGGACCGGACGAGAAAGGTTCAACACCAACATCTATTACCGCTGGATCGGTCCGCCGAAGCGGCAAGGAAATTCTGGAAGCAGGAAAGAGAAGGTTGGCAGGTGACACCACCCGGGAAGCGACTGCGCCAGAGGTGCAGTCGATCAAATCCGAGAATGAAGCCTTTAAATAGCTAGTGGCTGAGCTGAGTTTGGAGAATCGGCGATTAAAAAAACCTTAAGGCCGACGGCTGATCCCTATCATCGTTTGACGAAGTCAGAAAAAATGGCGGCCGCCGCGCGGAGATTATCACGCTCGTCGAGCAGTCGCCACTAAGCGTAAAAGCCACCTCACAGGCGCTGTCGATTAATCGATCCACTTTTTACCAGTGGTACAAGCGCTATCTGACGAATGGCTATGATGGCTTGGCTGATCAACCACACCGACGCCACAGCGGCTGGAATCAACTGCCATCGGCTCAACGAAGCCGATTGGTTGAACTGGCTCTGGAACAACCTGATTTATCGTGTCGAGAGTTAGCTTCTATATTGTTAATTATGAAGGCTGCCGGGCCGCCGGTGCGGTTTGTCTCTGAATCGAGCGTTTACTGCATCCTTAAGAAGCAAGGGTTGGTGACTACACCGGCTTTTCGGTTAATGGAAGCGGCTGATGAGTTCTATAATCCGTCTACCGCTTCCAATCAGCTTTGGTAATCCGACTTTACCGCCCGGCCTTTAGGTTTGTCAGACAATACTTTTCCAAGAACGGAGTAGCTTGCCAGCAAGTAAAACGGACCGCTCCAGCGGCCTGGTGGCACGTCCTACCGCCCGGCTGGGAGTCAGACCCATGCGGGGCGGCCCGTGCCGGCCGATTCAGAGGCCAGTCCGGATTGCTTGCTAAGACTCGACCGGGTGGCCGGAGCGGTAGAAATGCGGGTTGGCAGACCCATCAGAAAGGTATCGAGAGAACGCAAGCTCATTGTTCAACTCAAAAATAAACTATTTCATGGACGTGCAGTATTACATTGGCATCGATGTAATAAAAGCGACACTCGACTGGGCGGTTTTCAATGGTAAAGCAATGGTCTTACAGACTCAGTCTCTGAACTCGGTTGCCGCTATCAAAGCTATGCTCAAAACACTTAAAGCTATACCTGGCTTTACTACTACCCAATCGGTGTTTTGCCTCGAACATACCGGCGTTTACAATGCCCTCATTCTTGATCAGCTTATCGCTCATCAACTACCGACTTGCGGGGCCGCCCGGCGGTTAGAAAGCAGTCTACACATCAAGCAGGCCGGTGGCTTACAACGGGGCAAGAGTGATAGTATTGACGCCCAACGTATTGCTGACCGGGTCGCCGGTGCGATATGCCTATCGGTTCCGGGATCGTATGCGGTTGTGGCAACCACCCCGTCAACTACTCCAAGAATTAGTCATACTCAGTGCTTTACGGCAGCGACTCTTGTTGGTTCGGCAACAGTTGCAAGTACCTGTTAACGAACAAGCCGCCTTTGTGTCAGCTAAACTTCAGAAGCAACTGACTCGACATTGCCAAGCATCCCTGAAGGCTATCAATGCGGATCTAGAGCAAGTCAATCGGCAGATGGATGAGCTGATCCACCAAGATCAACAGCTATGCGAGCTTTTTCAGTTGATCACTTCCATCCCTGGAGTTGGTCCTGCTGTTGCCACTGAAGTTATTCTGGCAACTGACGAATTCAAGAACTTTGCGGAGCCCAAAAAGCTGGCCGCTTCGGCGGTCCGATTGTCATGCCGGTGTGGCTCCTTTTGAGCACAGCTCTGGCAGCAGCATCAGAGGCCGCAGCCGGGTTAATCAGCATGCCGCTTCGGCGGACCGATCGTAAACGCTTGAAGTTCTTGTTCCATTTGGCAGCCATGTCCGCCATACGGGTCAAGGGAGAGTTACAAACCTACTATCAACGGAAAGTAGCCGAAGCGGTTCCCCGCCGGGACAAGAACAAGATGTCAATACTAAACGCCGTTCGTAATAAACTTATCCATCGAATCTATGCCGTCGTAAAGCGAAAGCAGAAATATAACATTTTTTATCCCCTATCCTTTGTTTAAGCCATAGAAATCGGCCCGGCTACTTTAAGGTCAAGCACTGGGACTGGTATCACCTCTCAACAGTACTAGATGATTACTCACGGTATATTGTAGCTTGGGATCGGACCGCCGAAGCGGTTGTGTCCGGGTATTTAAGCCGCAGATGTTGAGCGAACTGTGCAAGCGGCTCTGCAAGCCAGTAGTCTAACGACTGATCAGCGCCCCCGGATCCTGTCGGACAACGGATCAGCGTATGTATCTGGGTATCCCAAAGAATATCTGAAAGGCGAGAGCATTGAGCATATTCGTAGCGCTCCGTTTCATCCGTTGACACAGGGAAAATCGAGCGGTAACGATACGCCGTCGCGGCATCGGTCGATGAAAAACGTGCTGTTACTCGAGCACTATTACAGAACTGATGAGTTGCGTCAACGAGTCGCGGAGTGGGTCGATTGTTATAATCATCAGCGCTATCATGAATCCCTGGACACTGTGACACCGGCTGATATGTACTGGGGACGTTACGAGCAAATCTTGGCCGAACGGCGAAAAACCAAGTCGCACCGGCGCCCCGGAACTAACGATAGCTCAACGCCGAAAAAATTATATTTATCAGAAACTACAAAGACGCTTAAAAGCTTCTCTTTTCACCCTCACCTGTCCACTTTCACCTGAAGATATACATTGATCCGTGAGTTAGTCCGTAAATTCGTTCGCTTACAGAAGTTGCTTATCCTTATCGAAAGCCGCAACCGTCTTTTACACTCTTTACAGACTTACTCACGAATCAATCAGAAAACTTAATAGTCTTGGTAATTACTAAGCTGAACAAAAATTAGTTGTCCATCACAAATTACTATAGCTTTCTAAGATCGCACCACATCTTTCTGCCATTTCTGTTTGCTTGAAGTTCATACACGCTTCATATATTATCTGCAAAGAATACAGATCAGAGTTTAAACTAACAACCTGAATGCCTGTCTGACTATAATATTTTAAATTTTGTTCAGCTCGTGTAACAATAACATTTGCTATTTCAAGGGCCTTTTCGCTTTTATTTACCTCAAATAACAATCTTACAAAGTTACTTGAAACATAATCATAAGGTATTGTGCTATCCGGAATTACCTTTAAAGCATAGTATAAAACCTCTTGTGCTTTATCTTTTTTATTTTCTCGAATTAACTGGTCTGCTAATCTTAAAAATGCTGTTCGACCTCCTGCGACAGCAGTCTCAAATCCTTCTTTTGGGTAATATATATCAGCATTAGATAAGCCTCTCCATGAACATTTTTGCATCATATTCTTGTACATTATGTCTGAATTAACGAACCCATCTCTATTACCATCGACTCCTACTGGCATTAAACGATATGCATATCCCTCAAGCTGCATATGACTTTTTAGATTTAAGTAATTCTCACTTGCTAAGGTGCTAGAAAAATAGATAGGTCGTTGCCAGTTGTTAGTGGCAATGATGTCAAGCATAATAAGGTCAGGCTTGTATAGGTCCTTTTTTCCAATAGTCCATTGAAGAGTATCGCGCACAAGCGACTTCATGGAGGCTGGAACAAAGTTTGCCTGATCAACAGTAACCTTATCGATTGGTAAAAACAAAATAGATGAAGGAAGTATGCTCGTCATGTCACCGTTTGTAAGCGGCACTTGAATAGCTGGGCTACTATTTTTAACTAAACTTATGAATTGCTTGAGATCAATTCCTCCTTTAACACTTGGCACTTCATAAAAAGGCACAATGTCATTTTTACCCTTATTGAATTGATCTAATTCAAGTGAAATCGGTAATGCCTCAGATTTATATGTTCTTCGCTTCATTTGTTGAATATACCACTCAGTGCCAAGTAAACTGAGATTACAAACACGCACATCTGTGCGGAAGTTTTCAACTTCTTGTACATACCAAAGGGGAAATGTATCATTATCCCCCCCAGTAAACAAAATAGCGTTAGGCGCGCAGGAATTCAGAAGATTTTTAGCAAAATCAACCGAATGATATCGGTTATTTCGATTATGGTTGTCCCAACTTTTAACAACCATCATCAATGGCACCAGCAGGCTCAGCCCAAGTACAACACTATTGCGTAGGATGTCTGACTTTAAGTATGAACGTAATCCCTCAGCAATGGCCATGGCACCTAAGCCAAGCCAGATAGTAAAAAAATAGAATGAGCCGACATAGATATAGTCCCGTTCTCGCGGCTCTGAAGGGGGGGAGTTGAGGAATACTTGCAGTGCGATCCCTGTAAACAAGAATAAAAATCCCACAATTAGAAAATCATTCCGGCGGCGATAATATTGAAATACAATGCCTAACAGCCCTAACACAAACGGCAGCATGTAGAAATTGTCGTGAGCCTTGTTGTTTTTCAATAAATCTGGTACTCCAACATTAGACGACCAAGGGAGCAGATAGCCTGCACCTTCTTCATCACTCTCACGACCGGCAAAATTCCACATCAGATACCGCCACCACATGTGACCGAGTTGGTGACTGAACAAGAATTTGATATTATCACCCATCGTTGGTTTTTGTCCTTCAGCAAGTCCCAACATCTGTCGATAAAGTTGCGGATGGTTTTGTTGATTGCTGTATACACGAGGGAATACCATTTCATCACCTGGCGCATACACGTACTCGGGCTGATAGTCGAAGATGACATATTTATTGTTTTCTTTCTTCCACATTGGAGCCCCCCTCTTCTGATCAACAGGGCGCGCTGTGAAGACAGGTCCGTAAAGTAGCGACCGGCTACCATACTGCTCCCGACGCAAATAGGAGAGGAAGTTTAAGGCATCATCAGGCTTATTTTCGTTAATAGGGGGATTATAATCAGCCCTTATTAGCACTTGCACGTAAGAGGCGTAACCGATAAGCACAAAAGCTAATGCTAATAATGAAGTATTTAATACAGGGCGGTTATGTCTAGCTGACCAGACGATGCCATATGACAATACAGCAAGGAAAGTAACAACGAAGAAAATCATGCCTGAGTTAAATGGTAGCCCAAGCGTGTTAACGAAAAATCGCTCTACAAAAAAAGCTATACCAGGTAGACCAGGAATAATACCTGAGTTAATCGTCACCAAGATAACAAGACCGATACTAAATGCTGTTGCTCCACCCCAAAACGTTGGCTTCGCGTACTTCTTGAAGTAATATATTAAAGCTAATGCAGGCAGTGTCACAAGGTTTAATAAATGGACACCAATAGAAAGACCTACTAGGTAGGCAATAAAAATTAGCCAACGGTTTGCTGCCGCTTCATCCTGAATACGCTCCCACTTAAATGCTGCCCAAACGACTATAGCTGTGAAGAACGACGACATCCCGTATACTTCAGCCTCAACAGCAGAAAACCAGAAAGTATCGGAGAATGTATAAGCCAGAGCTCCAACAGCGCCCGTTCCATTAACAAGTAGTATATCAGAAGTAGAATAATCTCTTTCTTGTCGATTCAAGAGTTTTTGGGCCAGCATGGTAATGGTCCAAAATAGAAATGCAATAGTGAACGCACTAGCAGTTACCGACACCATATTTACCCAATAAGCTACACTGGATAAATCACCAAAGGATAACATTGAAAAGATTCGCCCTACTAATAGAAAAAAAGGCGCACCAGGAGGGTGCGGTACTTCTAACTTGAATGAACTCGCTATAAACTCTCCACAGTCCCAAAAACTGGCTGTGCGCTCTACAGTTGTTGCATATGTCACAAATGCTATGACAAAAACGATCCAGCCAGTAATCAGGTTAGCATTTAAACGACTTACAAATTTCATAATAATTGCTGCTAAGCATACATGTAACGAAGATCAAATATACAGCAAGTATGAAATTTGTACTGTTAAAATAACTTAAGAATTAGAATGGATTTTAAATTATCACTTCAAATTTTGGCCTTATTTGATCAATAAAAGCCATTCATATGATCGTCTTAGCAGAAATCACTTGATCTCCTCCCCCTTCTTAGGCCACCCACTGATTGAGAAATGGACGTTCATTTGTTGTTATTTTGCTCCCCTTTCCGACTTCGTCCGGCGTTAATCCACCAAATGAACTGTGAGGCCGAAACGAGTTGTATTCCTGCCTCCACTTCTCAATCTTTTCCCGAGCGTCATCTAATGATAAGAACCAGTGAGCATTCAAACACTCATTTCTAAAACTGCCGTTAAATGACTCAATGAAAGGGGTATCAGTCGGTTTGCCAGGTCGCGAGAAGTCTAACGTCACTCGGTTATCATAGGCCGGCACGGGCCGCCCCGCATTTATCTAATGCTTTAGAAATGAACCGCACCGGCCTTTAGGTTTGTCAGACAATACTATTCCAAGAACGGAGTAGCTTGCCAGCAAGTAAAACGGACTGGCACGTCCTACCGCCCGGCTGGGAGTCAGACCCATGGGCCGATTCAGAGGCCAGTCCGGATTGCTTGCTAAGACTCGAATAGAAATGCGGGTTGGCAGACCCATCAGAAAGGTATCGAGAGAACAGCAAGCTCATTGTTCAACTCAAAAATAAACTATTTCATGGACGTGCAGTATTACATTGGCATCGATGTATCAAAAGCGACACTCGACTGGGCGGTTTTCAATGGTAAAGCAATGGTCTTACAGACTCAGTCTCTGAACTCGGTTGCCGCTATCAAAGCTATGCTCAAAACACTTAAAGCCTTACCTGGCTTTACTACTACCCAATCGGTGTTTTGCCTCGAACATACAGGCGTTTACAATGCCCTCATTCTTGATCAGCTTATCGCTCATCAACTACCGACTTGCGGGGCCGCCCGGCGGTTAGAAAGCAGTCTACACATCAAGCAGGCCGGTGGCTTACAACGGGGCAAGAGTG
>Ga0209906_100366_pt1 | contig 23373 bp, 21 predicted proteins | sample FECB24metaG_FD_188303 | JGI IMG/M metagenome (GOLD analysis project Ga0209906, IMG submission 188303) | Cyanobacterial communities from the Joint Genome Institute, California, USA from Joint Genome Institute, California, USA - FECB-24 metaG... ... | reverse complement strand
CTGCCTCATGCTCACGCAGAACCGCGATGATCTGCTCTTCCGTAAATCGCTTCCGCTTCATCAGTCCGTCCTTCGATCAAGGGCCGGACTCTAATCTCAGATGGAGGAAAAACTCAGTGGCACGTCAGACTTGGTCGCAACGCCGTCGCTGCCCGGTTGTAACTGGAAATGAGTTTGCAAATGAATGTCGCTGAACTGCGCGTGAACTGTTGATCAAAACCCAACTCGATCGACCAGCGCGCCACACACCCGTAATTGAACGCGGGACCCTATTGCTCGAAACGTTGGTGACTTCAATTTGAACTGGCCGCGAATGCAAGGAGAAGCTGGGCAGGACACTTCGGATGGCTGAAAATCGGGAATAGTTCTCAGAACCGCAAATTGCCCTGTTGAACGAGGTCCCTGCGTATCCGCAGCCCGGGGCCTGAGACGCCGTCGTCGGGCAGAAAGGCCACACCAGCCTGCTCAAAAGCATCCTGCAAGCGCCGCCGTGTCTCGATCGAAACCGTGGGGTCGTTCTGTTCGATGCGCAGGATAGTCCGCTGCCCGACTCCGGACAGCGCGGCCAACTCACGCTGACCAATGTCGAGGGCGACGCGCGCCGCCCGCAAGAGTTCACTTGGGACATCCATGCAGCCCTCGTAGCGCGCCTTTTCGGACGACTCCACAGGATTCCCCGTCCAATCTCGCCGCCAAGCTGCAACGAATGCTTGCGGCGTCCTGGACGCCGTATCAAGCGCACTCGACGCCGCATACCTCGACGCCGTATGCAGAACCTGTGCTGGCGGTCGGTGTGATTCGCTGGATCCTTGGGCGGCAGAGGAAGGGCGTGCGGCATGGTTGTGCGGTTAAGGCGCGGCGAAGCGCAGAACCCTGACGTCGAGAGGTTTCTTCAGAAGCTCGACAGTCTCGTCACCGACATGAAGGCGCTACGGGATGGAAGCCTGCCGGAAGAACTGGCCGGCGTCGAGCCCCCAATTCTGGATCGCTGGGCGCCGGCGCTGGGACACAAGCTCTACCTCGTTGGCCTGTCGACGGGCCACCCGAAGCTGGTCGGGGAGAACCGGCTGATCAGCACGTCCGAACTCATGCTTGTGTCCGAAGACCAGACATATGCCCGGACCTTGTCCCGGTGGTATCGCCTCGGGCGCGAGGTGAGCCGAACCGAACTGGACGGGTGAGGAGGCATCATGGCGCGCGCTCCCCATCCCACGGCCGATCCCTCGGACCGTCATTTTGGGCTCTGACGCAATTTCGATGATCATGCGGCGCCGATCAGCCTGGCTTGCAGCAGGTCGAGTTTCCCCCGGCCGTACATCTGGCGCTTCACGAGCTTGAGCCTTGTGATCTGCCCCTCCGTTTGCCCGTTCGACCAGTGTTCCGTGATGGCGGCATGGACGGCTGCGCGGTCGCGCATGATGCCGTTGGCGAAAGACGCGACCAGGCTCTTGCTGGCCTCCGTGACCCAAGCGTCCAGGTCGCTCGCGGACCTGGCTCGGATCGTCGCCTGGAAACTGTCGATCAGACTTCGGGCCTCGACCAGCATAGGCACGCCCCTTTCGATGGCGGCTATAGTCACCGTGTCGGATTTGCTGAGGTGATCGCGGGCCGTCGTCATCAAATGCGCGATGGTCCTGGCCGACGGCACCTTTCGAAGTTGCTTGTCGGATGCGCGCTCGGCGCAGCGGCGGCGGGTCGCCCACTCGCCGACCACGCGCAGCGAGCCGCGAAAGCCCTTGGCGTTCAGGCGTCGCCAAAGCTCGGTACCGTTGCGGCAGCCCCCGTTCCACATTTCATCGAGCACCGGCAGATGAGACTCTAGGGAACTCTGCCGGATGCGGAAGATATCCGTCCTCTCGCCGCGGATCACCTGACGGACCAGTTTGCGGCTATGGCCGGTGCGGCGCACGATCTCCTTGATGGGAACACCATCGTCGACGAGCCTCGCGATGACGGCGTTCATCTCCTCTCGTCGCAGGTATCCCGCATACTGCAGCTTCTCCGCGCAGGTCAGGAGTTGGGGATTGATCGTGGCTGCGCCGATAACGGCCCGAACTGCGCGCATCGACTTGCGCACCGCGTCAAGGAAGGCGGAACTTGCATTTTCCATGAGATGCCAGCGGTCCGCGACTTGGACCGCTTCGGGCAGCGCTTTCGTCACTGCCTCGCCATAGCCGCCACCGCGGTCGCGCGTCACGACTGCGATCTGCGGATGGTCGGCCAGCCAGGCTCGGACGGTTGCGATCTCACGGTCGGGTAGGAGTGCGACGATCCGGCGCCGCTCCAGATCGCACACGATGCTACCGTAGCGATGATTTCGGCGCCACGCCCAGTCGTCGATGCCGATGACGTTCAGCTGCGCCTCAGGCAGCTTCGCACGTCTGCGAACGACCCGAAGGAGCGTGTCATTGCTGACCGGCACCATCAGTCGCTTGGCAAAGCCGGCGGCCGGTCTGCCACCCAGCGCCAGCCCGAGATGATGAACGAGACCGTCGAGACGCGACGTCCGCCTGGAACGCTCGGCCACCACCTGGTCCTCAAACCGCTCAGCGAAGATGCGTCGCCGACAGAACGTTGCCTCGCAGACAAAACGGCGGGCCGTAAGGCGAAGTCGGACTTTCCTGCCTGCACACGGCAGATCGGCGATAGTCCTGACGTATCGGCTGTGGACGCGGCCGGAGAAGCGCCCGCAGAGCGGGCATGGTCGACGCTCAGCAGCCGACCGTGCAGAAACGACCATCATCCCATCGTCCTCGGCGGCACTCTCGACAACCAATCCGGCCGGGATCAGGGACGACAAACGCATGATGTTCGCCATGGCGCTGATTCCCTTCGTGAAACAGCACCAATCGGCCATGCGAAATCATCAGATTTGAGTCAGAGCCAGTTTTGGAAGCCGTTTGACATCCCGTTCACTCACCCCAACGGCGAGGCGATGCCGCCCTCGAGTGTTTTCCGCTCCAGTGCCAACCACCGCTTGCGGCTTATAGGCGGCGTTTTCGACTTCTTGCTCAGAGGTGGCTCCACTACCAGAGGCGGACCTTCCAACTAGCACTAGCATGCTAGAATTTGAAAATTTCTGCAAATTGCGTGTTGACCCATAGGCCGCGCAACCCGTTGGCCCGCCCAAGAAAGGGTCTACTCCTTGCATCACCACTCGTTAAGCGACCGATGATCAGGCCGCAACCAACACCCCTAGAGACCGCGAGCCCCCAAGTGTTCAAAGATGTTCGAGCCCCCCACTTGGTTTGATGGCGCTTCATGAGCAGAATGCGAGTCAGGCAATTTTGGCTGCGGCGAGGGTATGTTAATGCGAAGCTTGTCCAAGGCCGCGGACGTCCCTTTCTCAAGTTCCGTCAAACACCTTATCTCGGTGTCCACGAAACCGGCAGCAGGCCATTCAGCCGCTCCAGCGGATTCGTGCTGGCCGTTGCGGTTGCCGTGCGCTTGTCACCCATGTTGGAGATGACGGCGTTGTATGGTGCATCGAAGGCCTGTACGGCGGCGACGTTCCGGCGGTGCAGTTCAGGGTCGCTCGCTGGCTCGATGATCGCGCTGGGCAGAATATCCAGCGACGACCCGCCGGAATGCAGATCCAGGAAGGCATGTGCCATCGGAAAAATGCGCTGCGTGACGTAGGCTGCGATTTGCTGGGTGATGGTGCCCATGGCGTCGCCCGGCCAGACGCGGTTGAAGTTCAGGCCGTCGACGGGCGATGTGCGCATGGCGGCAAGCACAGCGTGCACATTATTGGCCGGCATCAGGATCAGGCGGCCCTGAATCATCTGCGGATCGAGGTCACGGGCCAGTTCGCCGATGGTGATCGGGCCTTCATATTCATCGCCGTGTTTGCCGCCCTCGATGACAGCGATCGGAACCTGCGTCACGCCCCATGCGTCGCCATGCGTCGCCATGCGGCGAATGCGGAATGCTGACGAAACCCAGTTGGCGGCCGGGCTTGTCGAAATCGACATTGGTGAAGGCGTTTCCGCTGTAGGTCTGCACGGTATCGAGCATGGTACCCGTCTTGTGGTTGTTGGCGACCATCTCAGCGGTCGCGGATTGAGTTTATGCCAGTTTCGAGATCGCTGGCGGCAGCCGGATCGACAGCGCCGAAGCGGAAGGAGGTTCTCCATCTGGCCCCCGGCGCGACCCAGACAATCTGCTCGTTGGCTGATGCCGCGGCAAGGCCGTCCGGTGCGGCGGTGGCCGGAAGCACGAGGCCGAGCGCGTCTTGGTCCGGGCCGCGTGTCATCCAGCGCACGGCGTAGGGAAGCTCGTCAACATTCCAGCTGACGAAATCGCCTGAACCGTCGGCATGCTTTTGCAGTGCATGTGCCCAGCCGCCGGCGCCGCTCGCCGCTTTCATCGTCAGTACCAATTCGGGCAGCACCGGCACGCCGCCCCTCAGCATTCGGTGCGACGACGGATCGGCGGCGATCGAACGATGATATGCCGCCACCGCTTCGTCCTCGCCGGGCGCAAGCTTCGGCTCGCGGATGATGGCATCTGTGCGATCATCGCGAACCGTGTCGATGATCCGTGCCCCGTCAACCGGGCGGAAGTTGATATGGCCGAGATAGAGGAAGGGCAGGGGCTTTCCTGCCCTGTTCTCGACCTCGACGACAATCTCCAGAGTGGTCGAATCCTCGTGGATGCGAACACGTGGTCGCGAGACGAAATCGTGGGAGAACGCGCGGGTAGTGCGCGCAGTCCCGGTGAGATCGAAGTAGGCGCCGGCGTGATCTTCGCCGAACACCAGCTGCACCTCGGTGTGGGGAAGGTTGGGCAGTTCACCGTGCAAAGGATGCGTGTCGGTCGGGCCCGGATTTCCCATCGACGTGCCGCCGCAATGCAGGAACAAGGCGCCATAGGTGCCAAGGTAGTCGCATGTCGGCAGCGGTTGGTCGAACATCGATTTCATCGTGAGGCTGCGGTCGAAGAAGACCGCGTCCCACACCTGCTGGCCCTGGAAGGGCAGTAGCGTCACGGACCCGGCGCCGTTCTCCATAAGCAGCCCGGAGACGCCGGAAGGATATTTGAAAGCGGTCGCAGTCAGTTTACCGCTGAAAGCGATGCGCTTTTCGCGCTCGCCAAACAGCGACGGTTCGAGTTTGAGGGTTACCTGTCGGCCGGACATGTCCTGTGATCCTCCCAAATCTGTTTCTTACGTTAGCCGTGCGCTACGTGGCACGGCGTTGGCTTCCAGCTTGTGGCCCATGCGGGCCACCAACGCAGTCGAAGCCTTGCGAATCTCGACATAGATCGCCTGTTCGTCGAGGGCGGAAAAGCGTCCCTCCTCCATGATTACCTTGCCATCGATGATAACCGTATGCACCGATTTCGATCGCGACGCGTAGAACAGGTTGCGGATCATGTTGGTGGTCGGCACCATCTCCGGTCGGTCGAGTGTGTGGATGACGACGTCTGCCCGCTTGCCGGGCTCCTGCAACGGCATGCGCCGTCTTTTCGCTTCGCCCGCCCCGCGCTTTGCTTGGGGTGCAGGGCAAAATTCCTCCTGCCTCTCCGAACGCCATCAGGCCGCGAGCTTCGCGGTCCGAACAACCGGCGAAAGGAGAAACATCATGTCCGCCAAGGAAAAATTCGACGTCCATCAGGCCATCACCGACCACATCGTTGCTGCGATAGAAACCGCAGGCGAGTTCCGCCTCCCCTGGATCAGGAGCGGCGGCGGCTCGATGAAACGTCCCGTCAACATCGCCTCCTCAAAGCCCTATAACGGCGTCAACAATGTCTCGCTCTGGGTGGCAGCGCTGGCGAGCGATTATCCCTCCCATCTCTGGGGCACCTATCGCCAGTGGCAGGAGCGCGGCTGTTAGGTTCGGCGCGGCAGAATGCCTTTTCCAAGCTCAAGGCACTGATGCGGGCAAAAGCCGAGCGCACGATTGCAGGCCTGTGGGACACAGTCGGCGCAGTCCTCGAATGCTTCACCCCGGACGAATGCGAAAACTACTTCAAGGCAGCTGGGTATGAACCAGATTGATATTGACGTGCTCTAGGTGTCAATCTGGGTAACCGACTCGATCGGCGGCGGGTCACGGCCCGCGCGCCGAACCGCACTGTTTTGCTCACGGTGATGCACTGCATCTTGCGATTCCGGATGCCGTACTCAGGTGACGTGCAGATTGTCAGGCAAGCGCCTGTCCTCTTCGACCTCAGCGGTCTTCTTGCCGCCCCGCTCAAAGATGCCAGCCGCCCCGTCAAGCAGCGCCTTCTTCCACTGGTGGATCATCGTCGGATGCACGACATATTCAGCGGCCAGCTCCGACACGGTGCGCTCGCCCATCAGGGCCTCCAGCGCCACGCGAGCCTTGAAGCCCGCGTCATGATTCCTGCGCTTCTTCATGTTCTGATCTCCTCTTACTTGGAGATCAGCAGACGTCAGTTCGTAGCTTCCGTCACTGTCCGATTTTCGGGGAGGTCTCACTTGGCGGCCCTGGCTGGCGCTGATGATTTATAAAGACTTGAGGCCATCGCGGATATAGCCCTGAAGGCGGCCGACATTGCCAGCGGCTTCCGCAGCATCGATGTCATCACGGTATGTGGGGTATTTGTAACTGTCGTAGACGCGCACGCAGCGCGCACCACAGAATATCATCTGGCGCCCGTGATGCTCGGCGACAACCTCTTGGGCCGGAACAAGAATGCCACAGCAAGCGCAGTGTGGCATTTCGTTGACCTCTCTAAGCATCGGCTCGCTCCCTACGCAGTTGATGCGTTGCATGAAGATCAACGGTTCGGCTTGCGTCGCTGAGCACCACGCCATACCTTTCTCGCGCGGTATCTGCATCCATGAATTCGTCGTTCCAGTCCTGCAGGACCAGCACCGGATCGCGCGACAGCGGATCGCCATAGCCGCCGCCTCCTCCGATCTCGACTAGGATCTGGTCCCCCTTGTGCAAGAGGACGTTGCGGAATTTACCGTTGGAAATAGTGCCGAACAACACGCTCGACGTCCGCCATTCGTTCGAGCCGGCAAGCTTGAATGCGAGCAGGCTATTGCCTCCATCGTCGCCTTTTTCGATGCCCCATGGTTTGACCTCGGTACGATTGAAATGCGCGCTGAGGGTCATCGATTGGCCGAGTACGGTGAAGATGCGTCGGCAACCGAAGCCGCCGCGGAAACGGCCTGCGCCCGGCGCGCCCAGTCTGGACAGATTGAACCGGTATTCCTCGCATCGGATCGGATAGCGTGTTTCAAGGATCTCGACCGGTGTATTTGCGCAATTTGACGTCTTACCGACTTGCACACTATTGCCGTCATGATTCCAACTGGCCCCCCAGCCAGAACCGTCAAAATGGAGGTTAGTATAGAGGTCGCCGGTCCTCTCATCAGCTCCGCTCATAACGAGGATTCCGAGGGTTCCGCCGTCAGCTGCTGCGCTCTTTCCAAGCATTTTGGCGAAGGCGGCGAGCAACGTATCGACTGTCGTCGGCGAAGAGTCGGAGTTTCCACCCAGACACGCGCCCGGATAAAGCACGTTTACGAAGGTGCCTGGGGGAGCAATAACCGAAATTGGCCGAAAGGCGCCATGATTGAATGGAACCTGCACGCCGAGCGCGTCGCCGATGGCAAAGAAGGCTGCGGCATATGTCGCCGAGGCGGTGACGCCAAACGTTTGATTGGTTTGGCCTTTGGCCTGCGAACTCGAGCCGGTGAAATCAACGATCATCTCGTCGCCCATCACCACGATCCGGCCGCGGATTGCCGAACAAGAATCGCGTTCGACCCCATCGTCCTCGATGAACCCTTCGAAGCTGCATTCCTGTAGCGCCATCGCCGCGATGGCGCGCCTCACCATCGTCTCCGATGCATCCTTTATCGCCTCGCAGGCATCACGGAATGTTTCTAGCCCATAGTCGGAAATCAGTTCGCGCAACCTTCGTTCAGCGAGATAGAGCGATCCGATCAGGGCCTTCAAGTCCCCATACGAGTGCTGAGGTGTACGAACATTGGAGATGATGATGCGTAGGATGTCGCGCACCTCCTCGTCCCCCGCATAGATGCGAACCGGAGGCAGACGAAGACCTTCCTGAAATATGGACTCCGTAACACCGAAGCCTCCTGCCGATGTCCCGCCGACATCAATCATGTGCGCGATGCTCGCAGTGTAGCCCTCGATATGTCCGTCGATGAACAGCGGCTTCAGCACCATAAACTCTGGCAGGTGGCATCCGCCCCTATATGGATCATTGTGCAGGTAAACGTCCCCCTGCAGCATGTTCTCCGGGCCAATTTCCTTGATACACCATTCCACAACGTGACCGATGGCTCCGAGTTGGGCGGGACAGAAATCACCCATCGCAATCATCTCGCCCCGCCGGTCAAACAGCACGCAGGAGAAATCCAGCGCCTCGTTGAAAATGGTTGAATAGGAGGTACGCATCATCGCCAGCCCCATTTCCTGGCAAGTCGTGGTGAGATGACTTCGAATAATTTCTAATTGGAACGGATCGACCTTCGAGCGAGCGGTGCTGATGTCCTCGGTCATGATCGGCCTTTCACGCTATGCTGATTATGATGTTGCCGTAAGTATCAACCCTCGCCTCGGCGCCGGGTGGAACAAGGGTAGTGGACGCCAGTTCCGTGACGATCGCCGGTCCCGTGAAACCGCACATCGCTGGCAGGGAATCGCGGCGGTACAGCTTGGCGGGTACGAAACTGCTCGTGCCTGGAAACAGCACCGAGCGACTGCCGTCGGCCTCGGGCATGTCGCCGCTGGGCCGTCGCGGCAGCAAGAAGGGCTTGCGTTCCACCGTCGCGCTGACCTTGAAATGAACCAGCTCGAAGTGGCTTCCGGCCATATGCCAACCGAAGCGCTCATCATGTGCGGCCTCGAAGGAGCGGCGCGCTATCGAGAGCGCCTCGGCCATCGGACGATCGGCTCCGACAGCGACATCAAGTTCCCAGTTCTGACCCGCGTAGCGCATCTCGACGGAACGTGTAAGTCGGGGGATCTGGCCGTACCCTTCCGCGCGAAAATCGCGCAGCGCCTGGCTGGTCAGGTGTTCGAAGATGGTCGACACATTTGCTGGGTCAACATGGTCCGAGCGCATGATCGAGGTCTTGCGATAGTCGAAACGGGCGTCCGCCATCAGGCAGCCAAGCGCGGAGAAGGCCCCCGGGAACACGGGCACAATGACCCGCGTCGCGCCGAGCAGGCGGGCCAGGTTGGCTGCCGGAAGCGGCCCGGCTCCCCCGAAAGCCATGATCGCGAACCGGCGCGGATCGTGGCCGCGGTCCACGGACACCAGACGTAGGGCCTGAGCCATGTGGTTGTCGGCAATGTCGGTAATGGCAGCCGCCACCTCTATCGGGTCGCGTCCGAAGTCCTTGGCGATGCGGCCGATCGCCGCCGCGCTTGCCGTCTTGTCGAGGCGAAGGTCTCCGGCCAGCGGCACCGCGGGATCGAGACGTCCGAGCAACAGATTTGCGTCTGTTACCGTGGGCAGCTGTCCGCCGCGGCCGTAACAGGCCGGCCCTGGCTGAGACCCCGCGCTCTGCGGGCCGACCTTAAGCGAGCCGGCAAGATCGAGCCACCCGATCGAGCCGCCGCCGGCCCCAACCGATCGAACGTCGACCATCGGCGTAGCGATCGGAATGGACCATTCGAGCTCGGCCTGTGTCGTCAGTGACGCCTCGCCGTCGGCGATCAGGCAGGTATCGAAACTGGTTCCACCCATATCGGCGGTCAGCAGATCCGGTTCGCCCATCAGCCGCCCGATGGCACAAGCGGCGATTACGCCTGCCGCCGGACCCGAGCGCACCAGCGAGATCGGCCGTTCCCGGGTCATTGCTGGCGTCATGACGCCGCCGTTCGAGCGCATGATGAAGAACTGCTCCACCCTGCGTCGCCTGGAGAACCCCTCCATGTTATCCGCGTAGCGGGAGACGATAGGCCTGATGAAGGCGTCGACCACAGTGGTGCTGAACCGTTCGTATTCGCGCCATTGCATAAACACCTCGTGCGAGAGCGAGACGGCGATTTGCGGAGCGACTGTGCGAACAATCTCGCGGGCACGCAACTCATGTCCAGGGCTCGCATAAGCAAACAGGAATCCGATCGCCACCGCGCCGATACCTTCTTCCGACAGATGCCGGGCGATCCGTTCGACGGCCGCCTCGTCCAGCGGCGTCACGACTTCGCCAGTGCTGCCGACCCGTTCTGCGACCTCGTGGCAATCACGCCGGGCTACGACCGAACGCGGCTTCGTCCAGCTCAGATCGTAAGCGCGTGGCCGGATCAGCCGCTGGATGTGCAGGATGTCGCGAAATCCTTGGGTGGTGATGAAGGCGCAACGAACACCTTTGCGCTCGATCAGTGCGTTGGTGGCGATGGTTGTGCCATGAACGAAATGTCTGATTGCCTCGCCGCCGAGCCCGCCCTTCTCGAGAGCATCCTCGACGGCGCGATGCGTCTCCCCAGGAGTCGACAAGGCCTTGGCGAGGACAAACTCGCCCGTATCGGGGTTCTGCGCGACCATGTCGGTGAAGGTGCCGCCGGTATCGACTCCTAGATCATATGCCACGATAAGTTCTCCGGTTGTTCATGCGATGCTACTCGACCAGGATCGTCGACCCGTCCGTCCGCCAGGTGAAAAACATGCTCTCGCCGATGGCAGGTTGGGGGAGGCTCGACGCCTGATCACGACTGTGGTGCGCGACCATGCTGCCGCCATTTGCCAGCGTCGCCTCCAGGACAAGGTCGCTGCCACGAAAGACGACGTTACGAATTGTAACCGGCACGGCGTTGTCGCCAACCGATTCGCGAGACAGGCGGATGCGCTCCGGCCGTACGGCGAGCGTGACCGGCGCGCCATTGGGGCTCGCCTCCCGTGCATAGCCCGTGAACGTGCCGACGCCGGCAACCGAGATTTCGGCCTTATGGCCGCTGCGGGCCACTTCGACGCCGGTAAGGAAATTGATCTCGCCGATAAAGCCGGCAACGAAACGCGATGTCGGTCGATCGTAGATGTCCTGAACGCTTCCGACCTGTAAGAGCTTACCGCTTTTCATCACGGCTACGCGGTCCGACATCGTCATCGCTTCTTCCTGGTCATGCGTGACGTAGATGAAGGTGATGCCGACGCTGCGCTGCAGGGCCTTAAGTTCGAGCTGCATGGCGCGTCGCAGCTTCAGGTCGAGCGCGCCCAGCGGCTCGTCGAGGAGCAGCACCTTGGGCCGGTTGACCAGCGCGCGCGCCAGAGCGACGCGCTGCTGCTGGCCACCAGAAAGCTCGGTCGGTAGGCGGTCTTCCAGTCCGGCGAGCTGTACCATATCGACAGCGTCGGCGACGCGCCGCGCCCTTGCGGGCTGCGGCACGCGCTGGCGCTTCAGCCCGAACTCGATGTTGCCGCCCACCGTGAGGTGCGGGAACAGCGCGTAATTCTGGAAGACGGTGTTGACGTTACGCCGGTAGGCTGGAACGCCCGCCACCGGCTCGCCGGCGAGGAAGATTTGGCCGGAGGTGGGCTGCTCGAAGCCGGCAATCATGCGCAGCGTCGTCGTCTTGCCGCAGCCGGACGGCCCGAGCAGGGTCAGGAACTCACCCGCCTCTATCTGCAGGGAGATCTCGTCGACGACGTTCGAGCCGCCGAAGGACTTGACCAGGTCGCGGAGTTCGATCGTCGCCATCCTACCTGCCCCGACCGGGGGAGCGCATCTGCTGGCGCGATACGACGATCGAGATGGCGACAGCCGAGATGACGAAGATGATCGAGGCGATGGCGTTGATCTCCGGGGTTATGCCGAGGCGCAGCATCGACCAGACGAAGGTCGGCAGCGTGTTGTCCGTGCCTGTCCAGAAGAAGGTGCGCACGATCTCGTCGAGCGACAGCGTGATGCCGAGCAGGATTGCGCCGACGATCGAGGTGCGGATGTTCGGCAGCACGACGAGGAAGAATGTCTCGATCTCGTTGGCGCCGAGGTCCATGGCTGCCGCCTCGAGCGAGCGGTCCCAGCGCCGTAGCCCGTTGCGGACGACGACGATCACCACCACGATCAGCAGTGTCGAGTGGCCGATGATCACGGTCAGCAGCGACAGCCTCATGCCCAAGGCGAGGTAGAAGACCAACAGCGCGATGCCGAACAGCACGCCCGGCAGGACGAAGGGAAGGAGCAGTATCGACTCCAGCACGCGCTTGCCGAGGAAGTCGAACCGGTCGAGCGCGAAGGCGCCGGGGATGCCGACCAGTAGACCTATCAAGATGCTGGAGATCGCCACGATCACGGAGTTGCCCACCGCCTGCAGCAACTGGCGGTCATGCGCTATCTCCACGTACCAGCGCAAAGACATGCCTTTCAAGGGGAACGACATGATCGGGTCGGCGCTGAAGGAATAGAGCATCACCACCAGGATCGGCACATATATGAACAGCATGCCGCCGATCGCGATCACCCACAGCGGAGTCAGGATCGCCGCGCGGGCGAAGCGGTCGGACAGGTTCCGGCTAGTCAAGGCGGGTACCCCGCTCCGCCGAGACCGCGGAACGCGGCCGCGCCCTGCGCAGCGCCAGATGCTGAAGCCCCTGCGCCATACCCATGAACACGAGCACGACCAGGAACATGACGACGGCGATCGCCGATCCCATCGGCCACTGGAACGCGGCCCCGAACTGGCTGGAGGCGAGGTTGCTGACCATCATGCCGCTCGGGCCGCCGACCAGGACCGGCGCAAGATAGTCGCCGAAGCTCAGGATGAAGGCGAAGCAGGCGCCGAGCACAATGCCGTGCAGCGCCATTGGCGCCGTCACGAGGAAGAAGCGGCTGATCGAACCGGCGCCGAGGTCGGACGCCGCCTCCATCAGGGGTCGCGGGATCTGCTCGAAGGCCGTGTAGATAGGGATTAGCGCGAACGGCACCGCCAGGTTGGTCAGCGCCAGGATCACCGCGACCGGGCTGTAGAGCAGCAGGTCGAGCGGCCTGTCGGTGATGCCGGAGGCCATCAACAGGCCATTGAGGATGCCGTTGTCGCCAAGCGTCAGTCGCCAGGAGAAGGCGCGCAGCAGATATCCAACCCAGAGCGAGATGACGAGGAGGGGGAAAATGTAGTGCTTCAGCCGGCCGACCTTGAAAGACAGGACGTAGGCGATGGGTATGGCAATGAGGACGCTGACGCCGGTGGCGATGAGAGCGATGCGCACCGACTTGAGCACCGTGGCGTAGTAGACATAGCGCCCGAATATCGTGGTGTAGTTCTTTAAGCCGAGATCGTAGACGATTTCGCCGTTCTCGACGCGCCAGAATGACATCAGGATCATAAGGCCGCAAGGCAGGACAATGAACAGGAGCGTCCAGACCCACACGGGGCCGATGAGCAGGCCGAGCGATAGCCATCGCCGGCTTCCGGCAAAGGCCGAGAGGCGATCGGTCAGGCGATGGGTGGTCGAGGTCGAGGCCATGGCCTCCTCGGGCTATGCTGAACTGGAGACCGCATCGCATCCGGATCAGGCGTCACCGGCAGCGTTCGCGTGCCGGTGACCCTAGGATGTGACGGGCCGAGGCGATGTGGACGATTGGGCTCGTCGGAGCCCGATCAGGGAGCCGCCTTGAACTCGTTCAGGATCTCGATGTACTTTTCTCGGCGCTTCGGATCGACCTTGAAGATGATCTGCTTGGCGAAGTTCTCGGCGTCGTCTAGGTGGTATGCCTTCACAGCCTCGGGGTCGAGCAGGGGCGCCGCCTTCGAGTTTGCGGGCGCATAGCCGGTGTGCTTGGAAGCCGCGGCCTGCACCTCTGGCGAGGTGATGTAGTTCAGGAACTCGTAGGACACGTCCTTGCATTCCGGTCGGCCGGTGGTGAGGCCGAAACCGTCGACCCAGGCGTGTGCGCCCTGGTTCTCGAACACGGCGCGCTCGATCTTGACGCCACGCTTGTTGGCCTCCTGGTAGATGTAGGTCCAGGCCAGTCCCGCGGCGACCTCGCCATTGACGTAGAGGTCGATCGCCTCGCCGCCGGTCTCCCAGATCTTGCGGATGTTGGGTTTCAGCTCGATCAGCTTGGCCAGCACCGCGTCGAGCTGCTCGTCCGTCATGTCGAATACCGCGCCGGGCGTCTTGTCGAAGCCGAGCACGTTGGCCGCGATGTAGAGGGTCGAGATCTCGTTCCAGACGGCAACCTTGCCCTTGAGGCGCGGATCCCAGAGGATCTCGAACGACGTCGGAGCCCCCTCGACGCCGAGTTCCTTGAGCACGTCGGCGTTGTAGAGGAACGGATTGACGTCCCATTTGGACGGCACGAAGTAGAGCTTGTCGTCTAGCTTTCCCATGTCCAGCAGGAACGGGAAGTAGTCGGCGGTCGCGGTTAGCTTGCTGACGTCGAGGGGCGCTACGACCCCTGTGGCGACCACAGCCTCGAGATTGTCACGGCTGAAGGTCAGGATGTCGAAGATGTCTCCGCCGCCGGCCCGAAGCTTGGCGATCTGCTCGTCGCCGCTGCCGATGTAGAGGGACTTCACGGCAACCTTGTGCTTCTCCTCGAACGGCTTGACCCAGGCGTCCTCCATGAAACCTTCCCATGTCAGGACGTTGAGTTCGGTGCAGGTGTCGGCGGCCTGCGCGCCGGTGGCTCCGAGAGAGCCGGCGATAGTTGCGCCAAGCAGCAAGGCGCCAATGCGATTAAGGACGGTCATGTCACGATTTCTCCTCTGGATAGCATCTGTTTTATTCCCCTGTCTGTTGTTGTTGTGGTGATGCCGGTGTCGGTCTCTGTTTCTAGGCCGCTGCCCGCTTCTCGGCGGGCAACGCGATGCTGATGATGAAGCCGAGGTCGCGATCGACGGTCATGCTGTCTCCGTCGCCGACCAAGATCGTGGTAGTCTTTGCTTGGACGATCGCCGGCCCCTCAACCACTGTGCCGAAGCCGAGCGCATCGGCATCGTAGATGTCGTGCGGGCGCAGCGCCTGTGCCTCGGGCAGATAGGCATCCCGCCGCCCGATCCGCGCCTGCTGCACGTCGCCGGCGTCCATCTTCTGCGGCGGCACTACCGTCGCCTTCTCCGCCTTGCCGATGGCGGTTAGGCGCCAGTGCAGGAACTCGATCGGGAAGTCGGTACGCGCGAAGGTGAACTGCTGTCGGTGGTGGTCGTGGAAGCCCTTCGCCACCTCCGCGATGTCGTCCGCCCCGAGCCGCTTCGCAGTGGGGACCGGCACCGTCAACTCGTGCACCTGCCCCGGATAGCGCGCATCGACCGATCGTTCGAGTGCGATGTCCTCGTCGGCAAAGCCCTCGTCGCGAAGCTTGGCCACTGCATTGGCCTCGAGCCTGGCGAACAGCGCGTCCACGGCGGCGAAGTCGGGTGCGGTCGACAGTGTGTGATGGGCCACGACTTCGTCGTTGCGCACGTCCGTCACGGCCATTCCGAAGGCGCAGAGCGTGCCGGCCTCTCGGGGAATCAGCACCTTCTTCATCCGCAGTTCGCGGGCCAGCGCCACAGCATGGAGGCCGCCGGCGCCGCCACCGGCGACGAGCGTGAAGTCGCGTACGTCGATGCCGCGCTGGACCGAGATGGCGCGGATCGCCGCGACCATGTTGGCGTTGACGATGCGCACGATGCCGGCCGCCGCGGCCAGCCGGTCGAGGCCGAGCCGCTCCGCCACCTTCTCCGACACGGCCTTCTCGGCAAAGTCGGCTCGGAGCGTGCGGCGGCCGCCGAGGAAGCTGGCCGGATCGAGATATCTCAGCACGACGTTGGCATCGGTCACGGTCGGCTCGGTGCCGCCCATGCCATAGGCGGCAGGGCCCGGTCGCGCACCGGCGCTGCGGGGGCCGACGCGAAGCGCGCCGCCATTGTCAATCCATGCGATCGAGCCGCCGCCCGCCCCGACCGACAGCACCTCCACGCCGGGCACGCCAATCGGCTGGTGCTCGACCTGGATGTCGCGGGAGATGCCCGCGCGTCCGTCGCGGATCAGGCAGGCGTCGAGGCTGGTGCCGCCCATGTCGATAGTGATGACGTTGCGCAGGTCGGCGCCGCGCACGTAATAGGCCGCTGCCGCCGGAGCGGCCGCCGGACCGGATGCGAGGATGTTCACGGGCCGCCGGAAGATCTCGGGGACGGAGCTGCAGCCGCCGTTGATCTGCATGATCAGGGGACCGCGGCCGTAGCCAGATTCGCGCAGCAGCGTCTCGAACTCGCCGAGATAGTCGCGGATGCCGGGCAGCATATAGGCGCTGAGCGCACAGGCCGAGGTGCGCTCCCATTCCCGGATCTCTGGCAGGATGTTGGCCGAGCACAGCACCGGCACCCCGGGAAGTTCCTCTGCCAGAATCTCGGCGACCCGCTTCTCATGGCTGTCGTTGACCACCGACCACAGCAGGGCGACCGCGACCGCGCCGACTTCATGGCTACGGAAGACGGCCGCGGCCGCACGCACCTGCGCCTCCTCGAGCGGCACCTTGATCCTGCCGGCGCGGTCTATGCGTTCGCGCAGCGGCAGGCGCAGGTGGCGGTCGACGAACGGCTTGGGGTGCGGCAGGTGAACGTTGAAGCGCTCCGGCTTGAAGGCGTCGCGCAGGTACAGGATGTCACGGAAGCCTTCCGTGCAGAGCAGGCCCACCGTCGGGCCGTTGCGCTGGATCAGCGTGTTGGTGGCGATCGTCGTCCCGTGGACGACCAGCTTGACCTTGCGTAGGAAGGCCTCCGTGGTCTGGCCCAGATTGGCAGCCACCGCGTCGATGCCGGTGCGGATCGCGTTCACCGGGGCCTTCGGATCGGTATCCTCCTTCCAGAGGAAGACGCTGCCATCGTCGCCGAGCACCGTGAAGTCGGTGAAGGTGCCTCCGATGTCAATACCGACACGATAGTGCATGGGGCGTGGTTCCTGCATTCCCGAAGGTTCAAATGTCGTTCGGATTCAACGTGTAGGTGTCACCAGGGCGCATGTTCTCCTCCGCCCAGAGGCCCGCGGCGGGCAGGGATGGCTCGACGCCGCGCAGCGGGACAATTCCAAGCTGGGCGCGCTTGCAGTCGGTCGCTTCCGTGTCGAGCACGTCGTCATCCGTGACGATCACGCCGAAGATGTCGCTGGCGGCCTGCCTGCTGACGATGCCGTCGCGCACCTCATCGCGCACCGTTTCGGCGGGGCGCGTCAGCGGATCGCCGTGGCCGCCGCCGCCGGTGGAGACGCTGACATAGCGCTCGTTTTCGCTGATCTTCACGGCGCCCGAGGTCGAGAAGAAACGGCGCTTTCCGGAGTCCAGGTCCTCGACATAGTGGCCGCCGCCGATCGCCTGAGTGCCGCCCGCCGCGCCATGAGGCGGATTGCGAAAGCCGTCGCCCAGAGTGATGCACTCGACTGTCTGGTTGACGGGACGCACCACCAGCCGCACGCCCGGGCCGCCATTGTGGCGACCGAAGCCCATGGAGTCCGGCTCGATTTCCAAAGTTTCGATGTCGAGCGGATAGAGCAACTCGATCTGCTCAACCGACTGCATCTTCATGCCGCCGAGCGCGGCCTGGCTCTCGATCAGCGGCCAGCCGTCGGTGTCAACGCTGGCGCCCATCGCGCCGATATTGTTGAACAGCATGACGCCCCAGGGATTGCCGTCCCAGCCGGTGGCGCCGGAGAACTGCGGGACGTTGCCGCAGCGGGCGCTGCCGGCGATGACGCGCTCCGGCATCGAGGCGGCCATCGCCTTGTTTATAACGTCGGACATGCAGTCGGACGGGATGTTGGTAGCGCAGGAGGTCGACGCCGGGTAAGTGGCGTTGCAGATCGTGCCCTGGGGGGCGTAGACCTTGATTCGGTCAATGACACCTTGGTTGTGGGGGATGTCGGGGGAAATATAGTAGAGGAAAGGCGCGGCGCCGGCGGCCTGCGAGGTCGCGAAGGAGCCGTTCACGCCGCCCTCGGCCTGGCGGCCGCTACCCGAATAGTCGACGCTGATCTCTTCTTCGCCAATGGTGACGCGCACCTTGATAGGCACGTCGACGGCGGCAACGCCGTCATTGTCGACCCAGGCCTCAGCTTCGAACACGCCCTTGGGCATGCTGCGGATCTCCTCGCCCATGCGACGGTCGGCGTACCGGATGATCAGCTCGGCATACTTCTTCACGTCCGCCCGACCGTATTCGGTGCACAGTGCCAGGGCACTCTGGCGTCCCTTCTCGATCGAGCCGAGTTGCGCCATCAGATCGCCGCGCAGCAGGTCGCGGTAGCGCATATTAGAGAGGTAGAGGTCCGTCACGTCGCGGCGCTCGCGGCCGCGGTCGAACATCTTGAGCGGCGGGATGGTGAGCCCCTCTTGCCACACGTTGCGGGCGGCGGCCGTGACGCTGGACGGCACGAACGCGCCCATGTCCATCTGATGGCCCTTCGTGACCGTCCAGAAAAGCAGTTCGCCCTCGAAGAAAACCGGCGCGGCCGTGACCAGGTCGCCGACATGGGTGTTGAAGCGGTAGGGATCGTTGCAGAGGTAGACGTCGCCGTCGTTGACGTCGCCCTCGAAGCTGCGGGCGATCTCAGCAATCACCAGGTGCAGCGAGGTCGTGTGGATCGGCAGGGCGTCCATCATGGCCAGCTGGCGCGGAACGGCGTCGTAGATGGCGCAGGAGAAATCGCGGCAGACGGCGAGGATAGGCGTGTAGGCGGCGCGCTCGAGGGTAGCGGTCATCTCCTCAGCGATGCTGTTGAACCGGCTAAGCATGACACTGAAGGTGATCGGATCGCAGCCCGAGGCGGTGATCCAATCGCTCGCCAGATTCATTGCCTTTTCGGACGTCATGAAGTCCTGCCTTCCATCCGTGCCGTCATCAACCGCCTGCCGGCGAGGGCTGCCGTTTCCCGTCTCAGTAGACCGCCGGCGTCACGACCCAGACGATCTTCACCGGCCGCTCGCCCACGCACCAATAACGGTGGATGCGTGAGGCCTGGAAACCGAAGGAGTCCCCCGGCTCCACCACGACCACCTTTTCGTCGACTTCCAGCGCGAGCGAACCCTCGATCACGGTGCCGCATTTGGCGCCGTCGACGCTGATGAAGTCATCACCAGTTCCCCCTCCCGGTTCGATCGTGATTTCCATCATCTGAAGCTCCGGGCACTCGTCCGGCGTCATGAGCAACTTGGACATCTTATAATCCGGAAAAGACAGGAGCCGTCGGCGGCCTGACCGGACGACCACCCCATCCGCAAACTGGGACTCTGTGGGCTCCTCGAACAGCCACTGGATCGGCGTCTCAAGGACGTCACAGATTTTGCGCAGCAGTTTCAGCGAAGGCGTCGAGAGGCCGCGCTCAATCTGGCTGATTTGCCCGATTGAGCTGTCCACGGCTTCGGCTACCGCCTGAAGCGACATCGCCTTGATCTTGCGGCGCAGCCGAATCTTCTTACCCACGCTGTCGTCACTTGCAAATGACGATTTGCCCATCGATGCAGTCATGTCTGGTCGCCGTAATGCAATAGAAATCAGAAAAAATGTTTGCCAGATTGAAAAAAAAGCACGAAAGTTTCATGTACGCAACAATTTTCTATGGTCAGACCGAAAATGGTTGAATCTGATGAAATCCGCCATTAACGCCGCTTATGCGGTTCGGCGTTCGAGGCGCGGCCATGCGCGAGCGCGCTCGGACCCCGGTTGTGGCACAGCCGATGCGGAGCGAGTGGCTCAAGCGATCGGGTGGAAAGGCGCATGCTGCAGAAATGACGCTATTTGCCGCTGCTGTTATACATCGCTTTCCGTGCAACTCGTACAAAAAGCCAACCGTCGCGCTTCGAAAGACAGAGCTAAAGACCCAACTTAAGTAAGGATCTGATATGGTTTCCCTTAAATCGTTTGCCCATCTTGCCGACATTGATCTCGGGGAGCGAGCGCCGAAGAAGTCGGCCATAAGCGGAGAGCCAGCTGAAGCCGAACAGCTTCTCTGGAAATCCAGTGACGGCAAAGTCGAGGTCGGGGTGTGGGAATGCACTCCTGGCCGTTTTGCCGGCTTCCGTGAAGATAATTCGGAGGTTTGCCACATTGTGTCGGGCAGTGCGACCCTGCGCGGTCTAGGCGGCTCCGAACAGAATATCGGTCCGGGTGAGATGGTCGTGCTTCCAATCGGCTGGCGAGGCGAATGGACTGTACATGAAACGATCCGCAAACTTTACGTCGTTCATTTTGAGAACGTATCAATCTGAACAACGCTGCCTACAGCGCGCCAGCCGCCCGCAACAGAGGCAATCACGAAAGCGGGCTATCGTCCTCGAGGTGACGAATTCTCTGGATCGATTATGGGGGCTATTTTGCAGGGCCGGAATCTCGGCGGAAAATGATAGAGGCCGAAGCTCCCGCCCGGACCTACACTGCCATAGGCCTCAGTTATGACCGCTCGAAAATACACGAAATATGGGTTGAGCAGTATGAAGCCGCGCAGGGCATCAAGCAGCGCTTTGGGCTGAAGGCTGCTTTCGACTACCTCGTAGTCGAAAAGTTGCTGAACTACGCCGAGGCCGCTTCAGAGCATCGGGAATTTGCTCGCGAGCTCCCTAAGTTTTTATCCCTGGTGAGACTGATGTTCACACCCCTTGAGGTGAGCCACCACATCGCGCGGGTTGAGCGAGACCTGTACGAGAAAAGCGTCGCCATCGCGGAATCCGACGATCTGTTTCACGAGTGCGACTCGGCGGTCGCAAAACGCACGGCCCAGTTTGCCGCCATCAAGGAACTGTTGACCGCACCGGATCTCGGCACGTCGTGAGCGTTTCTACGAAATACCAAGCGGAACCTCCACCTCAGGAAGTGCTGGCTGGACTCGTCGAACGCGTAACATTCCATAACAGCGAAAACGGCTTTTGCGTCCTGCGGGCCAAGGCGCGCGGACATCGCGACCTTGTCACGGTCATCGGTCACGCAGCCATGATTTCTGCGGGCGAGTGGATTACAGCCTCGGGAGAGTGGATCAATGACCACACTCATGGCCAGCAGTTCAAGGCGCGCTTCATGCGCACATCTGCGCCGACGTCGATCGAGGGTATTGAAAAGTATCTCGGCTCCGGAATGATCCGCGGCATCGGCCCGGTCTATGCGAAGAAAATGGTTTTGGCTTTCGGCGACAAGGTCTTCGACCTCATCGAGGCCGAGCCGGAACGGCTTCGCGAGGTCACAGGCATTGGCGTCTTTCGTGCCAAGCGCATTACCGATGCCTGGGCCGAGCAGAAGGTCATCCGGGAGATCATGGTCTTCCTGCACAGCAACGGCGTTGGTACGGCGCGGGCGGTCCGCATCTACAAGACCTACGGTTCGGACGCTGTTCAGGTGATGAGCGAGAACCCATACCGATTGGCCCGCGATATCCGCGGCATCGGGTTCAAGACCGCCGATGCCATCGCCATGAGGCTTGGTATTGAGAAGACGGCCATGATCCGAGTCCGCGCCGGTATCTCCTACGCTCTGACAGAAGCCATGGACGACGGCCACTGTGGCCTGCCAACGGCCGAGCTCGTTCCGCTTGCTGTCGAGTTGCTGGAGATATCACGGGAACTGGTCCAGACCGCGCTGGATCTGGAACTGTCCGAGGGCACGGTGATAGCCGCGACGGTCGGGGAGACAACATGCGTATTCCTGAGCGGTCTGTATAGAGCCGAACAGGTTATTGCCGAGCGACTGACAACCTTGGCCAACGGCAAGCTGCCTTGGCAGTTCATTGATGCCGACAAGGCGCTGCCTTGGGTGGAACAAAAAACCGGCCTGTCGTTGGCAGAAACCCAAGTCGCCGCCATTCGTCTGGCGCTGATGTCCAAGGTCCTCGTCATTACCGGCGGACCCGGTGTTGGCAAGACTACCATCGTAAATTCCATCCTTCGGATCTTGAGCGCAAAGGGGGTCAATCTTCTTTTGTGCGCTCCGACCGGGCGTGCCGCCAAGAGAATGACCGAGGCGACCGGGTTCGAGGCCAAGACGATTCACCGGCTGCTTGAGGTTGATCCGAAGACTGGTGGGTTCAAGCGCAACGCAGACAACCCGCTCGAATGCGATCTGCTGGTGATCGACGAGACCTCGATGGTCGATGTCATGCTCATGCAGGCAGTGATGAGGGCGGTGCCCGACAATGCCGCGCTGCTGATCGTCGGTGACATTGATCAACTACCTTCCGTCGGCCCCGGTCAGGTATTGGCGGACATTATCTCGTCGGGCGCAGTCGTAGTCGTACGTCTCACCGAAGTGTTCAGACAGGCGGCCCAAAGCCGGATCATTACCAGCGCGCACAGGATCAACCAGGGCTCGATGCCCGACCTCACGAAGCCCGACGTGGACAGCGACTTTTACTTTGTGCAGGCGGACGACCCGGAAACTGCGGTGCAACGGATCATCGATCTGGTGCAAACACGAATCCCTCGTCGCTTTGGTCTTGATCCTATCCGCGAAATCCAGGTCCTGTGCCCCATGAACCGTGGTGGGGTAGGCGCCAGGTCGCTGAACATCGAACTGCAAAGGGCATTGAACCCTGCAGGAGATCGAAAAAAGGTTGAACGCTTTGGCTGGACATTCGCGTCCGGGGACAAAGTGATGCAGATCGAAAATGACTACGACAAGGAGGTCTACAATGGCGACATCGGGTACATCGACGATGTCGATCCCGATACAAGCGAACTGAGCGCACGCTTTGATGGTCGCGCTGTCGTTTACGGCTTTGGCGAACTCGACACGTTGGTGCCCGCCTATGCCGCGACGATCCACAAAAGCCAGGGCTCAGAATACCCGGCCGTCGTCATCCCCATTCTAACCCAGCACTACACGATGCTGCAGCGGAACCTGCTCTATACCGGTGTCACTCGGGGAAAACGACTGGTGGTGCTCGTCGGTCAGAAAAAGGCTGTTGCCATCGCGGTCAAGAATGTCTCCGGCCGGCGCCGTTGGTCAAAGCTGAACGAATGGCTTGGAAAGGCACGACAGAGAGATTGTCAACAAAACGCCAATTGGTTCAACGGGCCCGGGTGCGTCACACTCGAAGTTATTCGGTTCGGGTCATAGCTCAATCCCGATCGCGGGGGGAACCGGGGAACTGGTGGAACCAAGAGGATGGAAAAGGCGGCGCAGCGGAATGCGCCAATGTCGACGCGAATTGAGTGTTATGGGACGGTACCTTGGTTCCACCAGTTCCACCGGTTCCACCAGTTCCGCCCCAGCCACAAGACAACTTACCTGGACTAATCAAATTCGACTTGTTCGTTGGACCGGTGTGACTGTTCGTTCATCTGCGTTTACTTTGTTTTCTGATTGGGTATTTATTGTTAGTTGACACATTGGAGTTGACCCGGTTTCGTGGACACCTTTGAAGTCATTATCTGGAGTGTCCCATGCCCCGTTTTCGAAGCGCCTACCCGCCGGAGTTCCGGCGTCAATTGGTGGAGTTGGTCCGATCCGGACGAAC
>Ga0209906_100365_pt1 | contig 23549 bp, 22 predicted proteins | sample FECB24metaG_FD_188303 | JGI IMG/M metagenome (GOLD analysis project Ga0209906, IMG submission 188303) | Cyanobacterial communities from the Joint Genome Institute, California, USA from Joint Genome Institute, California, USA - FECB-24 metaG... ... | reverse complement strand
TGAGGGGAAGCAAGCTACGCGTTGCGTCTCCTCTCTTGAGAAGGGCTGTAGGGCGAACACAGTCGCTTGGTTGTCGGGAAACCCTACCAAGAGCGCTGATTCACCGCAACGCACTGCCTCGGCTATATAAACCAAGCCTACCTTTGCAGGCTAGATTTCATTAGGCTGCTTTGCAGCCTTTATTCCTATAGCCGCGACTTCAGTCGTCGGGTATTTCTTCCAAAGTGGGATTCATCCGAAAATGGCAGACAGACAATGGCTCTCTCTCTAATAACCCAATACATCTCAGGAAATTTAATGTAGAGACGTTGCATTGCAACGTCTCTCTACAGAGGTTATCGGTCACGCAAATTCTTTTATCCCAAGCGTATTGCCTAATAACCTCTATTCCCCACAAAACTAAGGGCTATAGATTGTTTTGCCAAAAAATCGCTCTGCAATAACAATACCTTCGCCATTTTTTTGTAGGTTGGGGAGCCAGTGCGTTGCGGTGAATCAGCGCTCTTGGTAGGGTTTCCCTCCGCAGGCGACTGTGAACCCGAAGGGAGGTTCCGGCAGTTGTAGCACCTGGCCTTTGAGCGAAGCAAAACCCAACGTATTTGTTGGGTTTCGTGCCTCAACCCAACCTACGAATCGAGGCATTTTTCGATTTGGCGAAGGTATTGCAATAAGTATGTATCGATTTCAGGTGTTGTTGGAAAGACTAAGGTTGTGACTGTAGCGTCTTTGAAAAATAATTGCTGCCAAATTAGTCAGCAAACAGGTGATTGCTAACCATAGCAAAATATAAGTGGGAGGCATCACCACGCCAATCATGAACCAGGTATAAACGTGCAATATCATCACCGAAGCGAAAATGCAAGCAATTCCAGCAGATTGCCACACTTGATGTGATGGACGACGTAGTAACGTCAAGCTGATTGTTAATAATGTGACAAGTAAGTTAGCAGGCACAAGAAATGCACAAATACTTACACAGTTAGCGCGAGAGAATTCAGTTAAGGTGTTGAAATCGAGCATCAATTTTGTTGGGATAATGTTAGCAGCTTAGTAATTTAATTTAACTTATTTACAAATAATGAAACTAACCTTAGCATAAAAGTGAGTACTCACATTGCATATGTAACATAATTTAAAGCAGAATTTATGTTTAGTAATTACGAATTATGAATTACGAATTACGAATTACTTAGTTTTGTATAGTTCCCGGTGGGAGTTTAGCAAAGGCATCGTCATTTGGTGCAAAGACAGTAAATGGGCCAGGACTTTTTAATGTTTCTACTAAACCAGCAGCTTGTACAGCTGCCACCAGTGTCTTGAAAGAACCAGCAGTAACTGCAATATCAACAATATCAGCCATATATCTTACCTAAATCTCTGCAAAATATTTTAAAGGATAGTAAACCTATTTTAATTTTTATTAAACAAAATCATTAAGTCCGCCTAGGTAGATAAGGGGAGTGGGAGAGTGGAGGAGCAGACGGAGAAATAACTAATGGCTCCTAACTCCTGCCTTTCGTCTCCTAACGCAAAGACTCAAAAATCACTGTTATTGTTATTAAACACAACAGAATAATTCCCAGTGGAAGCATAACCTGTTGTAAAAGATACACTAGTATTGGGAGTATGTGGAAAATACGTAAACCACTTGATAGAGCGTAAGCGATCGCAAAGCCAAACAGCAACAACAAGAAATATTTTAGGGACTTAGAAGCCAAGCGGAATAAAAGCGTATCTTGATTGGTGGTCATAATTTTACTCACAAAAGTAGGTGAATTGTTAGTAGTGAATATCTTTTTACAGGTAGCCAATCACCTTGCTAGGTGAATAGTAAATAGACTTTTGCTGCTTTTGTTGAGTATTTTGCTTTTCATCATTTGCTAATAGCTGGAATGAGATAAACAAGATAAACAACAACAGCAAGAATGAGCCTAAACCAGAAGGATACTTATCTATTTCTCGCTCAACACCACATTTAAGGCAGACATATCTATTGGGATTACCTGTATCTTGGGCAAAGGGGCAATAACTCGGATTGCAATCATGATGACAATTTTTGTCTAACATTATTGAACCTCCTGTAGGGTGAAAACTTACATAATGGTTGTAAACACGCCTCTACAAAATCTAGTTAGTTAATACCTACTGCCTGTTTAGTAGACACCACTTTCATGAGTCATTAATTTGGAAAGGTAACAAGTAATATCCGTGATTTACTAAGCTTGCAGTAGTAGCGCTGGTAAAATCTCTCCTCAACCACATTTTCTTGGCGCTTAACTTAACTTCGCCTGTATTAATTACAAGAGTAATACAATCTACAATGGTTTGCAGTCGGATAAAGTAAATTCTATACTCGGTAGGAAAAAGTAGTTTGTAGTATGGTCAGTAGGAATAAGTACTAAAGATATAGTTATAATGAAGTAAAAATGATACATTAAGTCAGCAAATGGGTGCAGAAGAGTCCTTAGAGTTTGTAGACAGCTTAGTTTTTCTCAAGACGGGAGAACACTTAGATAGAACTCAAAGGATTGTCTTGAGTCATTTGTGGGAGGATGAGAAGCGGACTTACCAGGATATTGCCAACAATTGTGGTTATACAGAAGCGCATTTAAAAGCAGTTGGTGCAGGACTTTGGCATCTACTGTCAGATGTGTTAGGAGAGAAAGTCTCAAAATCAACCTTCCAAGGCGTGGTTCAGGGATTTTGGACAACCCAGCAGGGGCAAAAAATCTCCCCTATTCCAAATTCAGTAAGCAATAACGCCAAACCGCAAGATATAGATTCTAGCTTTGTGGGACGCGATCGCGAAATAGCCGATGTCCACACCCTCGTCAGTCGAGGAGCAAAAGTTATTCTCATCCAAGGTGAAGGCGGTGTTGGCAAAACAACTTTAGCACGTAAATATTTTAAAACTCAAAAGTTTGATTTTGTTCTGGAACTGTGGATGGCGACAGAAATTCAAAATCTCACTCCGGTGGAGAGTGTGGTTGAGGAATGGCTGCGACGAGACTTTAACGAAGAACCAGGGCGCGATTTTGGCATCAACTTGGAGCGACTGCGGCGGAAGTTGCGAGAGCATACTCCCAAAATTGGGGTATTTATCGACAACCTAGAAACTGCTCTTGATAAAAATGGCAAGTTTCTAGAATGTCGTCGCCCTTATGTTGAGCTATTGAGAGTATTAGCAGACCCAGATTTGCGTTCAGTGACTTTGGTAACAAGTCGTGAACGTCTGCGTGAGTCTAGTATAGAGGTTCATCTTTACCCCCTAGAAGGTTTAAATGATCAGGCGTGGCGGCAATTTTTCAGCCGCCGTCCAATAAACTGTAATTCTACTATTCTCAGTGAAATGTGCAGAGCTTATGGAGGGAACGCCAAAGCAATGCAAATTCTCCGAGGAGCAATATTGACAGATTTTCATGGTGATATAGATGCTTATTGGCAAGAAAGCTCTACAGATTTATTAATAGAAAGAGAGTTAAAAGATTTAGTTGCTAGTCAATTTGTCCGTCTCCAAGAAATTGATTTAGAAGCGTATCGCCTTCTCTATCGTTTAGGATGCTATCGTTATCAAGATATTCCTTCCATACCTATTGAGGGAGTTTTATGCTTGCTTTGGGATGTACCCGAACAACAGCAAAGACGTGTAATTAAAGCCTTACAAGATTTATCTTTAATAGAAGCTAAAAAAGGACAATATTGGCTGCATCCTGTAATTCGTGATGAAGCGATCGCTAGGTTAAGGTTAGTAGGTGAAGAATGGGAAATAGTGAACCGCAAAGCGGCAGAATTCTGGACACAGCGAGTTGAAATAGTCAAAAATATTACCGATGCTTTGACAGCTTTAGAAGCTTATTATCACTATGTAGAAATTAGTGATTTTGAGCAAGCTGGTGATGTGATTTTACAAGGACGAGGTAAACAGTGGGGTACAGGGTTGCCTTTGGGTTGCTCATTTTACCAACTGGGATTACTCCAGAAAAATTTTACAGTAACTAGGTGGATAATTGATAGTATAAAATCGCCCGAAAGGTTGATTAAACTTTACAACATCCTGGGGTATACATATCGAATCATCGGGTGTATTAAAGAAGCTATAGAATGCTACGAGAAATCAGAAGAGATATTAGATAATTTAGATATAGAGCCAACAAAAATCTCTATTTTATTCAATACAGGGCTTTGCAAGCTTGATATATGGGAAATAGAAGCAGCAGAAGATTGTTTCAATGCTGTTTGTAATCTAGCACAACAAAATACTAATCTTGATGATTACATAGCATATACTCAATGCTGTTTAGCTTTAATAAAATCATACTCTGATAGCAAAGAAAATGCTTTTTACATTGCTGAAGAGGCCTTTTCTGCAATGTCATCATCGACTAGAGTAACTTTATGGGGAATAGGGCATAGTTTAATAACTCTCTGCTTAACTTATAAAAATTTAGGCAATATAAAAAAATCGTTTGAGTTGTGCCAAAGAGCTATATTTCACTCTGAACATAACAACTTTACCCAAATTAAGGCTAAAGCTATAAGTTGCCTAGCTGAGTTACACCGGGAACAGGGAGAGTTCGCCAAAGCACTTTTTCATCATTCAGAAGCAATAGAAATTCTGGATAAGATAGGTGCTAAATCTGATTTAGCTGAGGCTTATTTTCAACTGGCATTGACTTACCAAAGAATGGGAGAAATTAATAAAAGTAGGGAAAATTTTGTTCAGGCGATCGCTCTCTTTAACGAAATGCAAGCACCTAGGCAAGTTGAGAGAGTAGAAATAGCAATGGGATGTTTTGAGAAATAAGCAGTCATAATATTAGTAAGTGCCATCCAGGAGAATAGATAGTTATGGTAACCCCTACAATTATTGCCAATGTCTCACCAGATTTTTCTCTAGAAAACTGGATACAAAATCCCCCTGATCATACAGAATGGGTAGATGGGCAACTGGTGGAGAAAAATGGAGTGACACTCAAGCACAGTCGGATTCAAGCTAATTTAGCCTACTACTGGAGAAATTACAAAGATTCCAGTGGACAGGGGGGACAAGTCTATACAGAAGTACCTTGTCGCACTAACAAACAGGGACGTATTCCTGATGTTGCTTATCTTACACCAGAATTAATTACTCAGTTTGGCGAACCCGCTGTGTTACCCCAAAGTTTCCCACTAATTGCTGAGATTGTTTCCCCTACGGATATTGCTGAAGAGATAATTGCTAAATCTCAAGAATATTTGCAGTCTCAAGGTGAAGAAGTATGGTTGGTGTTTCCAGAAAATAGTTGGATTATTGTGATTACCCAAAATCAGCGGCTTGTATTTATTTCTGGTGAGATTGTTAGTACTCAAGCTGTATTGAAAGGTTTCAATGTTGCAGTCGATGAATTGTTGGCTTTATAACAAGATTCCCGATTTCTTAGAGAAGTCGGGAATCTGAGTTGTGAGATTATAAACGAAGCGATAAACTCCGAGATTAACGTAAACCTAAAATTTCAGAAAGCGCCGCGACAATATCAAGATAAAAATTGCCTTTCACCGCTCGAAACAACTCAAATTTAGAGTCAGGGGCACCGAAAAACGGTCTAAGAAACCATCCTAATTGCACACCAACAAATGCATAAAGCAATAACCAAGATCTTAAAATAGTGGTGCGGGTTTTTTTGCCTACTTCATCTTGTTGAGAAAGTAGTTGCATTCCTTCATAAAGGAATTTAACACCGAAAATACCTGTGATGCCAAAAATCAATACATTCAATAGTTTAAAAAATTGATAAGAATCCGGAGTAGTGATCAGGAAAAATAGTGTTACAGGTGCCAAGCTGAATAAAAGCACACTAATCACTGATACAGATGTGAGTAACACAACGAAATGTTGTTGAATGCTGCTACGAGAACCGAACAAAACATTAAAAAAGAACAAAGTCGGAAAACAAATCATCAGTGTCAATAAATAAAATGCTGGAAGTTTGATAGCCCCAGATATTGCCTGTGCCCAACTGTGAGATGCACCGATAATCGCACCATAGATGGCAAAAAAAATGGAACTAGAAACAAACAGAGAACTGATTTTATTTTGTAATCTTACTTCTTGACGAATTTCTTCTAAGAAACCCTGGCGATCGCGTAGTAAATTCACTAACACACCAAATTGTTGAATTTTGCGAGATTTCTTATCCAGCATGAGATTTTTATATTTTATCTAATGACTAATTAACGAAATCCTAAAAGATATTTAATAGCTTGAATCACACTCAAATAGAAATTGCCTTCTCTTTCCCGAAACAGTTGAAAGACAGAATCAGGCGTACCAAAAAAAGGTCTGAGAGTCCATCCTAGCTGACTACCAACAAAAGCATAAAGGAATAGCCAAAATTGCAAAATTTTCTGGCGTGTTTTGCTACCTTCATTTTCTTGTTCTAAAACCAAAGTCGTGGCGTGATATAAAGACGAAATACCAATAAATCCAGTTATTGCAAAGATAAATACATTTAACAAGATTAGAAATTGGTAATTGTTAGTGGTAATCAAGAAAAACAGTGTGATTGGTGCAAAGCTAAATAAAAGCACGCTAGTGATTGAAACCGCAGTCAGTACCAATGCTAAATGCTGGCCAAAAGTCCGCTTTGAACCAAAAATAATATTAGCAAAGAACAAAGTCGGTATACAAATCAGGAGTGTGATTAAATAGAGGGCTGGGAGTTTAATGGCAGAAGACAAAGCTTGCATCCAGCTATGAAATGCACCAATGATTCCGCCATAAATAGCTAGAAATAAGGAACTGCAAACCAGCAAAGAAATAATTTTATTTGGTAATCTCGTACCTTGACGAACTTGCTCTAAAAATTCATTGCGATCGCGCAGTAAGCCAATCAGCACTGCAAAGTATTTGATTCCCAATGATTTCCGTTCAATCATATTATCCTCACACACATATTATTCAAGCTCCATCTGAGTAATCACCACCAGAACCATACTTCCAAGCATCAACTAAGCGATGCCAATAATATTGTTGTTCGTTGGGTTGATTCTTAATCCATGTTTCTAACATTGGACTCAGCCAAAACAAGGCAGTATAAACACCCAAATTCCCGTAATGCACCAGCCAATCCAGCAAACTTCCCAAACCTACTTGCGGAATTATTTTGGCAACTAATCCCGGATGAGATAAACCAGTTTTTAACAATGTTTGCGTTAGTGCCGAAAACTGCACTATATCTTGCAAAAATGGTTTTAGCACTGGCGTACCCAGCTGTTGCATTTCCTGAAATACACCAGAAAGCAGTTGATTAATTTGCTCTGGGGCAATATTTTGATTCACACCAACACTCATCGCTCTTTGAAACAACCAAGTCACAGTCAGACTTGGTTGATAAGGTTGCAATAGTGCTAATGACTTTGCAGATAATTGATTAGTTTCCAGTGCTTCGTAAATACCAAATGTTAAACGCTTTAGGTGACGCACCATCGCCCCAAAACCACCAAAACTCAATGGAGATTGACTACCGCTGCTATCTCCAACTGGTAGAATGCGACTCCAAGGGGTTTTTAGGGGACTTTGGCGATAAGTGGGAAAAAAGCCAAATAGCGCCCGTTGAAATTTCAGCTGACTCAATTCCACTCCCTGATATTCTGGTAAGAGACGCAGATATTCCTCAAACAGTGCTTCTAAACTCAAGCGTTGGGGATGTGCATCCATGTAGGTGAATAAGTAAGTGGTTCTGCCATCCCTGGCTGGGAACGCTTCCCAAAAGTACTGGCATTGATTTTGCAAAGATGTAAACGATAACAACAAGTCGCCTGAATGATTTTCTGGAAAACCTTGGGCACAACTTCCCACCACTAAGCAAAGTGCATCTGGTTTTTTTCCTTGGCGTGCTTGTTGGGTGATGGGAGAAAGATGTCCCATTGCATCGATTAACAACTTAGTTGTGAATTGGTTATTTACCATCACCCCATCAGGATGAACTACCGCTTCTGTAAAAGGTGTGTTTTCTAACAACTTTCCACCAGCAGCTAAAAATTTGGTTTTTAGTGTAGCTAGCAAATAAACTGGATCGACGCCAATATTTAGGACATCTTCTACCCAAACTTCTGTACCACCATGAAAACTGACTCGCGCTGGGTTATATTTAGTGGCGATCGCTTGCTCTAATTCCGCATCTGTCAATAGGTTTAATTCCAAAAAGACATTTAATTCATCTCGCGAGATATTCCATTCTTGTTCTCTTCCACGCAGAATACCCCTTTCCATCAACGCCACCCGCAGTCCCTTCACTGCTAAGGCGCAACCAATTAAAATTCCTAATGTACCACCGCAAATAATTACATCCCAGTCAAAATTACCTAAAGGTTGCTGACTTTCTTTAACTAATGTTGGTACTGGGGCGGTGTTTTCTCTGAGTGATGTTAAGATGCGATCGCTTTGACGCAATCCTCTTAAAACATCCCCCGGTAATTGGGAGAGAATCTCTTCAGTTAGCGACATATAAGTTAATTACAGTAAAGTTACTCATCTTGATCGTATCTTTGCTGGATTTGGTGTCTTGATTTCTCAGATAGAATTTGACTGTCATCACATATAAGCTATACTTACGTACTCTTTGTTTTAAACTTATTTCTACTTATGTTTTAAGTGATTCTTTGAGTAATATGGCGGAAACAGATGTCAGGTAAGCTTTTCAGCTTGTTTACTATATTTAAATATTTAACTTTCTCTTAACCAATATTTAATTAATATTTTATCTAAATATTTTATTTATTTAATTTAAGCGTAGAAATATGCCTACTTAACAAACAAAACCACAAAATCTCTGGTAAAGCATCTATTACTACTACACAGGTTTTAAGCAACGTTAGAGACAACTAAAAAGCTGTAGAGTATTACCATGAAAATTGCTTTTATTGTTGGAGGTTTCCCGGTCTTATCTGAGACTTTTGTTCTAAATCAAATTATAGGTTTGATTTCCCGTGGACACGAAGTTGACATTTACGGTAACCAACCAGACAATACTTTCAAAGTTCATCCAGATGTAGAAAAACATCATCTGTTGTCCCACACGTACTATCCGCCTAAATTTCCCAAAAATTACTTTTGGCGCTACTTAAAAGGTCTGAAATTAGTACTCAAAAATTTTCCTAAAGCTCCTTTAATATTGCTGCGATCGCTCAACATTTTCAAGTATGGCAACTATGCAAGTTCTCTGCGGTTGCTGTACTCAGTAATCCGGCTATTAGAAGCTAAACCATACGATATCATCCACTGCCAGTTTGGAACATTTGCACAGCAAGGGATGATTTTACGTGATATTGGTGCCATCAAAGGAAAGTTAATTACTTCGTTTCGGGGCTACGATATTAGCCAGGTTGTGCAGCAGCGTGGAGAACAGGTTTATAAGTCACTATTTGCTAAAGGAGATTTTTTCTTAGCGAATTGTGAATATTTCCAGAAAAGAGCCATCGAACTAGGTTGTGATCAAAGAAAAATTGTCGTACATGGTTCGGGAATAGATAGCAGTCGGTTTCCATTTAAAGTCAGGCATCCTCATCCCGATGGCAAGATTCGCATTGCCACAACTGGCCGTCTCATCGAAAAAAAGGGTATAGAATATAGCATTCGAGCCGTTGCCAAAGTGTCCATGATTTACCACAACATCGAGTACAAAATTATTGGTGATGGACACTTAAAAGAACATTTGCAACAGCTAATTGAGGAACTGAATATCGCAGAGAAAGTGCAGCTTTTAGGCTGGAAAAATCAGCCAGAAATTATCGAGATTCTCGACAAATCTGATATTTTTATGGCTCCTAGCGTCACGGCTATCAATGGTGATCAAGACGCCCCTGTCAATACTTTAAAAGAAGCAATGTTGATGACTTTGCCAGTCATAGCTACCCGCCACGGAGGTATCCCTGAACTTGTGCAAGATGGTGTTTCTGGTTTTCTAGTTCCAGAGCGAGATGCTGATGCCATAGCTAAGAAATTAACTGTTCTCATAGAACATCCAGAAATTTGGCCGCAGATGGGTCAAGCAGGTCGTACCTATGTAGAATCAAACTATGATATCAATAAGCTAAATGATGAGCTAGTACAAATTTATCGACAAGTATTGATGAATGATTTACATTCTCCAGAACTGGTGCTAGTAACTTCAACATGAGGTATGAAGTTAATCAGGCATTTCTCTAGAGATTGAAATAACAATGCAATACCAACAACAGGCGCTTATGACAAAGCTAGAAATTTAAAATTTTCATCCTGTTTTTGGTCTTTCCCAAATACATCAATTGAAATTACGCAAGGATATTGATTTAGATATGAACTCGTCAGCGATCGCAACTCCAGAAGTTACAATTATTGTTTCCCCACGGGAGCGTTTCAGCCACACCCGTGAATCCTTAGAAAGCATTTACGAGCATACTGAATATCCATTTCAGTTAATTTACGTAGATGGAGGTTCTCCTCGTCACATCAGAGATTATTTGGCAGAGCAAGCAAATCAAAAACAATTTCAACTAATTCGGACTGATTATTATCTCTCACCAAACCGCGCTAGAAACATGGGTTTGCAGGGAGTTACGAGCAAGTATGTCGTTTTTATTGATAACGATGTAGTAGTTACCCCCAGTTGGCTCAAGCCTTTGGTGCAGTGTGCAGAAGAAACAGGCGCAACCATAGTTAGCCCCCTCATCTGTCAAGGTAAATCTCTACACGAAGAAGTGCATTGTGCTGGTGGAGAATCTGGAGTGAAGGTGGAAACTAAAGACGAAACAACAAGACGCCGGATAATTGAAAAGATTTATAAACAAGGTCGACGGGTAGCAGATATCCGACCCCAACTACAACGGCAAAAAACCGGGCTAGCGGAATTCCATTGCATGATGGTACGCACAGAGATATTTCAGCAAATTGGTCTGCTTGATGAAGCACTGCTAAACACTAAAGAACATGTTGATTTGTGCATCCTGGTAGCTGAAGCTGGTGGTACAGTCTACCTTGAACCCGAATCTCTGATGACTTATATCACAGGACACCCACTGGAGTTGACAGATATAAATTACTACATGCTGCGTTGGAGTGACGCTTGGGAACTAGCAAGTCTTAAACGCTTGCGCGACAAATGGAATCTCACCGAAGATGAATACTTCAAAAATAAGTACAAACGGTTGGGATGGCGGCGAAATATGGCAATTATCAATCCCTTTGCTAGCAAACTCCCCATTGGTAAATTTGGTTCGCGGGCGGCTGGTAAAATTCTGACTTTTATGGACAAAGCGCTCAACCGTTATATTACCACCCGCTATACTCAAACACATTTACCAGATATGCAAAATCAAGCTTCAACACAACGCATCTAGAGAAATCTGCAATCGCAGCATCATCTTGATAGATGCGGTATAAAGAATTGATATTTGCAATCTGTTTGGCAAAGGGTGAAAAATTTTGAAGCAACATCAGAGCCTTAATTCTCGGATGCCTGAGGTAGTTTATACACCTGACAGCAAGCTGAGACATCCGATAGAATTGTTCCAACAAATGTGGCGAGACTTACTAGCTTCTCGCGAACTGGCTTGGCGACTGATGGTGCGAGATATTAGCGCTCAATACCGTCAATCATTTTTAGGAATAATCTGGGCTTTTTTACCGCCCATTGTCATGGCAGTTGGATTTACCCTTGCTAAGAATGCCAACGTTATTAGTTTTGGGAGCACAGATTTACCTTATCCAGCTTATGTCATGTTCAGCACCGCATTGTGGCAGACATTTGTTGAAGCGATGAATGGGCCTGTGCAAGCAGTGTCCGCAGCAAAACCTATGTTAGCCAGAGTGAATTTTCCTCGAGAAGCACTGATTTTGTCGAAGGTAGGCGAAGTATTTTTTAACTTTGGCATTAAACTGATTTTAATAACGGCATTGTTTATCTGGTTTCGCATTCCCATAACTTGGACAGTAATTTTAACTCCAGTGCCATTAATTCATTTAGTTTTGCTAGGAACTTTCATCGGCGTTTTATTAGCTCCATTAGGGGTGCTGTATCAAGATGTATCCAAAGGGCTAACTCTGATTACAGGCTTTTGGTTATTCCTAACTCCAGTAGTTTTTCCAGTTCCCAAAGAGGGAGCCTTTGGATTTTTAGTACAGCTTAATCCCGTCACTCCTCTGTTGGTAACAGCCAGAGAATTAGCAACAACAGGAGTAGTATCAGACCCTTATCGTTTTTGGGTGGTAAGTGCAATTATTTTAGTTGGATTAATCCTAACTTGGATTGCATTTCGTCTGGCTATGCCTTTTGTGGTTGAGAGAGTTAGTTCTTAATGATGATTAAGTTAATAGATAAAAAGATTTCTGTTCAGCCGGAAGATACTGAAGTACTTGTTTCAGTTGATAACGTTTCTAAAAAATTCTGTAGAGACTTAAAGCAGTCTTTACTATATGGTGTCCAAGACATTGCTACAGAGTTAATAGGTGGAAATAGAAAAAGTGATACTTTGCGCTCAAAAGAGTTTTGGGCACTTAAAGATATCAACTTTCAACTGCGGCGGGGAGAAGCGCTAGGGTTAATAGGGTCAAATGGTGCTGGAAAAAGTACCTTGCTACGCATCATTAGTGGTTTGATTAAACCTGATACTGGCTGTGTGAAGGTTAGGGGAAGGCTAGCTCCATTAATTGCACTAGGAGCAGGGTTTAATCCTATCTTGACAGGGCGAGAAAATATTTATGCAAATATGTCAATTCTCGGTCTATCAATTAAAGAAATAGAAGAGAGATTTCAAGATGTGATAGATTTTTCTGGAATTGAGGATGCAATTGATGCGCCAGTACAAACTTATAGTTCTGGTATGGCAGCTAGACTGGGATTTGCTTGTGCAGTCCACATACAACCAGATATTTTGTTAATTGATGAAGTGCTGGCTGTCGGGGATATAAGTTTTAGAATGAAATGTTATCATAAGCTGGCAAAACTCCGGGAAGCTGGTACAGCTTTTATCCTAGTTGCTCATAATCCTCATGTCATATTAAATGTATGTGAATCTTCTGTTTATCTTGCCAAAGGTAAATTGATTAAATCTGGTGAAACAGAAGCAGTTGTTCGCCAATATGAAGAAGATTTATCTTTGGGTGGCACAGAGACACCTCTAGGCGCGATGTTATTGCCAGAAAAACATCAAAGTAAAAGTTTGGGTGTAGATATAGTCTCTCTTTGCTTTAAGGATGAACAAGGAAATATACTTGCTGCTCCCTTTTGTGGTGAACCAGCTTATTTATGTGTAGAGTGCAAAGCACACCAAAAAATTGAATCTGCAAATTTAGGTATATCAATTTCAGCTTTATCTGGACAAAATGAGCGGGTTTTGTATATAACCTCTGCCAGTGACAGTGAACCTCTAAAAATACTTCCTGGAAAAGTTGAAATCCAGATGCAGATGCCTTACTGTTGCTTAGTACCTGGTTTATACAACTCCAAAATATACCTTAAAGAAGGCGTATGTTCATTTGATATAGTGGAATCTTTTAGGTTTGCTGTTAAAGCCGGCAAGGTTAGCAGTCAATGTTTGTTTTATCAACCCCGAACATGGAAAGTTATTAATAAAGAAGAATGAGGACACTGGGGTAGATGTTGTTGATGGTGGAGACATCAGCATCATTTGCCTGTCAAATCCTAATCCAGTGTCTAATAGACTAGAAATTCATCTAGCAGTAAACTTTGACTGCTACTTTGTTATTGATTACTGTAAGCGATCGCCTGCCCTAATTCCTCTGCAATTACTAACCTAAACCAAATAACTTAGCTGATCGCAGGCAATAATTTATTAGTCGCTTCAACTAATGTGGCAACAGCCGGTAAACCAGAAAATATCCCTTTCAACATGGTGATTGCATTTTTTGCAGTCTTCTGCTTAGTCGATTCTTGGGGACTTTTACCTGCTTCTGCTATGGCTTTTACCTGTATCAATGCATCAGCTTTGTCTGTTTCTGGCAAATCTGCCGACTGTGAAATTGCTTCTTGCAACTGCGTCAACAATTCTTTAATTACTGACGTTACTGCTACCTTGAATATTGATGCCGCTGATATCAGACATGATGGTATCTCCTTGTGTATTAAATTTAGGCTGCTGGAGTGCAGTTTGTATCGTAGTTACTAACTGAATAATATAATTGTCTTTTTCTACAAGCAATAATTGCTGACTCTGCGATAAAGTTTTGAGTTGATTATAATCATCAAAATATTCTGCACTCAGTTGAGATTTATCGCTACCTACGGCGGTTTTGGCTCTGAGCAAGAATTTATCTTCGCCGCGTTTCTCCATTGCCACGATTTCTAACTCGGCTTCTGGATGGTTTTCGGCGAGGTTTTTGAAAGCTATGGCCACAGCGCGGGGGTCAACACCTTGATTATGGTAAAGGTCGAGGGTATCAAAAATTGGCTTGATAAAGTCGGCAAAATCCCCGTCTGCAAATACTTCTTGTTTATTATCGGGTTTACGAAGGGGGTCGGGGTCTTGTTTGGTGGGTAAGTGCATGAAGACATATTCACACCTCACCCCATGCAATTTAGTTGTATTTGTAATCCCCCAATCTTCAATGTACGCGCCTGTGAGGGTTGCACCTGTTAAATCAGTTGCGTCTAGTTGTGTTTGCTTGAGTTTTGCTCTTGACAAATTGGCATCTTGCAAGTTGGCTTCACTGAGATCAGCGCCGATAAAACTAGCATCTGCTAGGTTAGCTTTTTGTAAGTTGATACCCCGCAGGCTCTGACGATCAAATTTTGTATCCTGTCCCTGTCCTGTAACTAGCAGTTGACGTACTTGTGAGTTTTGAAGGTAAGTTAAACCAGAACGAACACGGTCAAGCATTTTGGCTTCATGCCAACAGCTACAGATAAGGATAGTGTTTCTCAAATCTGTACTTTTGAGCGTGGTTTGGGAGAAATCAGCATTGGTTAAGTCAGCGCCACGAAAACTTGTACCTCCTGTTGCAGCAAAGGCGATCGCAATATTACGAATCAAGGAGTGCTTTTGATCTCCTTTCATGGCTCGCAAGCTGATGTAGATACTAAGCAACGTTCCGGCTCCGGCTACGGCTACGACGAAAGCTCCGGCTCCGGCAAAGGCTACAGCGAAGGCTACGGCGAAGGTTACGGCAAAGGCTACAGCGAATGCTACAGCGAAGGTTCCGGCTACGGCGAAGGCTCCGGCTACGGTGAAAGCGAAGGCAAAGGCTCCGGCTACGGCAAAGGCTCCGGCTACCGCTCCGGCTACGGCAAAGGCTGCGGCTCCGGTGAAGGCTCCTTTGGCGAAGGCGAAGGCAAAAGCGAAGGCAAAGGCGAAGGCTCCGAAACTAACTGTTATTCCTTGGTAAATTGTGATGAAGAAAAAGGCAATCAATACGATTAAAGCAACCCGGCCTGCAATCTGCATATCACTGAGTGAGCTAAATATCAGCGACACTAAGTAACCATTGAAAGCCCAGAGTAATCCTGACAGCCCCGAAAATAAGAACGAGACAAGAACTAAACCAATTACCCAGCGGCGTTGCAGTCCAGCTTTGGCATAGCTGAAGTTTACGCCTGTTAAATTAACGTTGGTGAAGTTTGCCCCTCGGATGTCGGCATAGCTAAAGTTTGCACCCGCAAGGTCTTGTCTACCTTTGAAGTTGCGTCCTTGGAGATTTTGACCAGACAAGTCTAAAGCCATGTTCAACTGTACAGAGGTGAGTAAATTTTACTACACGCTCACCCCTGTAAATTCAGGAATGGTTAGATATATTTGACTTTTGAACCTCAAAACATCTCGCGTCAACCTCAAAACATCTCGCGTCAACCTCAAAACATCTCGCGTCAACCTCAAAGCATCTCGCGTTAACCTCAAAACATCTCGCGTCAACCTCAAAACATCTCGCGTCAACCTCAAAACATCTCGCGTCAACCTCAAAACATCTCGCGTCAACCTCAAAGCATCTCGCGTCAACCTCAAAGATTCATTCATAAGTATTAGAGACTGATTTTTGAACTTTTTAGTTTGAAGTGCCTGTTAAAAGTACAAAATCATAAATATGTTCTTTTGGCGATCGCATTATATTATTGAGAGCGATCGCCTAGGGTTAGAAACCCCAGGCTCATAGCTGAAGTCGTCTTAAGAAGATGTTTGAAAAGCCTTCTTGTCGATATCAAAAATTTTCGATCTCCCTAAATCCACGCCAGTTCGCACAACGGGGGGAACCCCCACAAGCGACTGGCTCCCCTTAAAAAGGGGGACTTTGACTCCGGTTCCCCCCTTTTTAAGGGGGGTTAGGGGGGATCTGAAAGTGCCTAAAGTCACAGTGAAATACTTTTCAAACAACCTCTAAGACGACTGGTCATTTATTTGAGTCTACATTAGTAGACTTTTGCTATGAGCCGGAAAATGGATTTTCAGGCGGGAACGGGGGCTAATTAAGATTTGCCAGGTATGAGTTGGTAAGTGTGTGGTGTGTTTGTCAAGTATTAATGTAGAGATAGACACAGCACAATAAGCATTACAGGAAATACTAATGAACCGCTCAAAAATAGTTGCCGTTATTACAGGCGCGATTTCTGTTCTTTTAGCGATCGCCTACCTCATCCTAGTCCAACTGCTGGACTACCGGGACATGAAACCCGCCCCCATCAGCCAAGTTGATCAAATACCTGCGCTCGTTGCTTATACTTGCCAGGTTGACAAAATCCTCTAAGTATAAGTTACATTTAGCCAATTTGTAGAGACGCGATTCATTGCGTCTCTTGTCATTTATGTCAATTAATAAAAATCAATCGTAACTATTGAGTAAACCCTTATTTATTCATAGATGAGAAATAATAGTAATTATTGGGAAATCAAATACCCAATTATATAAGAATTAATTAGATTAAATATCGCTAATTTATTTAGCTAAGTTATTCCATTACGGCACAGATAAAGGTAAGCTATTTTTAATAAAATAAAAGAAAGATAAATTTGTCTTATCTGCGATAACTGGGTTTGACGGGATCAACGCTAGTTGATTGAAAAACCCCGAAGTTTTACTGCAAATCTAGAGGTGATTTGATGGCTCAGTTTCTGCTGGAGACTGTTTGGCTTGTTCCTTGCTATGCCTTAATAGGTGGGCTTTTAGCCGTACCTTGGTCACCGGGGATCATCCGTCACACCGGGCCAAGACCGGCGGGTTATGTAAACTTGGTAATGACATTTTTGGCGTTTGTGCATAGCGCGATCGCATTGCAAGCAACTTGGAATCAGCCGCCCCAAGAAGTATTTATTCCTTGGCTATCTACAGCTGGTTTAGACCTAACCATTGCTTTAGAAATTTCCTCTGTAAGTGTCGGCGCGTTAGTTGTCATTAGTGGCTTGAATTTACTAGCGCAGATATTTGCAATTGGCTACATGGAAATGGATTGGGGTTGGGGACGCTTCTATTCTTTGTTGGGATTATTTGAAGCGGGGCTATGTGCCCTAGTCTTGTGTAATAACTTGTTCTTTAGTTATGCGATATTGGAAGTCCTCACACTAGGAACATACTTATTAGTCGGTTTATGGTTTAGTCAGCCGTTAGTAGTCTCAGGTGCAAGAGATGCTTTTTTAACAAAGCGGGTGGGAGACTTATTCTTGCTGATGGGGGTGTTAGCATTATGGCCCCTTGCTGGAACTTGGAGTTATCCAGAATTAGCCCAATGGGCGGCTACTGCTAATGTCAACCAAACAACAATGACACTGGTAGGTTTAGCCTTAATTGCTGGGCCGATGGGTAAGTGTGCTCAGTTTCCCTTGCATCTGTGGTTAGATGAAGCGATGGAAGGCCCTGTTCCTAGTACGATTCTGCGGAATTCGGTGGTAGTTGCTAGTGGTGCATGGGTACTGATTAAACTGCAACCTGTGTTAACTCTGTCGCCCATAGTTTCCTCAGTCATAGTGGGGATTGGTGCGGTGACAGCGGTGGGTGCTTCTTTAATTGCGATCGCTCAAGTTGACCTCAAACGCTGTTTATCCTATTCTGTTAGCGCATACATGGGCTTAGTGTTCATTGCTGTGGGAGTACAGCAAGACGAAGCAGCACTATTATTAGTACTCACCCATGCTATATCAGCAGCCCTGTTGGTAATGAGTACTGGGGGAATTATTTGGAACAGCATCACCCAAGACGTAACCCAATTAGGCGGATTGTGGTCACGCCGTCCCATCTCAGGGCTAGCCTTTATCGTCGGGACTTTGGGCTTAATTGGTTTTCCACCCTTGGGGAGCTTTTGGGCGTTGATGAAATTAACAGATGCACTCTGGGGAACGCAACCTTGGTTAGTCGGAGTAGTGATAGCCGTCAACGCTTTGACAGCCTTTAGCTTAACTAGAGAATTTGGTCTACTTTTCGGTGGTAAACCTACACAGATGAGTGAGCGATCGCCTGAAGCTCACTGGCCAATGATTCTGCCAATGATGATTTTACTTGGCTTTACTTTACATCTTCCCTTGATATTACAAAGCTTATCACTCCTACCCGATTGGACAACTCTAAACAAAGATGTTGCACTACTTTTAATTTGGTCAACTATTTTCGGTTGCAGCATCAGTGGTGTGATTTATTTAGGCAATATTCCTAAACCGATTCGTCTACCTTGGAAAGGTTTACAAGATTTGTTTGCATACGATTTTTACACCCCAAAACTCTATCGAATGACCATTATTTTCGGCGTTGCCCAAATTTCCCAACTTGCCGATATGATTGACCGTTTTGTAGTTGATGGTATCGTTAATATGGTTGGTTTGTTTTCCCTTTTAGGTGGAGAAGGTCTGAAGTACAGTACTTCTGGACAAACCCAGTTTTATGCATTCACAGTTCTATTAGGGGTAAGCGTTTTAGGAATGTGGGTAACTTGGCCATTCTGGGGAGTGCAGTTTTTAGATTTGATGTTTTAAATCTCTAGATTCGATTGGTATTACAAGCTAAGAGTTTAATATTGTGAGGAGAATTCAATGACCAGCAAAAATCATCAAGCAAATGTTTCTAGAAGAAGTTTACTCCAGTTTGGTGCAGGTGCGATCGCTACAGGAGTCGTAACAGCAGGAGTTGGTTCCAACTTGGTTGCACCCGAGCCAGCCTCAGCAAAAGATGACGTAACCCCCGACAAGGCATTGCAAGAATTACTAGACGGGAATGACAGGTTTGTCAAAAGAAAACGTAAAAACCCCAACCAAGGCTATACACGTTTTTTGGAAGTTGCCAAAGTTCAAAAACCCTTTGCTTCTATTTTAGGTTGTGCAGATTCACGAGTACCTTCGGAAATAGTCTTCGACCAAGGACTGGGAGATTTATTTGTTTGCCGTATAGCTGGAAATATTGCCACAACACAGCAAATTGGTAGCTTAGAATTTGGCAGCTTAGTATTAGGTTCCAAAGTCATTATGGTAATGGGACATGAAAGATGTGGTGCGGTAGATGCAGCGATCAAAGGTGCTCAAGTACCAGGGCAAATTGGAAGTTTGCTTGCGGCAATTAAACCAAGTGTAGAAAGCTCAAAAGGACAATCAGGAGATAAGTTAGAAAACGCTTGTAAAGCCAATATCTTGGCGCAAGTTGAAAAATTGAAATCATCGCCAGTCTTATCTGAGTTAATTAAGACAGAAAAGCTGAAAATAATCGGTGGTTATTACGATTTGGATACTGGCAGAATCAGTGTGGTGAGTTAGCTTTTTTGTCATTAGTCATTAGTCTTTTGTAATTTGTACAAGGATTAATGACTATGACTTCTCCTATGAAAAGATTACGCGATCGCTCTATTCCAAATAAAAAATAAGTCTTTTATTTGGAATTTTCCAAAATGGTTTTAAATGCACTAATTGCTAACAGTTTTAAAATATAAAATTGCCATGTTAAGTGTTTTGATTTGGCTTCCAATTTTAGCCGCAGCTTTAATAGTATTATTACCTGGAAGTTTCTCCGCCAATCGGATTCGTTTAGGAGCATTATTCTTTTCGGGAATAGTCCTACTCTGGAATCTTTTTATATTGCTGAAATTTGATATCAGCAATCCAGAAATGCAATTTCAAGAGTATCTGCCTTGGAATGAAACCCTTGGCTTGAGCTATCAATTGGGAGTTGATGGACTATCGATTTTAATGTTGGTGTTAAATAGCCTGCTCACCTGGATTGCTATTTACAGTAGTAATCAACAGACTGAACGCCCCCGGCTTTTCTACTCGATGATTTTATTAGTTAGTGGTGGGGTTGCAGGTGCTTTTCTAGCGGAAAATTTGCTGCTATTCTTCTTGTTTTATGAGCTTGAGTTAATCCCTTTTTATCTGCTAATTTCTATTTGGGGAGGAGAAAAGCGAGCTTACGCTGGGATCAAATTCCTGATTTATACCGCTGTTTCAGGGGCATTAATTCTGGCGACTTTCTTGGGCATAGTATGGTTGACTGGTTCTACTAGTTTTGCTATTGATGGAATCTCTACAGAAAACCTGTCAACAGCAAAGCAAATCCTTCTACTAGCAGGGATAGTATTGGGTTTTGGCATCAAAATTCCCCTGATTCCCTTTCATACTTGGTTACCAGATGCTTATGTTGAAGCCTCAGCACCAATTGCGATTCTTCTCGGTGGCGTGTTGGCAAAGCTGGGAACCTATGGACTGTTACGGTTTGGGTTGGGTATGTTTCCCCAAACTTGGAGTACTATCGCGCCGACTTTGGCAATTTGGGGAGCAGTCAGCGCTATTTATGGTGCAGTAATTGCGATCGCTCAAAAAGATATCAAGCGCATGGTAGCATATAGCTCCGTCGGTCACATGGGCTATATATTGCTAGCTAGTGCCGCTGGTACTCCCCTAGCGCTTGTTGGTGCTGTCGCCCAAATGTTTAGCCACGGCATTATCCTCGCCATTCTCTTCCACTTGGTGGGAATCGTAGAAGCAAAAGTCGGCACTCGTGAGTTAGATAAACTCAATGGCTTAATGAGTCCCATACGCGGTTTACCTCTAATCAGCGCTCTATTAGTTTTAAGCGGTATGGCTAGCGCCGGGATTCCAGGGTTAACAGGATTCATTGCCGAATTTATCGTTTTTCAAGGCAGTTTCTCAGTCTTTCCCATCCCTACACTGTTATGTGTAGTGGCTAGCGGATTAACCGCAGTTTATTTTGTCATCCTCCTCAATCGCACCTGTTTTGGCAAACTCGATAACTTAGCCTACTATCCCAAAGTCCTATGGTCTGAGAAAATGCCAGCTCTAATTTTGGCAGCGCTGATTATCTTTTTAGGAGTACAACCCACTTGGTTGGTGCGTTGGAGTGAACCTACAACTACAGCAATGGTGGCTGCAATTCCCTCCACAGAAAAAACCCTAGTCTCTCAAGTAGCGCTGAAATAACCATCATCAACTGTGTATATCACAACGACTGAAACAGCTGATAGGTTACTATTCCCCATTCCCCATTCCCCATTCCCCATTCCCATGACAGCAATTAAGACAGTAACCAAGTTACCTCCTTCTCAGCATGAATTTTCTGAAGTAATTCATCGCCTAGAAGCAGGCGGTGCGATGTTGCCAGATACACCAGAAAATCTGATGCAAATCATCGGTTTATATAAAGCTTATGCCGTGCCAATGGACTTTTATTGGCGTGACCTACTTTATATTGCTGAACGCGAATTTTTAAACCCGTTGCCCTTTTTTAAATACTTCTTGCCCAAAGAGTATTTAGAATTGCATAATCATTACGCTGGCGATGATGCTGATTTGCGAATTTGGCGCGGTGAAGCTACTGCTCATCCAGAACTGTTGGCATTTATCGAGAAAGGTGAAACCTTCAAAATGCCAAAGTTGTTGCATCACTTATTCCACGATCGCATCAATATGGAATTTGCGGAAGCCTGTATGCGGGCGATGTTGTGGCACAGAGGTATGGGTGGACAATTTGACCCTTACCTAGACTCAGAAGAATACAAAGCCAATGCCGATAGGGCAATTAAAGCTTACTTCCAAGGCAACCCAGTGATGCTAGGACTGTATAAGCTGTTCCCAGATATGTTTTTGGAACAGTGCCGCCAGATGTCTTACTACGCTAACCTGGGCTTGTTCTGGGAAATCATGGCCCCAGTGTTCTTTGAAATGTCCGACCGCTACGACGAAGGTACAATCACCAGTGTCCCAGAGGCGATGAGTTTCTTAGTCAATGGTATATTTGCGATCGCAGGTCGTCCTATTTATCATCACGTTTATATTCGTGGCGAATGTTACGAAATTATACCCAAATCTAAGGGCTTCATGTGGCTATATGAAGCAGCACTACCCTATGTAGAAGCGGTTTTTTACCGTACTGCACCCTTCCGGGGTACAAAATCTTATAATGCTCAAGCACGTCAAGTACCCGGAGATCAAAAAGACTTCCACTATGGCATTCTTTACGCCGATGTCTTTCCCGTAGGTACTGCTGGCATTCCGCCGACACTGTTGATGCAAGATATGTTGCACTTCTTACCGCCATATCTTGTTGATTACTACAGCAAACATTGCCGTGGGGAAGAAGATATGTTGATTCAATTGGGGGTTAGTTTCCAACGGTCAATGTACTGTGTTACTTCTGCCGTAATTCAGGCATTGCGGACAGCACTTTTATATCCTTTAGATGACCCAAATCCCAAGCATTTACAAGCCAATCGGGATTTCTTTGAGATGCAGATAAATCGCTTTACTCGTCCAGAATATAACATTCGTGATGCTGCCCGTTTAGGGAGTATTCAAAGGCAGGATTATAGATAAGAGATTGCCCTCCAACTATTTTAGATATCTGCAACCCCTCTTTTAAGAGGGGATTTTTTATAGAATGTGATCGTTATCTTAGTTTTACTTAACTAAAGTAATTGATTAATGTGTTTGTCTTCAAACATCATTTTCGCATCGCAAAAGTCTTCCGAGCTTTTGATAAGTAAAGACTTGGCACTAAAAAGTTTATTTATGTCTATTTAATAGTCATAAACATAATAATTCATCAATCATTGAGGTGTTTTAAAAACCAAAAATCTTAGTGATTAAAGGTAATATATGGCTACAAGCTTCTACAAATTTTGTCGCATGGGGTAATTCGGTAATCATTCCTTTCAATGTTCTAATTGTTGTCTTTGCAAGTTTTTGCTTCTCTCCTTCTTGGGGATTTTCTCCTGCCTCTGCGATTTTTACTACTTGCTCTAAAGCTTCATTTTTTTCTTCTAACTTCAAGTTGGAATCTGTTTCAATTGCTGCTTGCAATTGTTTTAATAAGTTTGCCAATTGCAGTATTTCTGGTCTACAGGAATCTTGTAATGTACTAATTGTTTTGTTAACTGTGCCACTGACAGCTGCATTTCTGCCTACAGCTATCTGCTCAGCATTAATTGTGCCACCACTCTGTATAATACCTTCATTTCCAGTATTACCTTTCATAGTCACATTATCTCCAGTTTATTCAAGTATTTAAACTATTCTATATTTTTATAGTCAATTAATCGGATGTAATATGGACACCTTCCCCCATGAGCGACTGACGTGAGCGAGTTACTCGTACCCCTACG